>SWCD01012311.1_pt1 | contig 38083 bp, 33 predicted proteins | sample 4693011 | NCBI WGS metagenome assembly SWCD01 (sample SAMN10267278, study PRJNA491770) | bioreactor metagenome | isolation source: DHS bioreactor inoculated with marine | place: Japan: Omine Ridge, Nankai Trough
GAGCTCCGCTTCCCGGACCAGTCGGGCCCCACCGGCGCTCACCAGAGCCCGCGCGTTGTATTCCTGGTGACAATCCTTGTGATGCGGATAGGGCACCAGCACGCTCGGACGGCCGAGCGCCGCGAGTTCCGCCACCGTGGTCCCCCCGGAGCGGGAGAGCACGAGGTCCGCGGTGCGAAAAACCGTGCCCATGTCGTCGCTGAACGGCGAGACGAAGGCCCGTACTCCCGCCGACCGGAGCGCGTCCCCGGCAAGATCCCGGTCGCGGGGGCCCGTCAGCCACAGAAGTTGCAGGCCCCGCTCGGCAAAGACGCCCGCCGCGGCGGCGACCCGCCGGTTCACTCCCTCGGCGCCCTGGCTTCCACCCATGACGAGAAGGATCGGCCGATCCGGCCGAAGCCCGAACTTCTCCGGATTTCGGCGGCCCAGAAAGAGCTCCGGACGGACCGGATTGCCGAGGACCCGGGCACGTTTCCGCGCCCGGTTCGTCAGGTGCGTCAGTGACGCCGGCCAGGTCGCGGCCAGGGTTCCCCCCAGTCGGGACAGGAGCAGATTCGCCTTCCCGGGCACCACGTTCTGCTCCAGGAGGATCAGGGGGCGGCCGAGGAGCAGCGCCGCCAGCCCGGGCGCCACGGAGGCGTACCCTCCGAGCCCGACCACCACGTCGGGGCGACGGGTCCGCATCTCCTTCATGGAGCAATGGACCGCGCGGGAGAGCCGCGCCAGGTACCGGGGGACGTCCTTGCCGCGAGAGGGCAGCATCGGAGCGTCCAGGGCGATGGTCTCGGCGCGCTCGCCGACCCACTCGCCTTCCCCGGCGCGCCCGCTCCCGTAGAGCATGGGCCGGTGACCCTCGGGCAGCATTGACCGCGCCACGGCCAGTCCCGGGAACAGGTGACCCCCGGAGCCGCCCCCCGCCAGGGCCACGCGAACCTCCCGCGGGGCCTTCATGCGCGGGCCTCGAGCGGATCGACGCTCCGGCGCTCGTGCGCCGCCCGGGAGATACTGACGAGGATTCCCACCGATGCCAGACCCACCACCAACGACGTGCCGCCGTAGGAGATGAAAGGCAGGGCGATGCCCTTCGTGGGCGCCGACCCGCTCACCACCGCCATGTTCGTCAGGGCCTGCATGGACAGGAAAGCAGTGATGCCGAGCCCCAGGAAGAAGGCGAACGGTTCCACCCGGAGGGCCGCCTGCGCCACCCGGAAGCCGAACCAGGCCAGGGCCATGAAGAGGAGGATGACGAGGAGGATACCGAGGAACCCGATCTCCTCCCCGATGGCCGGGAAGATGAAGTCTCCGGCCACTTCCGGCAGGAAGAAGAGCTTGCCGCGCCCCGCGCCGATCCCACGCCCGGCCAGGCCGCCGGAGCCGAGGGCGATGAACGCCTGCTTGACCTGGTAGCTGGTCTCTCCTCCGGAGAAGAAAGCCAGGCGGCCCTTGATGTACTCGAACCGGCTCCACATGATGAAGGTGACCGCCGGGAGCAGCGCCGCGCCGGTGAGCAACAGGTGCGAGAGCCTCATGCCCCCCACCACGAGCACCATCACTCCGAGCGCCCCGAGGAACAGCGCCGTCCCGAAGTCCGGTTCGGCCAGCGTCAGGACCGAAATCACGCCGATCGGCACCAGGGCCGGGATGAATCCGTGCTTGAAGCTCCGGATGTCCGTGCCCTTTCTCGCGAGGAAGGCCGCGGAAACGACGATGACCGCCAGCTTGGCCAGTTCCGAGGGCTGAAAGCCGAAGCCGAAGAAGCGCAGCCAGCGCCGGGCGCCGTTGAAGCGACTCCCCACGATGAGGACGAGGACCAGGAGCACCACCGTCGCGAGGAACAGCTTGGTGGCGTGCCGCCGCCAGAAGGTGTAGTCGAGGCGGGCGCAGAACAGGAACGCCACCGTGCCGAGGGCCACGCTCACGAGTTGGCGCTTCAGGAAGTGCGCGGAGTCGCCGAACTTGTCCGCCCCCCAGAACGTGCTCGCGGAGTAGATCATGAGCACGCCGATCAATGTCAGGGAGAAGGCGATGACGGCCACCGCCTGCCCGCAGACCTTGACCGGGAGGCCCGGGGACATGGCGCGCGCCATGAGCTAACGCACCTTCAGGAGAACGAGCGAGAGGGCACCCATCAGGGCCATCACGATCCAGTAACGCACCGTGACCTTGACCTCGTGCATCTGTGGTCCGCCGTTCGGAGACCGGAGGAGCCACCAGTTCGAAATCGGAGCAAAGGGGAGGAGGCGTTTGCCGGTGAGCCGGTAGGAGCCCACCTGCAGGACGACCGAGAGTCCGTCGGCCACGAACATCAGGCCGGCGATCATCAGCGCGATCTCCTGGCGGCAGACGATGGCGACATACCCGAGCGCGGCGCCGAGCGCCAGGGAACCCGTGTCGCCCATGAAGACCTGGGCCGGGAAGCAGTTGAACCAGAGGAAGCCGAGCCCCGCGCCCACCACCGCGCCGAGGAACACCGTCAGCTCGGATGCGCCGGGCACGTAGATCACGTTCAGGAACTGGGTCAGGTCGGCCCGGCCGACGATGTAGGTGATCACGAGGAACGTCAGTCCGGTCATCGTCACTCCGCCGATGGCCAGCCCGTCCATGCCGTCGGTGAAGTTGACGCCGTTCGTGGCTCCGACGATGACGAGGAACGAGAGCACCAGGTAGAAGGGACCGAGGTCGAAGACCCAGTCCTTCACGAGCGGAAGCTGCAGGGAAGTGAGTTCCGGCCGCCCCTTCACGTTCAGGTAGAGCACCAGCACTACGACGAAGGCGACGAGGGACTGGAACTTCAGCTTCGTCAGGCTCCTCATCCCGCGACCCGGCCGGGTGAGCTTCGTCCAGTCGTCCGCCGCGCCGATCACGGAGAAGGCCACCACCGTCCACAGCCCGAGCACCACGTAGAGGTTGTCCAGACGGCCGAAGAGAAGCACGGAGACCACGATCGCCAGAAGGACGATGGTCCCGCCCATCGTCGGCGTATCGTGCTTCAACTCGCGCAGGCGATCCATCTCGTCGCTGCCCGAGCAGCAGCGCTCGCGGAACCGGTGGTACTTGAGCTGGCGGATGATGCCGGGGCCGACCACGACGCAGACGAAGAACGCCGTCAGGGCCGCGAAGATGGCCCTGAAGGAGATGTACCGGAAGAGGTTGAACCCGATGAAGTACTCAGAGAGGGGGTAGAGGATCTCGTAGAGCATGCCCTTTCCGACCTTCTCCTCTCTCTTGACAACAAAAGCCCTGGTTACGTCCCCCCGAGCTCCTCCACGATGCGATCGTGGACTCGCTCGAGCTTCATCCTGCGGGAACCCTTCACCAGCACCACGTCACCCGGCGCAAGCTCGAAGGGGATGGAACGCTCGGCATCCTCGGTCGAGGCCGACGGGTGAAACTGTCCCTTCCAGCGGCTCACCGACGCCAGGCCGCGTCCGACTTCTCCGGCCAACCGTCCCACGGCCCAGACCCCGTGGAGTCCGGCCCGGGCCGCGCGGCGACCCATCTTCCGGTGCAGCTGCTCGGAGTGCCCCCCGAGTTCGAACATGTCGCCGAGGACGAGGATCCGCCGCCCCTCGCCGGGGGCCGCCCTGAGCTCCTCGATCGCGGCGGACACCGAGGCCGGGTTCGCGTTGTAGGCGTCGTTGATCAGGGTCACGCCGGCGACCTCGGAGTGGCGCAGCCTCATCTCCGGCAGCTCGAAACTCGCCAGGCGATCCCGGATCACGTCAGCGGGGACTCCGTAGCGCAGGGCCACGCCGATCGCGACCAGCGCGTTCGTCGCGTTGTGGAGACCCGGCACCTTGAGGACCATCTCCATCTTCCCGTACAGGTAGAAGGAGACGCCCCCGGGAACGCGACAACGCTTGAGTCCCCAGACATCGGCGGAAGGGTCGAACGCGAACGTGGCCGCCGGGCAGGCGGCTTGCCTGACCATCTCCCGGCAGTGATAGTCCTCGTAGTTCAGGAAGGCCATGCCCTCGCCCGGCAGCGCTTCCACCAGCGCCGCCTTCTCTTCCGCCACACCCTGCAGACCGCCCAGGCCCTCCAGGTGCGCCGGTCCCACGTTCGTCACCACCCCGCAGTCCGGGGACGCGATCCGACAGAGTTCCGCGATCTCGCCCGGCGCGTTCGTGCCCATCTCGACGACTCCGAACCGCGTCCGGGAGTCCATCGCCAGGATCGTCAGGGGCAGACCGATCTCGTTGTTGAAGGACTTGGGCGCCTTGGCCACCGGCCCGATCGGGGCCAGCAGGTGGGCGACGAGATCCTTCACCGTCGTCTTCCCGTTCGATCCTGTGATCGCGATGATCTCGGTATCCAGGGACCGCCGGTGTTCCCGGGCGATCCTGGCCAGGGCCTGCCGGGTGTCGCTCACCCGGATCACCGGCCGATCCCTCACACCGCCGAGGTCGTCGATGTCCCGGGAAATCAGGGCCGCCGCCGCTCCCTTGACGAAGGCGCTGCCGACGAATTCATGTCCGTCGAAGCGATCACCCTGCAGAGCGACATAGAGGTCACCCTCCCGGACGCACCGGGAGTCAGTGCTGACCCCGGTGATGCTCGTCTTCGACGAACGGCCGGCAGACGGCCCCACATCCTGCCCTAAGGCATTGAGAACCCACGAAACCGGTCTCGGGTCCATTCCGCATCCTCCGCTCCACGGTACAGAGCGCTATATGATGGGCCCTAAAGCGAATATTACCCCACATGCGGTTAGGCCCGCAAGAGGCAACTCAGGCGGAGGCAGAGCCCTCGTCCCCCACCCTTTCCTCGGTCTGGCGCCGGATTTCCTCCCGCACGACCTGACGGTCGTCGAAGGGAACCACAACGCCGGAGATGATCTGATACGTCTCGTGCCCTTTCCCCGCCACGAGCACGATGTCCGTCGGTCGGGCGTCCCGAAGAGCGGCGCTGATCGCCTTCCTCCGGTCGACCTGCACTTCGAAGTTCGTTCGCCCCTCGAGTCCCGCCAGGATGTCCCGGACGATGGCCATCGGGTCCTCGCTCCGGGGATTGTCCGAAGTGATGACCACGTGGTCCGAGAGGTCCGAGGCGACCCGGCCCATGCGCGGACGCTTCGCCCGGTCCCGGTCGCCACCGCAGCCGATCAGGGTGGTGATCCGACGGTTCCCGGAGAAGGTCCGGATGCTCTTCAGGACGTTCAGGAGCGCGTGGTCGGTGTGGGCGTAGTCCACCAGCACGGTGAACGGTTGTCCCTCATCCACGGGCTCCAGACGGCCTGCCACTCTCGACACCGAGTTGATGCCCTCCCGGATGGCGGCGGGATCCACGCCGAGCGACGACGCCGCGCCGGCCGCGGCCAGGCAGTTCATCACGTTGATGCGTCCCAGGAGCGGAGACCGGATCTCGACCTCCCCATCCGGCAGGACCAGCACGAAGGAGATCCCCGAAGTCCCGCACCGGATGCTCCGGGCGCGGACCGCGGCGGCCTCGCGCGTACCGTAGCGGAGAACCGCGGCGCGGGTGCGCGACGCGATGTGGTTGGCGGCCGGATCCTCACCGTTCAGGACCGCCCGGGCCTTCGGCCCGAGCCCCTCGAAGAGCAGGCTCTTCGCGGCCCGGTAGTCGGCGAAATCGAGGTGGTAGTCGAGATGCTCCGGCGCCAGGTTGGTGAAGACGCCGGCGGCCATCTCGATCCCCCGCGTCCGTTGCTGGCGGAGGGCGTGACTCGAAACCTCCATCACCACGTGCCGGATGCCCTGGTCCCGGGCCTCCGCGAGGTATCCCATCAGGCTGACCGGATCCGGAGTCGTCGTGGGCGCGGGAATGCGACGCTCGCCCACCTCGTAGGCGATCGTGCCGAATACCGCCGTCTTCTCCCCCGCCGCCTCGAAGATGGAGCGGAGGATCAGGGACGAGGACGTCTTGCCGTTGGTGCCGGTGATCCCCACCACGGTCATGTCCCGGGCCGGGTGGTCGTAGAAGGCCGCCGCGAGGTCCGCCACCGCCGCGCGGGAGTCGGGCACCAGCACCTGCACCGCGTCCTCGGGAAGACCGAGGGTCCGCTCGGTGACGACGGCCACCGCCCCGCGCTCCACCGCCTCGTGCGCATAGCGGCCGCCGTCCACGGTGGTCCCGGGGATCGCCACGAAGACGCAGCCGGGGTGGCACTGCCGCGAATCCGCGGTGATCGCTGTGACCGCCACCGTTTCCGGCAGGGCGGGCACCTCGCCCGGGAATGCTGCCGCGAGAAGCTTCGAGAGGTTCATGCGGCAACCCTCTGAAGCTCTCGGGCGAGGCCTGTAGGCCTCGAAAATCCTGGCCGGCGTCTTCGGCACTTCTTCTCCCTTCGGATCATCGGGACGGGCTTTCCATCGCGCCGTTCCCTTCCATCTCATCCCTGGGTGGTATCTCGGCGTAGCCGAGACATCGCTCGAGGATCCGCTTCACCGCCGGTGCGGCGCAGGTGCCGCCATAGGGCGTTCCCACCTTCCGCGCGGGCCGGTTGAGCAGCACCAGCACGAGGAACCGCGGATCCTCGGCCGGAGCAAAGGCCACGAAGGAGGACACGTAGCCGACCTTCACGCCCTTCACCTTCACTTCGGCGGTTCCCGTCTTCCCGGCCACCCGATAGCCCGGGATCCGCGCCCGCTTGCCGGTCCCCTCCGAGACCACCCGGGTGAGGATCGGCACCATGAAGCGACGGACCACGTTGCGGTCGGGATCGAAGGCCTCGCGCAGCGGCTCGGGCGGGATCTCGCGATCCCCGATCCTCAAGGCCAGGCGGGGGCGGTAGAGGATGCCGCCGTTCGCCAGGGTGGCGAACGCCGCGGCGAACTGGAGCGGCGTCACGCCGATTTCGTGCCCCATGGAGACCGAGGCTACGGTGTAGGTGCTGGTCCAGTCCTCCCGCGCGGTGACCATGCCCGCCGCCTCGCCGGGCAGACCGCAGCCGGTCTTGCGGCCGAAGCCCAGGGCCCTGACGTGGCGGTAGGTTCTGTCCACTCCGAGGGCCACGCCCACCTGAGCCATCCCGATGTTGCTCGACTGGATGACGACGCCCGGGAAATCGAGAATCCCCAGGGGGTCATGGTCGTGGATCACGCGACGGTCCAGGCGCCAGCTCGCGGTCTCGGTGCAGTCGAAGACCTGGTCGTAGGCCACCGCCCCGTTCTCCAGCGCGGCGGCGGCGATGAGCGGCTTCATCGTGGACCCGGGCTCGAAAAAGTCCGCCACCACCCGGTTCCGACGCTCGTCGAGGGTGGCTCGCGAGAATTCCACCGGGTCGAAGTTGGGTCGGGAGGACAAAGCCAGGACGTCGCCGTTCCGGGGATCGAGGACCACCGCCACGGCCGACTCGGGAGTCCACTCGGCGCAGGTCTCCTCGAGCGCCTCTTCCACGAAGGTCTGAATGGTCAGGTCCATCGCCAACTGCACGTCCTGACCGTCTTCCGAGAGGCTTCCGCCCCGCAGTTCCTGATGCGGAAGACTGACGGCGCCGTCCTTGCCGTCCCGAAGGACCACCTTGCGGCCCGACTGCTCCGAGAGCGGCGCGTCGAAGGCGAACTCGGCCCCGTCGAGTCCGCCCCCGTCGATCCCGGAGAAGCCGATCAGGTGAGCTCCGACCTCGCGGGCGGGATAGCAGCGCCCCATCTCCCGCTCGATGATCACGAACCGCCGATCGAGTTCGCCGAGTCGGGAGACGACTTCGGGATCCCGGATGTGCCGTTTGATCCAGCGGAACCGGCAGTTCTTCGACAGCTGGGTCGCCACGTGCGCCGGGTCCACCCCGAGGACCGCGGCGACCTCCGCCGCCGCGCGCACCCGATCTTCCGTGGCGACCATGCCGGGATCGACGGCGACCGAAGGAAGCTCCCGGGTCATGGCGAGGGCCCGCCCCCGACGGTCGAGGATGCTGCCGCGCACCCCCTTGACCTCCCGGGTGGAGTTCAGCTGACAGGTGGCGAGGGCGAGGAATTCGTCGTGGCGCATCACCATGAGGTGGAAGTAACGTCCGATAATCCCGACGAAGAGCAGCAGGATGAACGATGCGAGGAACAGCACACGCAAGCTAAGCGCGCGGATCTCCCTCACCGTTGTCATCACCATCTCCTCCTTCGCCCGATGCAGGCATCAGTCGTTTCTCGCCAGGGCCGGCCCGCTCCGGTCCACCGGGGCGATCCGTACGACGCTGTACTGCCGGGGGTAGCTGGTGGAGAGCCCCAGGTCCCGCGCGGCCTTCGAGAGCGCCGCCGGAGAACCGAAACGGTTCACCATCTCCCGCGCCTCCGCGGCCTCCATCTCGAGCGCGCACCGGGCCCGCTCCAGGGCGGTGATCTCGTATCCCGCCCTCACCAGCGCCGCGTGATCGCGGACGGCGGCGAGGCCCAGGGCAAACACGGTGGCGCATGCCAGCACGGCGAGCGTTCGCGTCATCCCTCTTCCTCCCTCGTCTTTTCGCAGACGCGAAGCCTCGCGCTGCGTGCCCTCCTGTTTGCCCGAACTTCTTCGGCCGTCGGGGGAACGGGTTTCCGGGTCAGGAGCTGCCCACGCCCCTCGCCCACCGCATCCCTCATCAGCCGCTTCACCAGTCGGTCTTCGCCGGAGTGGAACGTGAGAACCAGGAGTCGACCTCCCGGACGAAGTCTCCGGAATGCCGCCGGAATCCCGCGCTCCACATGCGAAAGCTCGGCGTTGACCGCCAGGCGAAGAGCCTGGAACGTGCGGGTAGCGGGATGCGCCCGCCCCCGTCCGCCCAGAGCTCGCTCGATCACCTCCGCCAGGCGGAGCGTGTCGCGAATAGGTCTCTCCAGGACGATCGCCCGCGCAATTCTCTTCGCGCGAGTCTCCTCGCCCAGTTCATCGAGCAACTCGATCAGCCGCTCTTCGCTCTCTTCGTTGACGAGATCCGCCGCGGTCCGGCCCGTGCTGCGGTCGTACCGCATGTCGAGCGGGCCGGGCGAGAGGAAGGAGAAGCCCCTCTTCGCCTCGTTGAAGTGCACCGAGGAGGCCCCGAGGTCGAAGAGCACGCCGTCGACGAGCCCCACCCCGATGCCATCGAGCGCCTGGTCGAGATCGGCGAAGGACCCCGAAAGGACCCGGACCCGATCACCGAAGGGCAGAAGGCGCTTTCGGGCGCGCTCGGCCATCTCCGGGTCCCGGTCCAGTCCGACCACACTCGAGGCCCCGCCGCGCTCCGTGAGGAAGCGCTCCGAGTGCCCGCCCGCGCCCACGGTGGCATCGAGAAGGAGATCCACCTGACCCTCGACGAGGAACCTGACCACCTCCCCGGGCATCACGGGACGGTGGATGGTCATCTCGTTTCCGATCATCAGCTCTCCCCGAGCGCCTCCAGGGTGTCGAAGATGTCAACCATCTCCTCGGGACCGGGTTCGGCAGGGGCCAGGGCGGCGGGCAGGAGTTCCACATAGGACCCCGTCCCCACCAGCACCGCTTCGGTGCCGACGGTGAGACCGCTGCGACCGCGCAGCGAGTCGGGGATCGTGATCCGGCCGCTCTTGTCCCGGGGCTTCTTGTAGGTGTTCCCGAAGAACTTCCTGCGGAGCTCCCGGTGAGCCATGACCGATTTCGCGTGGACCTGCGCCGCCAACTGATCGAAGTACGTCTGCGAGAACAGGATCAGGTGCCCCGATGCCGGGGCGAAGTAGAAGTCCGTCTGGTCGTCCTCTCCTGCGCTGGATAGGAGATCGGCGGGGAGTGGCAGCCGCCACTTGTCATCCACTTTTCTCCGATAGGTACCGACGAACATGCCCTGACCTGCCTCTCGTGGGGCGCGTTCGCCTCTGCTGCCCATTGCGCCCCACTTTCCCCCACAATTTAGCCCACAAAAAGGACCGGCGCAAGGGGGAATTGTCGTAAATCCGCCACAGACAGGATGTTAGGAGCTTGTTCGGTAGCCTGTGGCTAGGGCAGGCAGGGAGCAGACCCTGCGAGGGGCGCGGAACAGCGAGGAGATCGGCGGCGGAGTTTCCTGTTTCCGGAAAACCGGCGCCCCCGGACGTCTACGGGGCCCCGCCCTCCGCGTCCTCCTCCTCCGACGTCGGCCCCAGGCCGAAAAGGCGGCCCAGTTCGGCCTCGATCCCGGCGGTTTCCTCTTCCGTCAGCTCCCGCACCGGCATCGTGATCTCCTCGACCTCGTCTCCCTCGCCGGTCTTGACGGTCAGGTCCATGACCGTGACGCCCTCCTCCACGCGCTGGGTCACGAGCTTCACCCGGCGCTTTCGAAGGAGCAGCAGGGCCAGGATGTAGGCCAGGCCTTCGCGCTCCGGGTCCGCCTCGCGACAGAGGCGGACAAGGAAATCGCGGGCCATGCCGAGATCCAGGAGCGGCTTCGGGGCCCCCTCCTCCGGGCGCCGGGTCAGCCAGCGGGAGTAGGCGTCGACCTCCAGCTTCTCGAAGCACGCGGGACAGGCGTCCAGGCGCTGGAAGGTCTGCACCTCGTCGTCGAGATCTCCATCCTCGGCGAGGAAGATGGCGGAGATGAACTCATCTCCGGGGGCGAAATCCTTCTTGCAGACGCCGCACCCGGCCCCCTTCCGGGCAAACCGGAAGTCGCTCACCGCCCGCCCCGGATCGCCTTGGCCGCCGCACCGCAAGCCGCGGCCACGGCGTAGTTCTCCTGATCCTGGGCTCGGCGCCGGCGTTCGTCGAGGGCCGACAGGGAGCCGGTGGCCCGCTGGTGGGCCAGGGATCGCGCCGCAACCTCGACCACGGAGTCGTCGGAGTCCTCGAGCGCGGCCACCAGCGCCCGCTCGGAATCCGGGAAGGCCAGATAGCCAAGGGCCTTCGCCGCCACCATCCGGTCCGACCAGTCCGAGGCGCCGCGGAGCATGGACGCGAGCGGTGCCACCGATTTGCGGGATCCGATCTTTCCCAGACCGTCCGCGGCCGATCGTCTGACCGAGGATGTCCCCTCCGTGGTCAGCCGGGCCAGCCAGGGCACCGAGGACTCTCCCGCGAGAGCGATGATCTCCGTCGTCATGCTCACGATCCCGCTCGGGAGGCGCTCACTCTGGCCGGTCCGGGGGGAGTACCACTGGTTCTCCTCGAGAACCGCGGACAGCGTCGGCACCGCCAGTTCCCCGAGAAGGATGAGCTGCGACCGGGCCCGCTCGAAACCGGCGCTGAAGTTCGCCCCCGCCGCCGCCACCATGGCCCGATAGAGGTTCTCCACCAGGGTGTTCGTGGCGCGCTGGCCGAGGTCGATCCACTCCTGACGGAGTCGCGGCCACTCCGGAGAGTCGTCCTTGAAGGCGCGCCAGGCGAGGTCCATCTTCGCCCTGGCCTCCGGACCGTATTCGTCGGCCGATCCCGGACCCTTCACACCGGTGCTCGTCGTGCCCCCCACAGGAACCGTGGATTCCGGGCCGGAATCGGGCGCGGTGGATCCGCCCGGCGCGGCGCAGCCGCCGATCAGCAGGGCGACCAGCAGGATCGCGAAGATACCTCTCATCATCAGCTCCTTTGATGGTCCCGGGGCCTTGTCGGTGCCGTGGGTTAGAATGCCGGTCCGAAGCCCCTTTGGGCATTCGCTACTATATCCAGAACCCGGGTCCGGCGGCATCTTCCCCCGGACGCCGGCGCGGCATGGGAGACGGAATGGGCAAGGACTTCTGCCACCTGCATGTTCACTCGGACTACAGCCTGCTCGACGGCGCGGCGCCGGTGAAGCGACTGGTCTCCCGGGCGGCCGAACGCGGCATGACGGCCCTGGCCCTCACCGACCACGGCAACATGTTCGGCGCGGTGGAGTTCTACCGGGCGGCCCGGGCGAAGAACGTGAAGCCCATCATCGGCGTGGAGGCGTATATCGCCCCCGGAAGTCGGAAGGAGCGCGTCCGCGATCCCGTTTCCTCCTACCACGTGACCCTCCTGGCGAAGAACCTGACCGGCTATCGAAACCTCCTCACGCTCGTGACCCGGGCCTATATGGAGGGCTTCTATTACCACCCCCGCATCGACCGGGGTCTACTGGAAGAGCATCACGAGGGGATCATCGCCCTGTCCGGTTGCCTGAAGGGCGAGCCGAACTACAACCTTCGGGCCGGAAACCGCAAGAAGGCCGTCGAGGCCGCCGACTGGTACAAGTCCCTCTTCGGTGAGGACTACTTCCTCGAGGTCATGCGCCACGGCATCGAGACCCAGGAGGAGTGCAACACCGCCATCCGCCAGATCGGCACCGAACTCCGCATCCCCCTGGTCGCCACCAACGACGTGCACTACATCGATCCGGAGGACGCCCTGGCGCAGGAGGTCCTGCTCTGCCTCAACACCGGGAAGACCCTGAAGGACACGGACCGGATGAAGCTGTCCAGTCAGGACTTCTACTTCCGGTCCGGCGAGGAGATGTGGGAGCTGTTCAAGGACATCCCGGAGGCGGTGGACAACACCCTGCTCGTCGCCTCCCGCGTGAACCTCGAGCTGGAATTCGGGCATTTCCACCTCCCCCTCTTCACGCCGCCGGACGGGAGCACACCGGAGGACTTCTTCCGCCGGCTGTGCGACGAAGGCATCCGCCAGCGCTACGCCGAGGTCACGGCGGAGGTGCGCGAGCGGCTTCAGAAGGAGATGGAGATCATCGAGGGAATGGGATTCCTCTCCTACTTCCTCATCGTCTGGGACTTCATCCGTTTCGCCCGGGAGAACGACATTCCGGTCGGCCCCGGCCGGGGCTCCGCCGCGGGATCGATCATCGCCTACGCCCTCGGCATCACCGACGTCGACCCACTTTCAAACCACCTCCTCTTCGAGCGCTTCCTGAACTCCGAGCGGGTCTCGATGCCGGACATCGACATCGACTTCTGCAAGGACGGCCGCGAGGAAGTGATCCGTTACGTGCACGACAAGTACGGCGGCTCGGAATTCGTGAGCCAGATCATCACCTTCGGCACCATGGCCGCCCGAGCGGTTCTCCGCGACGTGGGACGAGTGCTCGACATCCCGCTGCCGCAGGTGGACATGATCGCCAAGAAGATCCCCGCAACACCGGGGACCAAGCTCGGCGAGTCCATCGAGCGGGATCCGGATCTGAAGGAGCTTCGCGAGAAGGACCCGGAGATCCGGCGCCTGTTCGACATCGGCCTGAAGCTCGAGGGGTTGAAGCGTCATGCCTCGACCCACGCCGCCGGCGTCGTGATCGGGGACCGCCCGCTGCTGAACTACGTCCCCCTGCACAAGCACGGCGAGGACGTGACGACCCAGTACACGATGGAGGACCTCGAGCGGATCGGCCTCCTCAAGATGGACTTCCTGGGGCTCAAGACCCTCACCGTGATCGACAAGGCGGTGAAGCTCATCGAGAAGACCCGGGGCATCCGAATCGACCCGCGCACCGACATCCCCTCCGGTGACGAGGCGACCTGGGCCATGCTCGCGCGCGGGGATGCCCTCGGGATCTTCCAGCTCGAGTCGGAAGGCATGCGCGAGCTGCTCGCCCGCATGCGCCCGGACTGCTTCGAGGACCTCGTGGCCATCCTCGCCCTCTACCGACCGGGCCCCCTGGGCTCCGGGATGGTGGACAGCTTCGTCCGCAGGAAGCACGGCCAGGAGGAGGTCACCTATCCCCACGAGATCCTCGAACCGATCCTGAAGGACACCTACGGCACCCTCGTCTACCAGGAACAGATCATGTTCATCGCGAACCGGATGGCCGGCTTCACGATGAACGAGGCCGACAACCTCAGAAAGGCCATGGGCAAGAAGAACGCCGCCCTGATGGCCAAGTTCAAGGAGCGCTTCATCAGCGGCTCCAGGGAGCACGGGGTCGAGGCGAAGATTTCCGAGAAGATCTGGCAGGACATGGAGCACTTCGCCAAGTACTGCTTCAACAAGTCCCACACCACGGCCTACGCGGTGGTCAGCTACGAGACGGCCTGGTTGAAGTGCAACCACCCCGTGGAGTTCATGGCCGCCCTCATGACCTGCGACATGGGGAACACCGAGAAGGTGGTCCGCTACATGGGCGAGTCCCACCACATGGGCATCGAGGTGGACCGGCCGGACGTGAATCGTTGCCAGGCCGACTTCACGGTCGAGAACGGGAGGATCCTCTTCGGCCTGGGCGCCGTGAAGGGCGTCGGGCTCCAGGCGATCCACTCCATCGAAGAGGCCCGTCAATCCCGCGACGGCGACTTCAAGAACCTGTTCGACTTCTGCGAGACCGTGGACCTGAAACTCATGAATCGGGCCACCGTCGAGGCGCTCGTCAAGGCCGGCGCGCTCGATTCCTTCGGGGCTCGCCGGTCCCAGCTCATGGAGGGGATCAGTCCCGCCATCCAGGCGGGGAGCCGGGCCCAGCGGGACCGCGACGCAGGACAACTCGGCCTGTTCGGGGCCGCCCCGGTGGAGGAGCCCGGGGAGAGCGAGGGCCTGCCGGACATCGAGGAGTGGTCGGAGCCCCAGATCCTGGCGTTCGAGAAGGAAACGCTCGGGTTCTACGTCACGAGCCACCCTCTCGCGGCCCACGAGGAGGTGATCCGCGCGTTCTCGACCACCACCATCGGCGCGCTGAAGGAGATGGAAGACGGCCGGAAGGCGATCATCGGCGGGATGTTCGCCGAGGTCCGGGAGACCTATCCGCGCCAGGGTCGCTTCAAGGACAAGAAGATGGCCATGGTGCGGATCGAGGACTTCGAGGGCAGCGTCTCCGGGGTCATCTTCACCGAGGCCTACGCCAAGTGTCAGGAGAACGTCGAGGTGGACCGGATCGTCTTCGTGGAGGGCACGATCGACCAGAGCCGGGAGGATCCGTCGATCAAGATCGATCGGGTCATCCCCATCGATCGGGCGTTCCAGGAACTCGCGGGCTGCGTGACGATCCGCATCCCGGAGCAGGCCGGGACGGCCATGCTCTCCACGCTGAAGGAGGTGCTCGAGCAGCACCGAGGCTCCTGCCCGGTCTACTTCGAGGTCTGCCCGCTCCCCACCGTGCGCACCCTGTTCAAACTGCCCGCCACGATCTCAGTCCTGGCGACTCCGCACTTCGTCGAGGCCGTGGAGGGGCTGGCCGGGAAGGGCGCCGTGACGTTCTCCACCTCGGCCCGACCGAGCAGCAACGGAAACGGCCTGCGCGTCCGGTGACCGGAGTCGCGCAGGCCGTTTGGGCCGGGATGTCGAAGCTTCCGCAGACAGGCTTCAGTCGACGGGGTTCTGCGGGATCTCGACCCGCTCGCCCTCGATGACCCACGTCTTCGACTTGAATGTGATGGGGTCGTCGGCTGAGCCGAACTCGTCACCCGGGCGCGACCAGGTCAGAACCAGGACCTTCTTCTCGAAGAAGAGCTTGCCGTCCACCTGGTCCACGGTCTCGTACAGTCCCGCGATCCGGATGTTCAGCACGTCCCAGTTCGCGTCCAGCTCGCCGAAGAAAGCGACCGCCTCGATCTTCTGTCCCGCCCCGATGTTCCCGCGGGTCATGTCGAGGGCGTTCTTGTAGGTCTTGCCGGTCTTCTTCTTGAGCGCCTTCTGGGCGCGGGGCGCGATGGAATCACGGTACTTCATGCCCGTGTCCGTGTCGGCCTTGATGCGCAGGCCGAGGGGAACCTCGGCGTCCGTGTTGTTGGTGACCGTGTACGTGAGGTACCAACAAAGCTGCACATGCCCCATGGCGTCCTTCATCAGGACGTAGTCAGGGCTGCCGTAGGTGATATCGAGGTTCCAGCGCGTGTACTCCGCCTCATCCTGGGCCTGGGCCACGGCAATAAACGGAGCAATTGCAAGCAGCGCGATCACGACCATCTTCATGGAGCAACCTCCCGGATCCAGCCAGTATCCGTCCTTCTATGCGTCCGCCCGGACGCCGCCCAGGTTGATGCGACGTAAACCGCCGCAGGATCAGATCATACCCACGAAGCCCATGAATGCAAGGGCCATCAAAGCCGTCGAGATGAAGGTGATCGGCAGTCCCTTCAGGCTCTCCGGAGTCCTGAGAAGCTCGAGCCTCTCGCGGATCCCGGACATCAGGACGATGACCACCAGGAAACCCACTCCCGAGAAGAAGCCGGAGAAGATCGCCTCGAGGAGGTTGTAGCCGCCCGGCCGGGGACAGTTCGTGGTGTTCAGAAGGGTGACTCCGAGCACCGCGCAGTTCGTCGTGATCAGCGGGAGGTAGATGCCGAGGGCCTTGAAAAGCGCCGGAGACAGCTTCCGCATGGCCATCTCCACCAACTGGACGAGGGCCGCGATCACGAGGATGTAGGAGAGGGTCTTCAGTACATCAGTGAGATCCGTGGTGACGTCGATGAACCCCAGTTGATAGAAGAGATTGGACTCCCCGGCCGCGAGCAGGAACCGGAAAACGAACCAGGTCACGATGGAGGCCAGGGTCATCACGAAGATCACCGCGAAGCCCATCCCCAACGCCTGATCGGTCTTCTTGGAGACGCCCATGAACGGGCAGAGGCCGAGGAACTTCGTCAGCACGAAGTTGTTCACGAAGATCGCACCGAGAGCGATCGTGAAGAGCTCACCCACGTCCATCAGGCTGCTCCCTTCATCATCTTCCGGTACTTGAACCACCCCATCAGCAGCCCCACCACCAGGAACGCGCCCGGCGCCAGAATGAACACCGACGGCGGGTGAATGCCCTTCGCCAGGTCGAGCCCGAACAACTGGCCCGCGCCCAGCACCTCACGGAAGAACGAGACGATCACGAGCGCGAGACCGAACCCGATCCCGATCCCAAGGCCGTCCATGATGGACGGCAGAGGGCCGTTCTTGCTGGCGAACGCCTCCGCCCGACCGAGGATCACGCAGTTCACCACGATCAGCGAGATGAAGATCCCGAAGTCGGAGTAGAGCTTGTAGTCGAGCCCCTTCAGCGCGATCTCGGTCAGCGTCACGAAGGAGGCGATGACCACGATGAAAATCGGGATCCGGATCTCCTTCGGCGTGAAGCTGCGAATCAGGGAGACCACCAGGTTGGACCCGGTCACCACGAAGGTCACGCAGAGCCCCATCACGATGCCGTTCATGACACTGGTCGTCACGGCGAGCGCGGGGCAGAGACCAAGGGCCATCACGAACAGGCCGTTCTCGCGCCACAGCCCTTTCGTGAATTCCCTCGAGAGGGGTTCGGACATGGATTGGATCTCCGGAGCGGTATGCCCGGGGGGATTCTAGGAAGGCACAGAGAAGCCTCCGAGAAAATGCGTAGCTCCCCCCCGCCCGAAGGGCTCCCCGGCGGATGGCAACCACCTCACCCGTCCACACTTCAGGGAAGGCGGTCAAGCGTCCCCCTCCGGCCGAAGGGCGTCCATGGGCGTGGCTGCAAACGCACCCAATCGGTTGACCGAGAGACGCCCGAGAACGGAACTGGAGGGCGCCGCGCCGTCGGCGCCTGGTTGCATTTCGGGGAGGGGAACGGATTCAGGGGAACGTGCTTAACCGTAATCCCAAGGGGGGCGAGGAAGGGTGGGTGGGCGGGATTCGAAAGGCCGAGGGGAACAACCGATCGCGCAAGCCCAAGGGGGGCGTGGAAGGGTGGGCGGACGGGATTCGAAAGGCCGAGGCCCACGAAAAAAAAAGCGGGCACGCCCCGGGAAGGGGCGTGCCCGTTTCAGAGTTCGGTCGTAGGTCCTACTGGTTGGGGAAGTAGATCATCTTCTCCAGCCGTGGGTCGAGAGAGCCCTGTCCCACGTTGATCGTGCCCTCTTCGAGGTTCTGGCCCTCGAGATCCTCCAGCTTGATGAAGTCCACCTTGGAGGTCGTGTAGAGCACCACGATGCCGTTGTGATGTGCCTGACCGTTCCGGCACTTGTCACAGGCCCAGATCCGGGTCTTCTTGGCCGCGGCACCCGCCTTGGCCTCCGGGTACTCCCTCCAGTTGGGGCCGGCGTAGGAGCAGTAGCGATCCTCGATCTGGCCGCCGCCCTTCAGGTCCATTTCCTTCCGGTACATCTCGATGAAGCCTGGCTCGTTGATGGCCGGACGGGGGTCGTCCGGGTTGAACTCTTCGCCGGGACAGACAAAGACCTTGAGGTCCTCGTCATTCACCTCGGAAGCCACCTGGAGCACAAACGCGGCACCGTTATAAGGCTTGAGGCCCTCGCCCGATTTCATCGTGGCGAGGATTCCGCCAACCTGGCGAAGGTTGTTCATGCATTCGACACGGTTCTTCGCCTCCTGGCCCTTCGGAATGACCAACGTAACCATTCCAACCAGTGCGGCGATGATCGTGATCACCACAAGGATCTCGATCAGCGTGAAACCCTGTTCCCGTCGCAGCATTACGAAACTCCTCCGCTTCCTTTGTAACCGTATTGCCCGAGCGCGCATCCTAGCGCTCCGTCCCCCCCGCGTCAACGCAGGAAGAACCGTTTCCGTGCGGATTTATGTTCCCTCGGAATATGCGTCCGCGTACGCGATCTGCTCCGGGGTGAGAACATCCAGTTCCGACCCCATGGATCTGAGCTTGATGCCGGCGATCTCCTCGTCGATTTCGGCGGGGAGAACGTAGACCTCATTCTTCATGTTCGCCCCTTCCCTGGCCAGGAGGATCATGGCCTTGACCTGGTTGGCGAAGGACATGTCCATGACCTCGGACGGGTGTCCTTCCGCCGCGGCCAGGTTGACCAGGCGCCCCTTCGCCAGCACGTAGATCTTCCGGCCGTCTTCGAGGGTCACCTCTTCGCAGTTGGCGCGGATGTCCCGGGTCGAATTCGCCAGGACCTCCAATTCCGTCAGCGCCAGCTCCACGTCGTAGTGCCCCGTGTTGCAGACGATGGCGCCGTCCTGCATGCTCCCGAAGTGCCGGCCGATGATCACGTCCCGCATTCCGGTGGCCGTAATAAAGATGTCGCCGATCTTCGCGGCCTCATCCATGGGCATCACTTCGAAGCCCTCGAGGCGGGCCTTCAGCGCGGCGGTGGCCTTGATCTCGGTCACCACCACCCGGCAACCCAGGCCGCGGGCGCGCATCGCGCAGCCCCGGCCGCAGTGGCCGTAGCCCGCCACCACGAAGGTCTTGCCGGCGAGCAGCACGGAGGTCGCCCGGAGGATCCCGTCGATCGAGGACTGGCCGGTCCCGTAGACGTTATCGAAGTCCCACTTGGTCTCGGAGTCGTTGACCGCGATCAGCGGGTACTTGAGCGCCCCGTCGTTCGCCATGGCTCGCAGGCGGTGGACACCGGTGGTGGTTTCTTCGCTCCCGCCGAGGATTCCCGGAATCAGGTCCTCGCGCTGACTATGGATACGGAAGATCAGGTCGGCGCCGTCATCCAGAGTCAGGGTGGGCTTGAAGGTCAGAGTGCGGTCGATGCACTCGTAGAACTCCTCGGTGTTCATGCCGTGCCAGGCGTAGATCTTGTAGCCTTCCACCGCCAGCGCGGCCGCCACGTCGTCCTGGGTGGAGAGCGGGTTGCAGCCCGACCAGGAGACATCCGCGCCCGCCGCCGCCAGCGTGCGGATCAGGATCCCCGTCTCCTTCGTCACGTGGAGACAGCCGGCGATTCGCATCCCGGCCAGGGGCTTGTCCTTCTCCCACTCCTTCCGGAGCATCGCCAGGACGGGCATGTGGGCCTCGGCCCAGTCCAGCTTCTTCGCCCCCTCCGGTGCGAGGGCAATGTCCTTCACCATGTAGTCGCTCATCGTTCCTCTCTCTCGATTTCAGTCCGCCGACCGGTCTCCGGTGCGGAGAAGTATGGCCGGATCATATCCATGATTCGCTCGCTCGCCCCCTTGTGTTCGATGACGATTCTTCGCGCGCGTTCTCCCATGGCCCTCGCCCGGGCCGGATCGTCCGCCAGATCGAGGATCGCGCGGCGCAGATCCGCGGCATCAGCGACCAGCACGGCCGCGTCGGCATCGAGGAGAATGTCCACCGATTCCTGGAAGTTCTGGATGTGGGGCCCGAACACGACGGTCCGGCCCAGGCCGGCCGGCTCGATCATGTTCTGTCCGCCATGGGGGAACAGGCTCCCACCCACGAAGGCGATATCGGCGGCGGCATAGATCCGCGCCAGTTCGCCCATGGTGTCCACCAGGATGACCGGCCGGTCGGCCGTCGGCCCGCGCCCCGCGAGGACAGTCTTCCGTGCGACATCGGCACCGAGCTTCCGAAGCGCGGCCTCGGCCTCGGTGAGACGCTCCGGATGCCGGGGCACCACGATCAGGCGATACTCGGGGTGCTTCGCAAGGAGCGCGCGGTAGATGCCGTAGAGCGTCTCCTCCTCCGTCGGATGGGTGGACCCGGCCAACAGCACCCGCTCCTCGGGAGCGATGCCGAGTTCCTTCCGGACCTCGAGGCCGAGCTCGTCCGCCCCCTCGGTGTTGATGGTGTCGAACTTCATCGTTCCCGCGACCTTCACACGGTCCCCGCCCACTCCCAGCTCGATGAAGCGTTCGCGATAGGTGCGCGTCTGAACGCAGTACAGCACGATGCGGTCGAGGGGTTCCGGGATCACTCGCTGGAGGATGCGGTAGCGCTTGAAGGAGTGCGCCGAGATCCGGCCGTTCACCAGCAGGACCGGGACGTCCGTGGAGGAGGTGGAGAGCAGGAAGTTCGGCCAGATCTCCAGCTCCATCAGGATCACGGCCTGGGGGTGGACGCGCCGGAGGACCCGCTTTGTGGCGAAAGAGAAGTCGAGGGGGTAGTAGAAGACGTGGTGGCCGGGGTAGTGACTGCGCGCCACCGCCTGTCCGGTCCGGGTGGTGGTGGAGATCACCACCTCGTGCTCCGGCAACTCCCGTTCGAGGACGGTCACGAGGCTCTTCGCGGCCAGCACCTCCCCCACCGAGACGCCGTGGATCCAGATCCGGGGCCCCCGGTCCGGCCACCGCTCGAGGATGCCCATGCGCTGGACGAGACCGGCCCGGTGCTTCGGACTGGTCAGCAGCTTGAAGATGAGGTACGGCAGGATGAGGATGAGGATGACCAGGTAGCCCAGGTTGTAGACGAACTGCAGGAGCCCGATGTACGCCCTGCTCTTCCTGGCAGGCCGGGTCATCCCTGGCCTTCACGCAGCAGGCAGCATCGCTTGTACTTCTTGCCGCTGCCACAGGGACAGGGGTCGTTTCGCCCGACCTTCGGCACATCCCGGACGATGGGCTTCGGCGCCTCGCGGGAGTGCGATCCCTCGACGCCCGCCTCCATCTGGGAGCGGGTGGCGTCGTAGGATTCGTGAACGGCCTCGGATTCCGACCAGATGCCCGTGAGTTCCTGCTCCGCCTCGGCGGTGAGTCGCACCTTGAAGATCAGGTCCGTCACCTCGTCCTGGATGCCCGCGATCATCTGCTGGAACATCGAGGAACCCTCGAGCCGGTAGGCGTTCTTGGGGTCCTCCTGGGCGTAGGCGCGCAGGCCGATGCCCGAACGGAGGGAGTCCATCGCGTAGAGATGGTCCTTCCACCGCGTGTCGAAGGCGGAGAGGAGCAGATACCCCTCGATCCGCTGCATGTGCTCGCGCCCGAGTTGCCGCTCCCGCGCCTCGTAGGCATCGATGGCGCGCCGGCGAAGCAACTCCTCCGCCTCCTTCGCCTCGAGTCCATCGAGCGAGGCGCGGTCCACGTCGATATCGAACTTGTACTGAAAGGCGGCGACAAGGCCGGGGACGGAGGGGTCCTCTCCCTCGGACGGGTGAACGAGATGCTGGTCCACCATCGAGCCGACCACGTCCTCGATGTACTCGAGCACCCGCTCCTTCAGGCCCTTCCCCTCGAGGATCTCCTGGCGATTGGAGTAGACCACCTTGCGCTGGCGGTCCATCACCTCGTCGTACTCGAGGAGGTTCTTGCGGATCTCGAAGTTGTGCTCCTCCATCTTGCGCTGCACGCGCCCGATCATCCGCGAGACCATCCCCGAGCGGATCTCCTGGCCCTCCTCCATGCCGAGCTTGCCGAGGACCCCCTTCACCCAGTCCCGGGCGAAGATCCGCATGAGGTCGTCCTCGAGGGACAGGAAGAACACCGACGAGCCGGGGTCGCCCTGACGCCCGGCGCGCCCACGGAGTTGATTGTCGATGCGGCGAGCCTCGTGCCGCTCGGTGCCGATGATGTGCAGGCCTCCGCGCCCGGCCACCCCCTCGCCCAGGACAATGTCGGTTCCGCGGCCGGCCATGTTCGTGGCGATCGTGACCTGCCCGGGCTGACCGGCCATCTGCACGATGACCGCCTCCCGCTCGTGCTGCTTCGCGTTCAGGACCTCGTGCTTGATGCCGCGCAGGTCGAGCAGACGGGAGAGCACCTCGGATTTCTCGATGGAAGTGGTGCCCACGAGCATGGGGCGGCCCGCGGCGTGGGTCTTGACGATCTCGTCGATCACCGCGTGGTACTTCTCCTTCTCGGTCCGGTAGATCCGGTCGGGCTCGGTCAGCCGGATGAGCGGCCGGTTCGTCGGCATCACCAGCACCTCGAGGCGGTAGATCTTGAAGAACTCCGGAGCCTCGGTGGCCGCGGTCCCGGTCATGCCGGCGACCTTGTCGTAGAGCCGGAAGAAGTTCTGGAAGGTGATCGTCGCCAGGGTCTGGTTCTCTTCGCGGATCCGGAGGTTCTCCTTCGCCTCCACGGCCTGGTGCAGACCGTCCGACCAGCGCCGGCCGGACATCATGCGGCCGGTGAACTCGTCCACGATGATGACCTCGCCGTCCTTGACCACGTACTCCTTGTCCCGGATGTAGAGGTGGTGGGCCTTCAGCGCCTGTTCCAGGTGGTGGGGCCAGTCCATGTTCCGACCGGTGTAGAAATCATCGACGCCGAGGATCTTCTGGGCCTTGACGATGCCCCGCTCGGTGAGAGTCGCCTGGTGTTCCTTCTCCTTGATCTCGAAGTCCCAGTCGATGACGTACTCTTCAGGCAGTTCGTCCGGCAGGTCCTGCGGCTTCCGCCGGAGCGCCCGGACGGCCCGGTCGGCCTGGTAGTACTTGTCCGTCGATTCCTCGGTGGGGCCGGAGATGATGAGCGGCGTCCGGGCCTCGTCCACCAGGATGGAGTCCACCTCGTCCACGATGGCGTAGTTCAGGCGCCCCTGGGCCTGCGTCTCCACACTCATCTTCATGTTGTCGCGGAGGTAGTCGAAACCGAATTCGTTGTTCGTGCCGTAGGTGATGTCGGCCCGGTACTCCTCGATCCGCTGGTAGGGGTCCATGTCCGACTGGATCACGCCGACCGTCAGGCCGAGGGCCTCGAAGACGGGACCGATCCAGTCGCGGTCACGACGGGCGAGGTAGTCGTTCACCGTCACGATGTGGACGCCCTTGCCGCTCAGGGCGTTCAGGTAGGCGGGCAGCGTGCCCACGAGGGTCTTGCCCTCGCCCGTGACCATCTCGGCGATCATTCCCCGGTGCAGGGCGATACCGCCGATCACCTGAACGTCATAGGGGCGCTGTCCGAGCGTTCGCCGCGCCGCCTCCCGGGTCACCGCGAAGGCCTCCGGCAGGAGATCGTCGAGCGTCTCCTTCCCGGCCAGGCGCTTCCGGAACTCCTCGGTCTTCTCGCGCAGGGCCTGATCCGAAAACCGGCTGAACGTCGGCTCCAGGGCGTTCACGCGCTCGACGACGGGCATCATGCCCCGGATGAGCTTCTCGTTCCGGGATCCGAAGATCTTCTTGAGGATCTTTGCGGCTATTTCGGCAACCATTGGGTTTCCCTTGGGGAGGACTCCCCAATATCTCCTTACGAAGCTCAGCGTCAACGTTTCCCCGGAAAGTGAAGATGCGGGGACCGCGCCGCCGTCTCAGACCAGGAGGGCGTTGATGAAGGAGAAGAGAATGTCCTTGGAGTAGGGCTTCAGGAGGAAGCCGTCCGCCTCCGCCACCGCGGAAAGGTCCATCAGCGCGGCGGTGGCCAGGAGGATCCGGCACTCCTTCTTGGAGAGCGACTTTCGAATGCGGATCGCGGCCTGCACACCGTCGAGACGGGGCATCTGGAAGTCCATGAGGATGAGATCCGGACGTTCCCGCACCGCGGTTTCCACCGCTTCCTCCCCGTCGTGGGCGAGGAGCACGTCGAAGCCCTGGGTGATGAGCAGCGTGGCCACGGCGTCCGCGATCTCCCGCTCGTCGTCCACCACGAGGACCGTGCGCCCTTCCCCCAGGGCTCCGTTGGTCCGCTTCTCCTTGTGCGCCTTCTCCTTCAGGTCGGCGTACGTGGGGATGCCCCCCTCACGCCAGACCCGCTCGATCCGGGCCTTGATGTCCCGGTTGGTCTCCTTCAGTTGCTGCCAGGCCTCGTAGTCGGGGTAGTCCGGCTTCAGCTCCAGTTCGTCGTGCGTATCCACGGAGAATACGTACTCTCCGGGCAGCAGGTACTCCTCGACGACGAGCTTCATGTGCGGGTACCGGGTGTTTCCGAGGCGGAGGATGTGCCGCCGGTCTCCCTCCCGCTTGGGCTCGTCCGTGAAACCGGAAAGCAACTCCGCCCCACGACCCGAGAGAGCGATCTCCGGCGTCTTCTCCTCCTCCCGACCGGGCCACGCGACCGAGAGATAGAGCGCGATGGCGCGGTGGATCAACTCGGCGGTCAGATGGTCAAGATCCATGAGCGTCCATCCTCAAGGACCCCGAATAGGCGCTCACACTGTCCGCCCCCGCCTCTTCAAGCAGGAGGGGAAGCTCGCGAACCACATCCGCCGCCACCGTGGGATTCAGGAAGTTCGCCGTGCCGATCTGCACCGCACAGGCCCCCACCAGGAGAAACTCCATCACGTCCGCGGCGCTCATGATGCCCCCGATCCCGATCACCGGAATGGAGACCGCCTGGGACACCCGACGCACCAGCCAGAGGGCCATCGGCTTGATGGCCGGACCGGAGAGCCCGGCGACGACGTTCCTGAAGACCGGCCGGCGAGAGCGCCAGTCCACGGCGGTGCCGAGGAACGTGTTGACCAGGCTCACCGAGTCCGCGCCCGCATCCTCCGCCGCCCGGGCGATGACCGTCACGTCGGCCACGTTCGGGGAGAGCTTCGCGATGACCGGCAGGTTCGTACGCTCCACCACGCCGCGGATGACCTCGCTCGTCTGCACCGGGTCCTGCGCCGGGCAGGAGCCGCCGCCCGCGACGTTCGGACACGAGATGTTCACCTCGACGGCCTGCACCCCGGGCAGTTCATCCAGGCGCGCGGCCAGCTCGAAGTACTCGTCGGTGGTCTCGCCCGCGATGTTGATCACGACGGTCGTGCCGCAGTCGGCGAGAACCGGAAGCACCTCTTCGCACCACCGCTCGAACCCGGGATTCATCAGCCCGATGGAGTTCAGCAGGCCGGCCGCGGTCTCGTGGGTGCGGGGAGGCGGGTTCCCCTTGCGAGGGCGGGGCGTGATCGTCTTGACGACGACGGCGCCGAGGAGGGAGAGATCGAAGTAGGGGGCGAATTCCTGCCCCGAGCCGCCGAACGTGCCCGACGCGGTCATCACCGGATTCTTCAAGGTGAGCCGCCCGAGCTTGACTTCCAGGTCGACCCCGGCCATCCGACCACCCCTTGCCTGCGCTAAGTCGTTTCCTCGGCCAGCTTGGGCCGGGAGAAGAAGAACGCGCTCAACACCAACCCGACGACTCCGGCCACGATCGCGGCATCCGCGATATTGAAGGTCGGCCAGTGGTACAGCCAGCTGCCCTGTGACGGCCAGGCCAGGCCCGGCCAGACGTCGATGAAGTCACGCACTTGGCCGAAGACGATCCGATCATACAGATTGCCCACGGCCCCACCCAGGATGAGGGCCAGGCAGGCGCGATTGAGGGTCGTCAGCGACTTGCCCCGACAAAGCCAGACCGCGATGCCGAGAACAGCGATGACCGTCAGGGCGGAGATGATCCGCGGGTCCAATCCACTCAGCAGGCCGCCGGTGATGCCGGGATTGAGGACGCGCACCAGGCCGAGCCACTCCCCGGCCAGCCACTCCGTCTCACCCTCGGCCAGCGAACTGAAGACGGAACTCTTGGTGAAGAGATCGGCGAGCACGACCGCCAGTGCCAGGAGGAGCCACGGAAGCCGCTTCAACGGACACTCTCCGGGACGAGAATCGGGAATCCGGGGCCGAGCGGAGCGGGAGAGAAGATGATCAGAGCCGCCCTTCCTCTTCCGCCATCTTGCACTCGAGGCAGAGTCGGGCGGAAGGGATGGCCTTCAGACGGGGCTTCTTGATCTTGGCCTCGCACTCCTCACAGAGACCGTACGTGCCCTCGTCGATCCGCTTCAGGGCAAGATCGATGGCCCGGACGGCCGCGCTCTCCCGCTCGATCAGGCCGATCGTCTGGTCCTGTTCGAAGCTGTCGGAGCCGTGGTCAGCCATGTGATCGACCGAGACCTCGTCGCTTCCGGCGCGCATGGCCTCGTCTTCCATCTGCTGAACCACGCCGAGGAGTTCGGCCCGCTTTTCATGCAGGATCTCGCGGTACTTCTTCAGTTCGTCTTTCGAGTACACGCTCTTTTTCCTCTGGGCGGTCATGGGCTCGCTCCCCAGGGACTGCGGACGCCGGGGTCCCGAAAAGGTGCGGTATTATAGGGACGCCAATGGTGGAGGTCAACAGATTCGACTTGCTTCCCGGAGCCCCCGACAAATCAGGATGAACGAACATATCTTCTTATACTTAACGTACTTACGATCAGAGATCGGACTGGCGAAGAACAGCATCGACGCCTACCGGCGAGATCTGGGTCGGTTCTCCCGTCACCTGGCGGGCCGCGGGGTCGACTCTCCCTCCCGCCTGACGGCCGATGACGTCCTCGCCTTTCTCATGGCCGAGCGCGCCCGGGGACTCGCACCCGCCTCGGTAGCCCGGGCGCTGGTTTCCGTGCGCTGTCTGCTCCGCTACTGCCTGGCCGAGGGGGAGATCGATCCCCGCATCATCGACAACCTGGACACTCCCCGGATCTGGGAGTACCTGCCCGGATTCCTGTCCCCCCCCGACGTCACCGCCCTCATGACGGCCCCCTCCTCCCGTACACCGCTCGGCATCCGGGATCGGGCCCTCCTGGAGGTGCTCTACGCCACGGGCGCCCGGGCATCCGAGACCGTCGGTCTGACGCGTGACGCCCTCGACCTCTCGGTCGGCTACGCGCGACTGATCGGCAAGGGCGACAAGGAGCGTCTCGTACCCCTCGGCCGCAAGGCCCGGAAAGCCGTCACGCGCTACCTCGACGCGGGCCGGCCGAAGCTCGTGGGATCCACCGGGACACCGGCGCTCTTCCTCACCCGGCTCGGAGCCCCGCTGCGGCGCGAGGATCTCTGGCGGATCGTGCGCCGGCACTCCCTGGCGGCGGGCATCCGCGGGAAGGTCTCCCCCCACACCCTTCGCCACTCCTTTGCCACCCACCTTTTGGCCGGAGGCGCGGACATCCGCTCGGTGCAGGAGATGCTCGGCCACGCCTCGGTCAAGACAACGCAGATCTACACGCATGTGGAGAGTGACCGGTTGAGGCGGATTCATCGGGAGTTTCATCCTCGTGCGTAAAGAGAATGGCGTTGGATCAGATTGCGCATCGGAGGGCTTCGCTCTGTCGGAGCCGGGGTTGATTCGAGGGAAAGGAAGGAAGGAAAAACTGAATCAGGGGGGCGAGCCTGCGCGCAATCACAAGGGGGAGCGGTAAGGTTGATGGACGAACCATGAAAGAAAGGGAGTCAGGCCATGAACTGGACAAACCTCCTCTCGGTCAAAATCGAGGCGTCCTACCACGCCACGGAGGGCCTGATGGCCCTCGTCACCGACGACATGCTGTCGTTCAAGCCGGAAACCGGCTCGAACTGGATGACTACGGGCCAGCTGCTCAAGCACATTTCGATCGCCTGCGGGTTCTGCATGCGGGGGTTCGTCACCGGGGATTGGGGCAGCCCGGACGGGGAGAAGTGCGAGGACATGCCGCCGGAGGAGATGCTGCCGCCTGCGGAGAAGATGCCGACCGTCGAGACCGTCGCGCAGGCCGTCGAGCTGCTCGCCGAGGACAAGAAGCTGGCGTTCGAGATGCTCGCGAAGGCCGGTGAGGAGGAACTCGCCGACCGGATGCAGTCGGCGCCGTGGAACCCGGCGGTGGAGTACCCCCTCGGCCGGCACCTGCTCGGGATGGTGGGCCACCTCGAGGTGCACAAGGCCCAGCTCTTCTTCTACCTGAAGCTCTCAGGGAAGCCGGTGCACACCGGCAACCTGTGGGGCATGTAGAAAACGACACCGGGAGTCTTTCCGGGCCGCGAGACTGCGAGCCCCGGCGGCAGCCGCGAAAAGGACTCCCGGTGTTGTTTTTCAGTCGGGGACCGACTCCCAGTCCTTCAGGAACTTCGCGAGACCGATGTCCGTCAGGGGGTGGCGCATCATCTGGTAGAGGATCTTCGGGGGGCAGGTGGCCACGTCGGCGCCGAGGATGGCGGCATCCTGGACGTGCAGTGGGCTCCGGATGGAGGCCACCAGGATCTCGGTGTCGAAATCGTAGTTGGCGTAGATCTCGACGATTTCCTCGATGATCCCCATGCCCACGATGTGGATGTCGTCCAGCCGGCCGACGAAGGGTGAGATATAGGCCGCTCCGGCCTTGGCTGAGAGGAGCGCCTGGTTCGCGGAGAAGCAGAGCGTCATGTTCACCGGGATGCCCTCGTCGGTGAGGATCCGGGTGGCCTTCAGCCCCTCCGGGATGGTCGGCACCTTGATGACGATATTGTCGTTGATCTTCGCCAGTTCCCGGCCCTCGGCCACCATGCCCTCGGCGTCGATCGAGACGACTTCCGCGGAAATCGGGCCGTCCACGATCCCGGCGATCTCTTCCACCACGTCGCGAAACTTCCGGCCCTCTTTCGCGATGAGGGACGGGTTGGTGGTCACGCCGTCGATGATTCCGTACTCGTTGAGCTTCCGGATTTCAGCGACGTCCGCGGTGTCGGCGAAGAGCTTCATGGTTCCTCCCTCAGAACATCGTCATCGTTTCGGTCGAGGTTGGATGATGGCAAATCCGCCGGATCCGCCTTCAGGAAATCGTGGATCTTGCGCGCGGTCTCCCGCGGCAACCCGGGAACCAGCAGAAGTTCGTCGAGGGAGGCCCTCCGGATGCCGGCCACGGACCCGAATCGGCCGAGCAGCCGGTCCCTCCAGGTCTTGCCCACGCCCTCCACCTGGTCGAGCAGCGAGGAGATCGCCAGCTTGCCGCGGACCTTCCGGTGGTACTGGATCGCGAACCGGTGAGCCTCGTCCCGGATGCGGGCCAGCAGCAGCGTCTCCGGCTGATCGGGGCTGAACACCACGGGCTCCCTCCGGCCCTCGAGGTGCACACGCTCGAAGGCGCGCCGGCCCTCCTCACCGGAGCGAGCTTTGGCCAGGCCGACGAGGGGGACGTCGACGACGCCGATCTCCTCGAGCGCCTGGCGAGCCGAACCGAGTTGCCCCGCCCCACCGTCCACCACGAGCAGATCCGGCAGCGGCATCTCCTCCGCCCTCCTGAACCGCCGGGCGAGCACCTCCCGCATGGAGGCGAAGTCGTCCTGCCCGTCCACGGTGCGCACCCGGTACCGGCGATAGGAGGACTTGTCCGGATGCCCGTCCTCGAAGGCCACCAGTGACGCCACCGTGGCCGTGCCGCCGATGGTCGAGATGTCGAAGCACTCGATCCGGGTCGGCGGGCCGTCCAGGACGAGCTTCTCGGCCAGGGCATCGAGCGCGAACTGCCCCCGCGACTGCGCCTCGGCCTCCCCCCGCCGGGCGACGGCGTCGGAGTTCTCCGCCGCGATCCGGATCAGGTCCCGGCCGCCGCCCCGGAGCGGTACCCGGACGCGAACCGCGCCGTCGCGCTCCTCCGCCAGCCACTCCGTGAGCAGTTCCACCCCCTCGGGCGCATCGGAGACCAGGATCTCGGGCGGGATCGCCTTGCCCGTCGCATAGAACTGCACCAGAAAGGAGGCCATGGCCTCCCCGTACTCGGCGTCCGAGCGGATCGTGTGGTGGCGCGAGGAGAGAAGCTTCCCCTCGCGGACGAAGAGCACCAGGAAGAGCAGGTCCTCCCCTCGTCGCGAGATGTGCACCACATCCCGGGCCTTCAGGTCCTTCAGGCTGACCCCCTGCCGCTCCACCGTCTTCCGGACCGCGATGATGCGATCCCGGACATCCGCCGCCTTCTCGAACGAAAGCGCATCGGAGTGCCGCCGCATCAGCGCATCCAGATCCCGGAGAAGTTCTCCCGGGCGCCCACGCAGCGCGGCCAGGGCGCGTTCCACGTCCTTCGCGTACTCCGGGGCGGCGACGGCCCCGACACAGGGCGCGGAGCACTGGCCCATCTGGTGGTAGAGGCAGGGCCGGTCGCGGGTCTTCAGCACGTGGTCGGAACAGGTCCGGAGCCCGTAGGCCGCCTGGATCACCCGCACCGCCTCCCGGACCGCCCTGGCGTCGGAGTAGGGGCCGAAGTAGAGCGCGCCGTCGCGCTTGAACTTGCGCACGAAGGTGATCCGCGGAAAAGCGTGCCTCCGATCGACGCGCACGCAGAGGTAGTTCTTGTCGTCGCGCAGCCGGACATTGCCGCGGGGCCGATGCTTCTTGATGAGCGAGTTTTCGAGGAGCAGCGCCTCCTTCTCGCTCTTGACGCGGATCACGTCGAGGTCCGCGACCTCCGGCAACAGCGCCTTGATCCGCGGCCGGTCGTCCGGACCGCCGCCGGTGAAATAGGAGCGCACGCGGGAGCGGAGGTCGACCGCCTTCCCGACGTAGACCACGCGCTTGCGCCTGGAGAGGAAGAGGTAGACGCCGGGCCCCCGGGGCAGGTCGGCCAGCTTCTTCTCGAGGGCCGGCGCGAGACTCAACCCCGGACCTCCAGTTCGCGCTTCTCGAGCTCGAGGAGCTCGTCCCGGAGTCGGGCGGCCTCCTCGAAATCGAGCCGCTTCGCCGCGGCGAACATGTTCTCCCGAAGGCTCTCGATCATCTTCGGCAGGTCGTCGAGTTCCAGGGTCAGGGAGCCGTCCTCCTTCGGGGCCACCTCCACGTAGTCCCGCTCATAGATCGACGAGAGGTTCTCCTGGATCTTCTTCTTCACCGAGGCCGGGGTGATGCCGTGCTCCGCGTTCCAGGCCAGCTGGAGTTCCCGCCGCCGGGACATCTCCGCGATGGCGCGCTCCATCGACCCGGTCATCTTGTCGGCGTACATGATGACCCGCCCGTCCACGTTACGCGCGGCGCGACCGCAGGTCTGGATCAGGGAGCGTTCCGCCCGGAGGAAACCCTCCTTGTCGGCGTCCAGGATGGTGACCAGGGCGACTTCGGGGAGGTCGAGCCCCTCCCTGAGAAGGTTGATCCCCACGAGCACGTCGAACTTCCCGATCCGCAGGTCGCGGATGATCTCGTGCCGCTCCATCGTGTCGATGTCCGAGTGCAGGTAGCGCACCCGGATGCCGATGTCGGAGAGGTGGTCGGTCAGGTCCTCGGCCATGCGCTTGGTGAGCGTGGTCACGAGCACCCTTGAGCCGACCTCCACCACGCCGCGGATCTCGCTCAGGAGATCGTCCACCTGGTGGGTCGCGGGCCGCACCTCGATCGGCGGGTCCGTCAGTCCGGTGGGCCGGATGATCTGCTCCACGCACTTGCCGCCCGTCCGCTCGAGTTCGTAGTCCGCGGGCGTGGCCGAGACGTAGATCGCCTGGCGGATGCGGCTTTCGAACTCGTCGAAGCGAAGCGGCCGGTTATCCAGCGCGGACGGCAGGCGGAATCCGTAGGAAACCAGGTTCTCCTTGCGGGAGCGGTCGCCCTTGTACATCCCCCCCACCTGGGGCACGGTCACGTGGCTCTCGTCGAGAAACAGCAGCATGTCCTTCGGGAAGTAATCGAGCAATGTGAACGGCGGCTCCCCTTCCCGGCGGCCGTCGAGGTGGCGCGAGTAGTTCTCGATCCCGCTGCAGAACCCGATCTCCCGCATCAGCTCGAGGTCGTATCGCGTCCGCTGCTCCAGGCGATGGGCCTCGATGATCTTCCCTTCCCGCCGGAACTTGTGAAGCTGGTCCTCGAGTTCGGCCTCGATGCCTTCCATGGCCACCGCCAGACGTTCTTCCGGAGTGGCGTAGTGCGTCGCCGGGTAGACCTTGACCTCCGTGAGGTCGCCCTTGATCTCGCCGGTCAGGGGATCGATCTCCTGGATGGATTCGATCTCGTCCCCGAAGAACTCCACGCGCATGCAGAGGTCGTCCTCGTACACGGGGAGCAGATCGACCACATCCCCCCGCACCCGGAAGCTGCCCCGGGCCAGGTCGAAGTCCCGCCGGCGATACTGGATGGTGGTCAGCTGGCGGAGCAGTTCATCCCGCTCGAGGATCTGCCCCCGCTTGAGTTCCACCACCATGTCCATGTAGGCGTCCGGGGAACCCAGGCCGTAGATGCACGAGACGGAGGCCACCACGATCACGTCCCGGCGCGAGAGCACCGACCGGGTGGCGGAGTGCCGCATGCGGTCGATACGCTCGTTGATGGAAGCGTCCTTCTCGATGTAGACGTCCGTGGTCGGGATGTAGGCTTCCGGCTGGTAGTAGTCGTAGTAGGAGACGAAGTACTCGACGGCGCTCCCGGGAAAGAGGTCGCGGAACTCGGTGAAGAGCTGCGCGGCCAGCGTCTTGTTCGGCGCCATGACCAGCGCCGGGCGGCCGAGCTTCTCGATGACGCAGGCCATGGTGAAGGTCTTGCCGCTGCCGGTCACCCCGAGGAGGACCTGAGCCGGGGCGCCCGCGGCGATTTCCCGGCTGAGGGCCTCGATGGCCGCCGGCTGGTCACCCTCCGGTTTGAAGTCGCTGACGATACGGAACTGCCTCAATGAACTTCCCTCCACGGCCGAGGGAAGTATCCTAACTCCACCCGGCGCCGCCGGGGAGAACCGGGAGTACCGGCTTGGTATTCATCGTCTCCGACAAGATCTGCCTCGAACACGACGCCGGAGACGCCCACCCGGAATCCCCGGCCCGACTCGATGCCGTCTTCTCCCACCTCGAGAGTATCGGTTGGCTCGCCGACCTTCCCCGCATCGACTCCCGTCGTGCCACGGTGGACGAGATCTCCCTGGCCCATGACGCGGGCTACCACGGACTCGTGAAATCGGTGGTGGCGCGGCGGGGCTGGTTCGACGTCGATACCCGGACGAGCGAGCGCTCCCTCGACGCCGCCCTGACCGGCGCCGGATCACTCCTGGCCGCCGCGGACATGGTCATGACCGGGGAAATGCGGCGGGGCTTCTGCCTGGTCCGCCCGCCGGGGCACCACGCCACCCGCGATCGCGCCATGGGATTTTGCCTCTTCAACAACATCGCGGTGTGCGCCCGGTATCTCCAGAGCCGGCACGGCGTCGAGCGCGTGGCCATCCTGGACTTCGACGTCCACCACGGCAACGGCACCGAGGACATCTTCAAAGACGACCCCACCGTCTTCTTCCTCTCCCTGCACCGCTACCCCTTCTACCCCGGCACCGGCGGGCCCTACGGAAGGCAGAACGGGACGCGCGCCTGCCGCAACGTCCCCCTCCCGGCCCACGTCACACCGACAGAGTACCTGGCCGCGCTGGACCAGGCCCTGGTGGAGGTGGCCGCCCACCGGCCCGAGGTGATTCTCGTATCCGCCGGGTTCGACGCCCATCGGGACGACCCCATCGGCGGACTCAATCTCGGGACCGAGGACTTCCGCCGCATCACCGAGCGGATCGCGCGCTTGGCCGACGAGTACGCGGAAGGGCGAATCATCTCCACGCTGGAGGGCGGCTACTCCCTTCAAGCCCTCGGCCCGTCGGTGCAGGCCCACTTGATCGGCCTGGATCCCGACCGGCTCTCGTAGCTACCGCGAGAAGCGGAGGGCGTGGCTATCTTCCGGCGACAGTGACAGCGCCTGGCGAAAGGAGGCCGCGGCGCGATCCTGCTCCTCGGTGACGCCGGACGTCTTCCGGAGGTAGCCGAGGAGGAACCAGGCGTCGGCCTCGACGGTGTGCGCCAGGGCATACTCCTCGGCGGCCCGCAGATGCTTCTCGTGGTCGCCGGCCCGGCCGTAGACCTTCCGTCGATCCAGCGAATCCGCCCAGCGAGGAGCCAGGTCCAGACCCGCCCGGACGGCCCGCGCCGCACCGTCCCACTTTCCGAGGGCGACCAGCGCGTCCGCCAGGGCGAACTGCGGCCCGGCGGCGTCCGGATGCCGGTCCGCGGCGTCGGCAAAGGCCGCCGCGGCCTTCCCGTACTCGCCCTTCGTGAAGGCCACGCTGCCCTTCACCAGGGGAAAGCGGCTCTCGGCCACGCTCTCGACATAGCCCGTGGGCAGGGTTCCCTCCGGGAGCAGATCCGCGACGTAGGCGGCGCGCCCCGTGGTCACCGGGAGAAGCGAGGCGGCGCGTCCGCCGGCCACCGGCATGAGGGAGGCCGCCCGATCCCGCGAGATCAAGGCCGACTTCGCGGCCCGGCGGCTGATCACCGGCGCCAGACCGGCGGCGCGCCGGCTCGCGACCGGAGCCAGGCTCGCCGCCCGATCACGGGCGATGGGAGCGAGCCCGGCCGCCCGGCCGGAGGTGACCGGGGCAAGACGCGCCGCCCGACGAGAGGCGATCGGGGCCAGCGTGGCGGCGCGGCCTGAAGTCACGGGGGAGAGTCGCGCCGCCCGGTTGCCGGTAAAGCCCCCCGCGGCCCGATCGCGGGAGAGAAACGGCAGGTTCGCGGCGCGCCCAAAGGTCACGGGCATAAGACGCGCGGCCCGACGGCTCGATACGGGCTTGAGACCGGCGGCGCGCCGTCCGGTGATCGGGGCGGATGGGCCGGCGAAGAGGGCCGGGGAGAGCAGCAGGAGGAGCAGGATGGCCGGCGGAAGCTGACGACGGGCGCGCATGCACACATCTTACACCGACCGTCGACCACCGGGGAAAACCCGCCCCGCACCCTTTTCGCTTGACCGCCTAACCTCGGCTCCTAGCATGGATTCCCGTACGAACCAGCCGCGCTCACCCCCCTTTGAGGAGTAGACCCATGGCTGATGTCATCGTCGCCTGCCCCGGTTGCGGCAAGAAGTTCCGCGTGAAGGAAGAGACCGAGCCCGGCGAGTTCCCCTGCACGGCCTGTGGCGCCGGAGTAATCTATGGAGCGGCGCCGGCCCAGGCGGTTCCCGCCCGTCCCGCCGGACGGGGACGGGGCGGTCCGGCAAGAGGAGGAGGCGGTCGGCGCGGCGCGGCCCGAACCCGAGCCCGACCCGCCCGGGGCGGCGGTCGCCGCGGCGGGCGGTACGACGATGACATGGAGGGGGCGCCGCAGAAATCCAACGCCACCCTCTGGATCATCGTCGCCGTGGCCGGCGTCCTCGTGGTCGGCGGCGTCCTGGCGATCGTCCTGACCATGGGCGACGACCCGGTTACTCCCCCGATCAACATGGCGGGAGGAGGCAACGAGGGCAACGGAGGCGTGCCGGCGGACAACAGCGGCATGACCACCCCGGAACCGGCGACCTACCCCGGCAACACCGATCCGAACTCCGGGTCCAGTGGCGGAGCGCAGCCCCTGACGGGTGTGGGTGGAACCGGCAATACGGGCAACGCAGGCGGCACCTCCGGGAACACGTCCGGCACGGACCCGGTCGATCCCACTCCCGGGGGGTCGGACCCGATCAGGGATCGCGGCAGCGAGCACGGCCGCACTTCGGGCGGCCGCGGCGAGGAGGTAGGCGCGGACGACAGCCTCTACGGCAAGTCCAAGATGGCGCTCAAGCCGCTCCACCTCGACCGCCTGATGAAGGACCTCGGCCACCTCGAGAGCACCCCCGCGGAGCAGCAGTCGGAGATCAACAAGCTCTGCGCTCTCCTGGTCGACTTCAACGCCGGCCGCGCTGGGACCGACGCGCAGCACCGCCTGATGGAGCTCGGCAAGCCCGGCGTCCCGCTCATCATCGCCTCCTTCATGAAGGCCGGGGACCTCGGTTCCCGCGAGGGGATGACGAACGCCTGCTTCGTGGACGACACCCTGCGCCAGGTCGTGGGCAACCCTCTCGGCATGATGAAGCTCACCCCGATGGCCAACCCCGGGAAAAACCAGATCGAGCGCACGGCGAAGGCCTGGGCCATCTGGTGGTATCTCGACGGCTACAAGCTCGAATCCTTCGACACCGGTGACGAGGATGACGAGGAAGAAGAGGACGAGTAGACGGGGCCGAATGCCCGGCGCCCGGTTAAAGGAATCGGTGGGCGCCGCCGAAGTATAGGGTGTGTGGTAACGTGCAAACCACGGTGGGGAGCACGGAGTCATGCCCGGTTGCGGAACGGGGCGCCAATGGTTGGCGCCCCGTTCCCCATTTATGGCCGGAGGTTTGTCGGGCTGAAGTTCGAGGTGGAGGGCGCCGCGCCGTCGGCGCCTGTTTGATTCTGGGGAAGGGAAAGGATTCAGGGGGGTGGGATTACCCGCAATCACACGGGAGGGCGTGGGGGTGGTCGAACGGCTCAGGTCAGGTCAGGTCAGGTCAGCTGCTGCGCAGGCTGAGCAGGTTACGTCCCGTCTGTAGCTCACCGTCCTGAACTCACTTTTCAGGCCGTCATAGACCAACAGCTTCCCCACCAGCAGGTCCCCCGCGTTGAGCAGGAGTTTGATCGTCTCCGTGGCCTGCAGCGTTCCCATCGTTCCGGCCACCGAGCCCAGCACGCCGGCCTGACTGCAGGTGGGCACGCTTCCCTCGGGGGGCGGGGCCGCGTAGAGGCAGCGGTAGCAGGGGTTGTTCTCGCCGGGCATCACCGTGGTGAGTTGCCCTTCGAACCGGAGCACCGCGGCGGAGACGAGGGGAATGCCGAGGGCCACCGCCTGATCGTTCACGAAGAACCGGGTCTCGAAGTTGTCGCTGCCGTCGAGGACGACGTCGTAGTCGACGAAGGGGACGTGGCCCGGCTCGATCCGACCGTGGGTGCGCACCTTGATGTCCGGGTTCAGGCGGTGGATCGCTTCGGTCAGCGACTCCGTCTTCTCGCGCCCCACGGACCCGGTGGTGTGCGCCACCTGACGCTGCAGGTTGGTGAGGTCGACGCGGTCGCCGTCGGCCACGCCGAGCGTGCCGACGCCGGCGGCGGCGAGGTAGAGCGCGGAGGGGGAACCCAGCCCCCCGGCGCCGATCAGCAGCACACGGGAGTCGAGCAGCCGCTCCTGCCCCCGGCCCCCCACTTCACGAAGGAGGATGTTCCGGGAATAGCGGAGGATTTGATCCTCTGAAAGAGCTACTCCTCTTCCTCCTCCAGAGTCTCCACCCTCACGCCCCGGTTCTGGAGGAACTCGATCGCCTTCTCCAGGCTGTCCGGCTCGCCCTCGAGCATGAGCGCGAGCAGCGCGACCTCTTCGGTGATGCTCGCCCCCCGGATGTTGGTGACCACCCCGAACTCCTGGCCGATCTTCCAGAGAATCGGCTCTTTCACGAGGGTCTGGGGGAAGGTCAGGAATACTTTCCTACGTGACACGATCGGCCTCCCTCTTTTGGATCAGCACCCGGACGGACCCGCCCTCGGCAGGCTCCTCCGAGAGCACCTCATGTCCTTCTTCCCGAGCACTGCGGGGAACATTGCGCGCGGCTGCACCGGCATCCACGAACGCTTCGAGCACCTGGCCCGGAGCAAGTTGCTCCAGGCGAAGCTTCACCCGGACATAGTTGAGCGGACACTCCTCGCCGGTGACGACGATGGTGGCGTCCGGGCCACCCGGTGAAGCAGCGCACATCTTAGGCCCCCGCCCGGGTGCGCGGAAACCGAAAAGCCAAACGGTACGCCAACGCCAGCAGCGAAAGGCCCAGTGCCGCAAAGCCGAAAGCCTGCGCCCAGTAGCCCGGGTACGACCACTGGTAGTACTGCGCGGCGGAGAGTTCCCCCGAGACCGTGCCGGGGAAGCCGCTGTACATGATCGGCAGCCGGAGCCAGTCCACATTGAGCCCGTCACCGATCGCCCCGCAGAGAGGGTTGACGGCGTGCAGCACGAAGAGGGCCGTCCGGGAGGGCGCACCGACGCCACCCCACTCCAGGAAGGGATCCCCGAGATGGAAGGAGGAGACCGCGAGGACGCCGAGCAGGGCGGCCCCGGCCATCCCCACCAGGGGGAAGGACGTCAGCTGACGGAGGGCCGCGGACAGGCCGCCGAGAAAGAGGAAGAACCCGCCCAGAACAAACCCCGCGGCCAGCGCCTCCCCGGGCGGGGTGCCGTACACCAGCGCCACGACGACGGGTGCGAGCAGAAGCCCTCCGGCACCCGAAAGG
>SWCD01024236.1_pt1 | contig 37740 bp, 34 predicted proteins | sample 4693011 | NCBI WGS metagenome assembly SWCD01 (sample SAMN10267278, study PRJNA491770) | bioreactor metagenome | isolation source: DHS bioreactor inoculated with marine | place: Japan: Omine Ridge, Nankai Trough
CTTGGTGTTGATCCACGTCCGCTGGTAGTTGCCGTCATGGTAGCGGCCTCGGCCAGTTTTGCCACCCCGATCGGGTATCAAACAAATACACTTGTTTACGGCCCGGGCGGCTATGCCTTTACCGATTTTCTGAAAATTGGTGTTCCGCTTAACATCAGTGTCGGAGTGATCTCAAGCCTGATTATCCCGTATCTGTGGCCTTTGTAAGTTACGCTTGAATATCCCCCATGCCCCCGCTTATAAAGCCTTCAACACAAAATTAGTAAAGGGTTCGCGCCATGGCAGGCCATTCAAAATGGGCAAATATTCAACACCGTAAGGGACGGCAGGATAAACTGCGTTCGAAACTGTTTTCAAAACTTGCAAAAGAGATCACGGTTGCGGCTAAAATGGGTGAACCCGACCCCGAAAAGAACCCACGTCTGCGCCTTGCGGTTAAAGAGGCGAAATCCAGCTCTGTGCCAAAAGATGTGATTGATCGCGCTATCAATAAAGCAACAGGTGGCGACGCGGAAAACTACGATGAAATACGCTACGAAGGCTATGGGCCAGCTGGTGTGGCCGTGATCGTCGAAGCTATGACCGATAACCGCAATCGCACCGCATCCAGCGTACGTTCGATTTTCACCAAGTCAGGTGGCAATCTGGCCGAAACAGGTGCTGTATCTTTCATGTTCGAACGTAAAGGTTTGGTGGTTTATCCGGCGGATGCCACAGACGCAGACACAATGTTTGAACACGCGATAGAAGCAGGGGCCGAGGATGTGGAAAGTTCAGAAGATGGTCACGATATATATTGCGAAGACACGGATCTGAACACGGTTTCAACCGCTCTTGAAACCGCATTGGGCGAGTCTTCAAGCACCAAATTGATCTGGAAACCGACAACGTTGACAGATCTGGATCTGGAAGGTGCTGAAAAGCTGATGAAGCTGATTGAGGCTTTGGAAGATGATGATGACGTTCAAAACGTCACCACCAATATGGATGTATCAGACGAGGTTATGGCGCAGCTTTAACTGCACGAATAATCGGTGGGGCGATAACCATCCCCGCCAGCATTGCGGCTAAAAATGTAACACCGCCCAAACCACCAAAGCTTGACGATGCAAGGGCAGGTCCTGGGCAAAAACCCGATAGCCCCCAACCGGCACCAAACAATATTGCCCCAGTGATTAATGCGCGATCCAGTTCTGTTTTCGGAGATTGCGGTATCAACCCGCCCAACACGGATTTTTTACGCTCGGCGGATATACGCCAAGCAATGAACATCGGGATAATTGCGCCCCCCATCACAAAGACAAGCGTTGCATCCCATGCCCCGAAGAAATCCAGAAATCCCTGAACCTTGGTGGTGTCGGTCATGCCAGAGATGACAAGCCCCAGACCGAATAATGCGCCGCAAAAAAGCGTGACAAGGTTCTTCATGATAACACCCCTATAGCACGTGCGATAATAATTATTGCAGCACCTGCGCCAATGTAAACAAGCGTTGCGATTATCGAGCGAATTGACAGGCGCGATATGCCGCAAACCCCATGTCCACTGGTACATCCCGACCCCAAGCGGGTTCCAATACCCACCAAAAGGCCTGCAACGATGAGTAGGCCAATGTTGTTTGTGACATTCGTTGAGGGTAATTTATAAACAAGACCCAACAGGGCAGGAGCGCCGACAAGTCCCACGATAAACAAAACTCTCTCGGCCCAGGTGCTGCGACCCGACCCGTCCATTAGTCCACCGACAATTCCGCTGGCCCCCATAATCCGTCCGTTGATCAGTAAATAAATTGCCGCTGCGCAACCGATCATTAATCCGCCAAGCAGCCCATAAGCCCATGATGTATAGTCCATTGTATTCCCGTTTTAATTCTAGGTTGCATTCAGTGTTATGTGTTGACATGGTAACTTTGAATATTCCTATTGAAAACACTTCATATTCAACGCACTGAATAAGGTACCGTGTTTATAGTCGGAATGCCGCACAATGGCTGAATGCCATAGGTGGTATCGTGAATGATTGTGTATAAATCCGTCGATTCCAATCGGGAACGACGACGCTTGAACAAAGGAGGTTTGTCATGCGCATTGGAGCTCCAAAAGAGATCTACCCGGGCGAAACCCGTGTGGCGATGACGCCCGCGTCGGCCATTGAGTTGCAGAAATTAGGATATGAGTGCCTGATCGAGAAAGGTGCAGGCGATGCTTCACGTTTCTCTGACCAAGACTATAAGGATGCAGGTGTAAAAGTTGTGGCAACTGCCGCGGCTTTATACAAGGCGGCTGATGTAGTGGCAAAGGTACGTCCGCCAGAAGATATTGAGATCAAGCGTTTGCGCAAGGGCCAAACGCTGGTCTCGTTCTTTTATCCCGCGCAAAACGAAAAGCTGATGGCTGCTGCCAATAAAAAAGGCGCAAACCTGATTGCTATGGATATGGTGCCACGCATCAGCCGCGCACAAAAAATGGATGCGCTGTCGTCCATGGCCAATATCGCGGGCTACCGTGCAGTTACCGAGGCTGCCAATAGTTTTGGACGTTTTTTCACAGGCCAAATCACCGCCGCAGGTAAAGTACCTCCCGCTAAGATCTTGGTTGTAGGTGCAGGTGTTGCAGGTCTTGCCGCCATTGGTGCGGCGCAATCAATGGGGGCAATGGTTTATGCCTTTGATGTGCGTCCCGAAGTGGCCGAGCAAATCGAAAGCATGGGTGCCGAGTTTGTATTTCTGGAGTTTGAAGAAGAACAACAGGACGGAGCTGCAACAGGGGGATATGCTGCACCTTCCAGTCCGATATTTCGCGAAAAGCAGCTTGAAAAATTCCGTGAACTGGCCCCTGACATGGACATCGTGATCACCACGGCTTTGATACCGGGGCGTGATGCGCCGAAATTATGGTTGCAAGATATGGTCGCCGCGATGAAACCCGGATCAGTGATTGTCGATCTGGCCGCAGAACGCGGCGGCAACTGTGATTTGACGGTGGCTGACAAGAAAATCGTAACTGACAATGGTGTGACTATTATTGGTTACACCGATTTGCCCGCCCGTATGGCGGCGCAATCTTCAACACTTTATGCGACCAATATACGCCATATGATGACCGATCTTACCCCGAAAAAAGACGGTAAGCTTAAACATGATATGAAAGATGATGTTATTCGCGGTGCGACCGTTACCTACAAGGATAAGATCACCTTTCCACCGCCACCGCCGAAAATACAGGCGATAGCTGTGCAAAAGCCAAAGGCCCCTGAAAAAACTGCAGATGAGATTAAAGCAGAAGAGGCGGCAGCTTCGTTGAAGGCCGGTAAACAGCAAACTATGTTACTGATTGTCGGTGGCCTTATAATGCTGCTTATCGGAGCCTATGCGCCTGCATCATTCATGCAGCATTTTATTGTTTTTGCATTGTCATGTTTCGTTGGTTTCCAAGTGATCTGGAATGTGAGCCACGCTTTGCACACGCCGCTTATGGCGATTACAAATGCTATTTCGGGTATCATAATCTTAGGGGCCTTGCTGCAAATCGGCGGTCACGGCTTTATCGTGACTGTGCTGGCCGGTGTCAGTATTTTAATTGCAACTATCAACATCGTCGGTGGCTTTATGGTCACGCGACGCATGTTGCAAATGTTCCAAAAGTCTTGAGGGGATTGATATGAGCGCAGGAATAGTTACCGCAGCCTATATCGCTGCATCCGTTTTGTTCATTCTTGCCTTGGGCGGGTTGAGCAACCAAGAAAAAGCAAAACGCGCGGTTTGGTTCGGCATCATCGGTATGGCCATCGCGGTTTTTGCCACCGTGTTTGGCCCGGAAGTCGCCGGGTGGTCATTCATGCTGCTGATCCCTTTGATGGGGATTGGTGCATTCCTAGGCGCGGTTGTAGCCAAACGGGTTGAAATGACCGAAATGCCGCAGCTTGTGGCCGCTTTGCACAGCTTTGTCGGCTTGGCGGCGGTGTTCATCGGTCTGAATTCCGACATTGTAGGCACTCACGGGCTGGTCGGGGCCGAGGTTTCGATACATGAGGTCGAGATTTTTCTGGGTGTCTTTATCGGCGCGATTACCTTTACCGGTTCGATCATCGCTTATGGTAAACTGGCCGGTAAAATCGACGGTAAAGCACTGATATTGCCCGGTCGACACTTGATGAACGCAGGTGGTGCTATTCTGAGCTTTATCCTGCTGATAATGTATATGGGCGATTCCGGCAGTTGGACGCTGTATCTTATGCTGATCATTGCATTTGCGATCGGTGCGCATCTTGTGGCGGCCATTGGTGGGGCTGATATGCCGGTGGTGGTATCCATGTTGAACAGCTATTCTGGCTGGGCAGCGGCTGCTACCGGGTTCCTGCTGGGCAATGATTTGTTGATTGTGACGGGGGCGCTTGTTGGCTCATCCGGTGCAATCCTGTCTTACATCATGTGCAAGGCGATGAACCGTAGCTTTATCTCTGTCATCTTGGGCGGTTTTGGTGGCCCAACGGGCCCTGCGATGGAAATCGAGGGCGAAATGGTTGCCACAGATGCAGCCACGGTAGCGGCACAGCTGGAAGATGCATCATCGGTGATTATCGTTCCCGGCTACGGTATGGCTGTGGCGCAAGCACAGCAATCTGTGTCGGAACTGACACGGCGTTTACGAAGCAAGGGCAAGAACGTGCGCTTCGGCATTCACCCCGTTGCGGGGCGTCTGCCCGGCCACATGAACGTGCTTCTGGCCGAAGCTAAAGTGCCATACGACATTGTGCTGGAAATGGACGAGATCAACGATGATTTCCCCGAAACGGACGTGGTGATGATCATCGGATCAAACGACATCGTAAACCCGGCGGCCGAAGAAGATCCCAACAGTCCGATTGCGGGTATGCCGGTTTTGGAAGTCTGGAAAGCCAAGACAGTAATCGTGTCAAAACGCGGACAGGGTACAGGTTATTCCGGTATCGAAAACCCGCTGTTTTTCAAGGAAAATACACGGATGTTCTATGGCGATGCGAAGGCATCACTGGATCAGCTGCTTGGCCTGATCAACTAATTTAAAAGGGCCTTTAGTGGCCCTTTTTCTTGTGTTCGATACGAAAACTGCGCGGTGCGCATCCGTGGTGACTTTCAAATGTGCGGGTAAAAGCACTGCGGCTTTGAAATCCTGTTTTCGCTGCAATGACTTTTACGGGATGTTCGGTGTTTTCCAGTAATTCTGCGGCTTTGTTCATACGAAGTTGTCGCAAGAATTTCATCGGGCCATCCCCGTAAGCATCTGAAAACCTCTTGGCAAAAGCCGAACGACTCATTCCGGATACCTCTGCAAGTGTTTCAACGGAATGGGGTTGGCTTGGGTCGTTTAGCATAGCTTTAAGGCTATCCCACAAAGCCTGATCCGCGATTGCATCCATCCATGTTAAAGCGGGATCATCTGCGATCAGTCGGTCGCGAAAAAGATGCAGCATGGATTGCAGCAACAATGCACGAATGATGGCGCGGCTACCTAGTTTGGGCGCGGCCAATTCCTGAAGCAAAGCACTTAATGTTGTATCCATTGCACTACCCTGATTTATATTTACCAGCACAGGTTTCCGGATCAGATCGACCAGACCTGTAGCCCCTCTTAGTCCGATTGTAATGTGGCCGCAAAGCGCCAACAGATTTTGATTTGCATCTTTGGTTGCAGAGCGGCTGATATGATGGGCCAGTTTCAATGCTGCAGGGTGGCATTCAGGTAAGGGTGTTTCCGCATGCCCGAAACTAAGCAGGGAATGTGACATATGGGCTGGCACCAGTAACATTGTGCCCTTGGAAAGCGGAATATTCGCGTGATCGCGCAGATTGCACTCACCATTGCCCGCAAGGATGTAATGCAAGGTTGCTCCGGACAGCCGCCCCAAACCCAAAGAGCATTCGCCATGTAGTTCGCAAAGCGAGAAGGGCTCGGCTTTGATTTCCATTTCATCAAGGATTTGATTGTATTGCATAAACTCAAATAACGGATGATTGGATGATAAGATACATTAAATTGACCATGGATACGATATGAAGACGAAAAGGCACATTGTAAAAGCTAGGTATGTCTTAATGAAACCATAAATAGGAGAATTACATGTGTAAAGATCACAAACATGGCCAATTTAATCGCCGCCAAGCCCTGACTGGCGGATTGGCCCTCACAGCGGGTGTTGCAGCATTGGCTGGCAGTGCAAACGCACAAAGCGACCCATATGCGGATCCTGAAAACCCAGCCTTGCCACCAAGTGATATGAAGCTTGATCTGTCACGCGCGGCTTTGGTTGTCACAGACCCGCAGGTGGATTTTCTAAGCCCTGACGGTGTGACATGGGGTGTGGTCGGTGAAAGTGTAACGAAGAACAACACAGTCGAAAACATTGACCGGTTGTTTGCTGCTGCCAAGGCACGTGACATTACGGTTGCCGTATCGCCGCATTATTACTACCCGACCGACCACGGTTGGAAGTTTGAAGGTGCGCTGGAAAAACTGATGCATAAAATCGGTATGTTCGACCGCAAAGGCCCGCTGAATGTTGACGGGTTTGAAGGTTCCGGTGCAGATTTCATGCCGCAATATAAAAAGTACATTGAAGATGGCAAAACCATCGTAACCTCACCGCATAAAGTTTACGGCAACGACTCGAACGATCTGGCGTTGCAGTTGCGCAAGCAAGGTGTGGATCAGGTTATACTGGCGGGCATGTCTGCCAACCTGTGTACAGAATCCCACATGCGTGAATTGATCGAGTTGGGTTTTGAAGTTGCTGTGATTAAGGATGCCACAGCTGCCGCAATCCTGCCTGAAGGTGACGGTTATCTTTCGGCTTTGGTAAACTTCAGGTTCATCGCCAACGCAGTTTGGTCAACTGATGAAGTGGTCGATATGATTGCTAATGCGTAAACTTTAAAAGGGGCCTGGAGGCCCCTTTTATGTGTTGGGCGCTATATGCCTGTTCAATCGCTTGTTCACATACCCGAACAGGGTGATGATGAGCAACGTGAAGCAGATGAAATAGAGCGCGATAATCGGGTAAGGTACGAACGGATTGAAGGTTTTATCAGCGAAATAGCTGGCATAATAAAGTGAATCGCCCTTTTGCCGCCACGCGGGGAAGCTGGAAAAGAACACTAAGGCAGTTGCGTGGAATAGAAAAATCGCCTCATTCGTGTAACTGGGCCATGCAAGGCGCAGCATGGTCGGGAAGGATATGCGCCAGAATATCTGGCGTTTTGACATGCCGATTGCTAACGCGGCTTCGATGTCGCCCTTGGGGATTGACCGTAATGCGCCGTAGAAAATATTGGCGGTATAGCCTGCGGTGTTCAGGAACAAGGTGATCAAAGCACCCAGCCACGCTTTGGTCAACCATTTGGTTTCAACCGTTATTTCGATAAAACCAAGGTTGATGTCCCAGCCCATTTTAGGGATCAGAACGAAAGCCTCATAAATCAGGAAAAACTGGATGAATAGGGGCGAACCACGGATAACAAAGATAAAGGCCCGTGCGGGTATACGAAACACAGGGTTTTCGCTGCTACGCCCCAAAGCTAATGATACGGCAAAAAAGAAACCAAGCGTAAGGGCAAGCACTGCGAAATAAACGTTCCAGATCATACCTGACCCGATCAAAACAACCTGATCACAAAGCGTAAAATCGGTTTTCGGCAACAGCCGTTCGCCAATACCGATAGAGCGCAATGCGTAGCTGGTAAATGTATCAAAGCAACTCATGACATGCCCGCCGCTGTGTTCTGGCCGCGTGATAGTTTGTGCATAATACGGTCAAAGAACTTTTCGCTGAGCCATGTCAGGAACAGATAAAAAACCAGTAGAAACAGGAAGTATCCCAATCGCCAGTCGCCGTGCGGATAGGCAAAGCGCGCGGTTTTTGACCCGCCAAGTTCGCGCGCCCAATAAACAATGTCTTCGACGCCCAGAAGGAACAACAGGGGCGAGGCTTTGATCAGGATCATCCACAGATTGGACAAACCGGGCAGAGCATAGACCCACATTTGCGGCAGGTGAATACGGCGAAATATCTGACCGGGTGACATGCCAAAGGCGGCACCGGTTTCCAATTGACCCTTTGGAACTGCACCTAAGGCACCATGAATTGTGTTAGCGGCAAAAGCCCCGAATACGATGGCAAAAGCAATGGTTGCCAGCATAAAACCGTAAGTCTCATGCACCCATTGCGCAGAAGAGCTCAGCGGCATTTTCGCGGCCGTACAGACAACAAAATCATTGCCTTGGCGGATCGGCTCCGGCCAGTCGGAGCATTTTATTTTGTGGCGGATAACCTCAATTCCCTGATCCATAGCGATGGGAACAAATAGAAAGAAGATAATATCAGGAACACCGCGCACCATTGACGTATAGATTGTACCGAACCAACGGAAAGGTGCGAATGTTGAACGTCGTGCCAAGGCCCCCGTAAAGCCGAAAAGCAAAATAAAGGGAACAGTCAGGGCCAATAGTGACAAGACCACAAGAAAGCTGAAGTAAAAGCTCATGTGTTTGCCATTGGATAAATAACAAGACCACCACTGGAAGCCTTCTATCAGTTTTGGGTCAGTACAATATTCAAACATATGGATACAGTCTGGAAAAAGGGTCGCGCAATTTACGCGACCCTTTACGTGTTTTAATAACCGGCTTTGCGGCCGTCAAACCACTTGGCGATCATTGCGTTCAGGCTGCCATCCGCTTTCATGGATGCAATCGCGGCTTCAAATTTATCCCGCAATTCTTTGTCACTTTCACGCACACCCATGCCGACACCACCACCGATGGATACATCTTCACCTACAAATGCGAGTGCGCCACCCGATGCGTCAACGATATCTTTCAGGGCTGCATGATCAGCCAGAACACTGTCTGCTTCACCGTTGCGAACGGCGGCAATTGTGTCTTCCATTGTGGCGAATTCAACAACCGTGGCGTCTGATTCAGCAACGAATGCAGCTTGGATTGTAGCGGTTTGCGCCGCAACTGTGCCTTTTGTGGCAGAAGCATCCGCACCGGCAAGAGCAACATAGGAAGATGGGTCAGACGGGAAGTATTCTGACGTAAAATCAATTACTTCGTCGCGTTCTGCTGTAATGGACATGCCTGCCATAATGGTGTCGTAGTTGCCCGATACCAAGTTTGGAATAATGCTGTCCCAATCGTTCGTGACCCAAGTGCAGTCAAGTGAAGCACGTTTGCACAACTCGTCGCCCAATTCGCGCTCGTAGCCATCAACCTCGCCTTTGTCGTTGATGAAGTTATAAGGTGCATATGCGCCTTCAGTACCCATGCGTACCGTATCTGCAGCGATTACTGATGTTGCGCTGAGTGCGACAAGTGCAGCACCTGCCAGTAGTTTTGTAAAAGTCATTTAAGTTCTCCCTTTTCGTGACTTGAGTTAAAATTTATAATGAACTTGCCAAGAAAGCTCGGCAACGTTCGGACTTCGGGTTCTCGAACACTTCTTTGGGTGTTCCTATTTCTTCGACCAAACCCTGGTGAAGAAACATAACTGTGCTGCTGACCTCGCGGGCAAAGCCCATTTCATGGGTCACAACAATCATTGTGCGGCCTTCGTCGGCCAGTTGGCGCATGACTTTAAGCACTTCACCGACCAGTTCGGGGTCAAGCGCGGATGTCGGTTCGTCAAACAAAAGCACTTTGGGTTCCATCGCCAATGCGCGCGCAATCGCGACACGTTGTTGTTGGCCACCTGATAATTGGCTGGGGTAGCTGTCAACCTTTTCAGCAATGCCGACCTTTTCAAGATAGACCATTGCGGATGCTTTTGCTTCTTCCGGGGATTTTTTCAGAACATGCACCGGACCTTCCATCACATTTTGCAGCACTGTCATGTGTGACCACAAATTGAAGCTTTGGAAAACCATACCCAACTGGCTGCGTAGCCGTTGAATTTGCGCAGGATCCGCCCCGGTGGGACGTCCCTTACTGTCTTTGCGAATAATAACCTCTTCGCCATCCAGAAAAACAAGCCCCTGATCCGGTGTTTCAAGAAAATTGATGCAACGTAAAAAGGTGCTTTTACCGGAGCCTGAACTGCCGATAATCGAAATCACATCACCTTGTTTTGCGGAAACCGACATGCCTTTAAGTACTTCAAGGCTGCCAAAGCTTTTGTGAATGTCTTTCGCGACAAGCATTGTATCTTGGTCTTGCATCTATCCCCCGGATTAAGGCGCATTCTGAAACTAAACAGTAATTTTTAAGAGTGGCAAGCAATTGTTTGATTTTAAATTGTTTACGCTGGGTAAATTTTATACGAAACTAAACCAGTAAACTAGTTTAGTATGTTATTAATTGCCGCCTCTGAACGCGCGTCTTGTCTTGACAGAATCGCCTTTTATGCGCCAGATGCAGCAGCTCAAGTGGACACGCAGTGAGCAAAAAAGGTGTGTGTCGTTCTTTTTGTTAAACACGAGGAGGGCGATATTATGCGCCAGATTTTTAAATATTGCGGGAAGGTTTGATCATGGATTTTTCCTTATTCGTTCACATGGAACGCTTGTCCGCAAAAGACACCTATCAAGATTTACACGACCAGTTCGTTGAATTGTCCCTTATGGCGGAAGCAGGCGGTATGAAAACCGTCTGGACCGGCGAACACCATTCAATGGATTTTACCATCTCTCCCAATCCGTTTTTATTGCTGGTTGAGCTGGCACAGAAAACTGAAAACATCCGGTTGGGAACAGGTACAGTTGTAGCCCCGTTCTGGGATCCGATCCGGCTGGCAGGCGAAGCGGCTATGACCGATCTTATCACCAAGGGCCGTCTGGAACTTGGCATAGCACGCGGGGCCTATTCTTATGAGTATGAACGCTTGGGCGGCGGCATGGATGCCTGGACTGCAGGCGAGCATTTGCGTGAAATGGTACCTGCACTAAAAGGGCTATGGGCGGGCGATTATGAAATGGAAGGCAAGCACTACGCTTTCCCTAAATCAACTGCTGTACCAAAACCCTGCCAAAATGGCGGCCCACCTGTCTGGGTGGCAGCACGTGATCCGAACTCGTTCGATTTTGCTATGAAAAACGATTGTCATGTACAAGTGACACCGCTTTGGAATGGTGATGACGAGGTTGCGGATTTGATGGTGAAGTTCAAAGAAGCCAAGGCCTTGAACCCAGATAAATCCCCGAAAGTTATGTTGTTGAACCACACTGCGGTTGGGGCAAATGAGGCTGATATTGTACAGGATGCCCAAGACCTGTCGCGGTTCTATTGCACTTTTGGGGCGTGGTTTCGCAATGAGCGGCCCATTACAAATGGCCAGATCAAGGAATTAAGTGCAGAAGAGATGGCCAAGATCGAAATGTTCAGCCCGGAAAATATGCGCAAAAACAATGTTGTAGGCACGCCGGATCAAGTGACGGAACGTATCAAAACCTATCAGGCAATGGGCTATGACGAATATAGTTACTGGATTGATAGTGGAGCCAGTTTCAAAGATAAAAAGCGCAGTCTTCAAATGTTTATTGACGAAGTGATGCCGAATTTCAAAGGGTCTGCGTGATGGGTTTAGTGCGAAAATATGTAACACACATAGAAGAAATTCACATTGAGGGCGGCAAGCATGTTGATAACCCTCCACGTATGATTGCGGTTGCAGCCGTATTGAAAAATCCATGGGCGGGGCAAGGCTTTGTTGAAGACCTGAAACCCGCTATTTTGAAATATGCACCGCCCCTTGGTGCGGAACTGACCCGCCGTATTCTGGAAATAGCCGGTGGTGGCGATGCGATTGAAGCATATGGAAAATCCGCGGTTGTAGGGACTGATGCTGAAATCGAGCACGGTTCCGGTTTCATTCACACGCTGCGTTTCGGCAATCATTTCCGCAAAGGTGTAGGTGCAACAAGCTATCTGAGTTTTGCCAACACGCGCGGGGGCGCAGGCGCCAGCGTGCAAATTCCGTTGATGCATAAACATGATGCGGGGATGCGTTCGCATTACCTGACGCTGGAATTTACCATTCCGGATGCACCAGCACCAGATGAAATGATTATCGCACTTGGTGCGGCAACCGGCGGGCGGCCACATCACCGTATTGGCAATCGCTATGAGGACATTGCGGAAATGGAGGCTGGTGGAGAAGAAACCGTGGTCGAGGCCCCGAAGTGACCGACCTGATTTTTCTACACGGAGTTGGGTTGGACCGGCAGATTTGGCAGCCTATGCAAGCAGCCTTGCCCGATGTAAAAACCCATACGCCTGATTTGCGTGGCCATGGGGCGGGCCCTAATTGGGATGGGCCTGCAAGTCTGGATGGGTTTGTGTCCGACCTTTGGGATTATGCGGATGGGCTTGGACTGGATAGCTTTGCCTTATGCGGTTTTTCGCTGGGCGCGATGATTGCGCAATGGGCAGCCATTTCAAAACCTGCACGCATATCACATCTGATACTGCTTAGCGGCGTTTATGCGCGTATGCCCGAGCAATTGGCCGGGGTTCAGGCGCGCTTTAAAGAGGCAGAGTTGCACGGACCTAAAATCATAATTGATGCCGCACTTGCGCGGTGGTTTACACCTGAATTTGCAGAAAACCATCCGGAATACTTGGAACAGACCCGCACGCGATTGATGGATAATGATGTCGCGCAATTCATGCGCAGCTATCAGGTATTTGCCTTTGAAGGGGCGCAAATTGATGGGCGGCTAAAAGAGATTAAAGCCCCGACGTTGGTCGCAACCGGTGAATTGGATACTGGTTCCACATCTGAAATGGCACATAAAATGGCGTCTGAAATTCCCGACGCGCAATGTGTGATATATGAGAATGTGGCCCATATGTTGCCGCTGCAAAAACCCGATGAACTGGCCGTTTCGATCATGCGGCTGCTGGGAAAGGAAACCAAATGAAGTTTCAACTTTATATTGATGGCGCGTTTTGTGACGGTGCCAAGGGTCAGCGTATTTCATGTGTTAACCCAAGTGACGAACAGATTTGGACTACTGTCCCTGAAGCTACCGAAGAGGATGTCGATCGCGCGGTAGATGCGGCTCATCTTGCATTTAGTGATGGGCCGTGGGCGATAATGACGCCTACTGCGCGCGGGAAATGTCTTTACCGCTTGGGTGATCTACTGGAAGAGCGTGCAGAAGAGTTCGCTGAAGTGGAAAGCCGCGATTCCGGTAAAATCCTGCGCGAAACCGCAGCCCAATGCAGATATATGGCGGATTATCTGCGGTTCTATGCAGGGCTTGCCGATAAGGTCACGGGCCAGACTTTGGCGCATGATAAACCCGATATGATTTGCATGACGATCCGTGAACCTTTGGGTGTTGTTGCTGCTGTGGTGCCGTGGAACAGTCAGATTTTTCTGACGTGTGTTAAGCTTGGACCGGCCCTTGCGATGGGAAACACCATTGTGATCAAAGCATCCGAAGACGCACCTTGCCCGGTATTGAAATTTGCCGAACTGGTGCATGAGGCGGGCTTTCCGCCGGGCGTGGTGAACATCATTGCGGGCTACGGGCAAACTTGCGGTGCACGCCTTTCATCACATCCAAAAGTGGCCCGTGTCGCCTTTACAGGCGGGGTGGATGCCGCGCGCAACGTGGTGCGCAATACGGCTGATAATTTTGCGCTGCTAACCTTGGAACTGGGGGGGAAAGCCCCCGTTTTGGTGTTTGACGATGCCAATCTGGAAAGTGCCGCAAATGGTGTTATCGCGGGCGTCTTTGCTGCAGCCGGACAGTCATGTGTCTCGGGTTCCAGGCTGATTGTGCAAGATACTGTACGGGATGTATTTTTGGACATGCTGATCAAGAAAGCGCAAGCGATCAAAATTGGCGACCCGATGGATAAGGCTACAGAAATGGGGCCACTCTGCACGCGGCGCCAACGCGACCGTATTCAGGCGCTGTTGGCTGATAGTGTTAAAAACGGTGCCAAGATGCTGACAGGCGGTAAAATTCCGGACGCCTTTGATACGGGAAACTACTTTGAACCCACTATAGTGTCTTGTGAAGCGGATGGTTTATCTGTGTTCGAAGAGGAATTGTTTGGCCCTGTGCTAAGCGTGCGCAGCTTTAAGACGGAAGACGAGGCTGTCGGTTTGGCGAATAACTCGCGTTTCCATTACGCAGGCGGTGCATTTACCCGTGATTTGGCGCGCGGCACGCGACTAACACGCAAACTTGCCGGTGGTGTGACCTATATCAACACATGGCGGGTAATATCACCGACAGCACCCTTTGGAGGCAACAAGGACACAGGCTATGGTCGTGAAAGCGGGCTGGATACGGTGCTTGATTACTCACGGACACGTACGGTTTGGATTAATACGTCGGACGAACCCATGGCTGATCCGTTTGTGATGCGTTGATTTCGGTTTCTGATTGACGGGTCAATTAAAATCAGTGCAGTTTGGGTGTAAGTTATTTTATGGATCGTTATGCCCAAAATCGGAATGGAGCCAATTCGCCGCAAAGCGCTGATCGAAGCAACGATATGCGAAATCGGCGAAAGTGGTTCTTTAAATGTTACTGTGGGAAAAATTGCCAAAAGGGCAGGGGTTTCAAGTGCGTTGGCACATCATTATTTTGGCGGTAAAGACCAAATTTTGCTGGCGGCAATGCGCGCGATACTGGCACAATTCGGGGCAAGTGTGAAACAAGAGTTGTTATCTGCTAAAACCCCGATGGACAGGGTGGAAGCCATCATCCATGCCAGTTTCCATCCCGACAATTTCAAACCACAGGTGGTGGCTTCGTGGCTGACGTTTTACGTATTGGCACAAAACTCAAGTGATGCGCAGCGCCTGTTACAGATCTATGCGCGTCGCTTACAATCCAATCTGGTCTATGACCTTTGCAAATTAACGGATGCGGATAAGGCTCACCGCATTGCTAATGGAATGGCGTCGATCATTGACGGGTTCTATATTCGTCAGGCTTTGCAAAAATCCAAAGCGGACCGGCTTGAGACCATTTCCATTGTCACGGAATATCTCCATTTGCAATTGAAAGAAGCTTAATACACACACGACCGCATAGGTGGATCCTGCTTCTTATAATATACCAATACATTAACGGCAGAGGGGCAATTCCCTGTGTCGTTTCACAAGCCTTCGATAAAGCGGTATAGTGCTGATTGCCCTTCAGATGAAAAGGCTGCAGCGTGACCGCCGCCTTTTAATGTTTTCAATACTTTATGTTTGGCCGGTGATAGGGAAAAAATCGTCTTGCCCATGGCATAGGGGATGACCCGGTCATGTGTGCCATGCAACACCAATGTCGGGCCACTAACGGTTTTGATATAGCGGTCGGTTTCCCAGCGTTGATCCAGCAGTTTGCGGATTGGAAATATCGGCATTTGGGCAGCGGCGATGTTTAGGATTGATGTGTAAGGCGCCTCTAATATCAGCGCATCGGGCGGGATTGTTGTGGCCAGTTTCGTAGCAACGCCTGTGCCCAGACTTTCGCCGTAATAGATAATTTTACCTTTTGGTTGTTGGCCGAGCATCTGTGCAAGATTGTCCCGCACTAAAAGCGCATCGCGGCTGATGGCAAGCTCTGAGGGTTGGCCCGTACTGCCACTTGAGCCGCGATAGGCCATCGCCACTAAGCCGTAACCGTGATTGATCAGGCGGTTGAACCGCTGTGCACGGCCTGCAAGATTGCCTGCATTACCGTGGAAATACACGATTGTCGCTTTGCGCCCTTTTGCAGGATGCGTCCAAATGATCAGTGTCTCTTTGTCGGGAGTTGATAACAGGTATTCTTCTAAACGCGGCTCACCCGCTTCTGTGGGCGTCACATATGTGCTGTTGAACGGATAAATCAACGTTATGCGGGCAAACCAGATGATGCCAAAAGCTGCGATGTAAAGGATCATTGCCATAAAAAATGTGCGTTTAATGAAGCGTATCAATCGCATGTCTTATGCCATTTGTTTTTCTATGCGGATTGTATAAATCGCGCAAATCAGTGCCAAAACAGAGGCCAGTATGATGCATAGCACCAAAGGCAAAGGGCCGCTTGATGTTGTCAGCATCACGCCTGATAGCGTGGAAAACGCGGCTCCGCCCAATGTCATCAATGCGCCGCCAAGGCCCGATGCCGACCCCGCCAATTCTGGGCGTACATCCAACATACCGGCATTTGCGCTTGGCAAGGTCATCCCGTTGCCAAGGCCGATGGAAATGGTGAATAGAAAAAATGACAAAGGATGTTGCCAACCTGCGAGTATGTAAAACAGGGATCCACCCATGCCTAGAATTGTAATGATGATGCCAATCGTGATCATTTTATAGATACCGTAAGTGTTGGTATATCGCCCCGATATTCCGTTCCCTGCCATGTAACCGATCGGGGTTAGCATCAGATAAGTACCGATTTGTGCACTTGTCAGCCCGTAGATTTCACTGCCGACAAACGGTGCGCCACCCAGATAGGCAAAAAATGTCCCTGCAGAAAATGCAGCTGTTAATGCGTACCCCCAAAACCGTCGTGATTTCAAAAGGTTAGGGTATGATTTTATTTGCTCTGCAAAGCTCGACATCTTGTGTTTGTTGGTTTCACCCAGATCGAACCAGCAGACAATGAACACAACTACACCGAAGAGAGACAGGAAATGGAAGTTGGATTGCCAGCCGAACAGCTCGGCCAAATAGCCCCCCAGTGGTGGGGCCAGCATAGGGGCCAGTGCCATGCCCATTGTCACATAACCGATCATGCTGGCTGCCTGTTCGCGGGCAACAAGATCGCGGACGATTGTGCGTGATAAAACCAGACCGCTGACGATTACGGATTGCAATACGCGAAAGACAATAAAGGCTTCAAAGCTGGTGCTTGTGACGGCCCCTATGGTGGCGAGTATGAATAAAATGATCGAGATCAGCATAACAGGGCGCCTGCCGTAGCGATCAGAAATCGGGCCAAGTAGTAGATGTGCAATGGATGTCAGGGCTAAATATCCGGTGATTGCGATCTGCATCAATGAATAAGGTACATTAAAATACCGCGCCATTTCGGGCAGAGACGCCAGAAATATGCTTAGCGAAATAGATCCAATACTGGCGATTAACACCAATGTGGTGATATGCGGCGGCGAATTTCTGTCAAAGTAACGCTGTGGGGGCATGTAATAGCCTGAAAATTATTTGGTAGGTTATCCAGACTTATCACGCGGCTAGACCGCGTCCAGTTACTTTTCGTATAAGGCGTAAGGCAAGACACCCCTTGCGTTATGATTAACAGAAAGGCGCCGCTCTAAAGGGGGCACAGAGCGTTGATGACAGTTTTCACGTTCACATATTCTGCATGATATCCCGATAGGTTCAAAAGCATGCGTATTCTTTGTGTCCAGATCATCTGCGTAAACTAATTGATCGGCATGTTTAACTTCACAGCCCAAGCCAATGGCGTAACGCCGCACCGGTGCATGAAATGCACCGGCAGGTTTTGAAATATCGCGTGCAAGGCAAAAATATTGCGCCCCGTCGGGTGTTTGTGCCAACTGTCGCAAGAATTGCCCCGGCGTTTCAAAGGCGCGGTGAACATTCCACAACGGGCATGCGCCGCCATAACGGGCAAATTGCAATGTTGTTGCCGAATGGCGTTTGGTGATGGTGCCTGCCTGATCAACACGGACAAAAAAGAACGGGATGCCTTTCAGGCCAACGCGTTGCATTGTTGATAGCCGATGTGCAACTTGCTCAAGCGAGGTGCCAAAGCGCATTGATAAAAGTTCTAGGTCATGCCGGCATTCCTGTGCGGCCTGCAAGAATTTTGCATAAGGCAAAACGGCTGCACCGGCAAAATAATTGGCAAGGCCGATTTTGCAGATATCACGGGCTTCCTTGGTGCTGAAACGTGCTAAATCCAGCGTGGCTTCAATCAATTCATCATGTTCCAACAAGGCAATCTGATGTGCCATCTGAAATGTCTGAGATGCCGGTGATGCAGCTTTGGAAAGTGTTAAAATACGGGCTTTAATATCCAGCTTTCGCAGGTTTGAACTGGTTTTGAATTGTACTGAAACGCGATGCTTTTGCTGGAACCAACTTTGCAGGGCAGAATGTAGTGAATGATTGATATCTGCAAGTTTGTTTGAAAAATATTCCGCAGAATGGTCAATAGAGTCTATATAGTTGTCGCAATAATGAAAGAAATCACGCACTTCTTCCCATGGGGATAGGTTAACAGAACCGCCATCCCGACCTAAAGCCTCGTCCAATGATGCAAGGCGTTCCTGGGTTTGGCGGTAGTTCCGGTGTAAGTTTAGAAAAGCGCGTGCAAGGGTTGGGGCATTGGACGCGGCCAACTGTAAATCCTCAAGATTTGTGGGGCTTTCAGCAAAGACCGGATCTGCCAAGGCCTCTTTCATGTCTGCCACCACACGCTGTGTATCGCCCCCTGAGAGTTTCGTTACATCAAAGCTGAATTCCTGCGCCAAAGTCAGTACGACAGATGCGGCAATCGGGCGATGATTGTTTTCCATTTGACTTAGATATGGCAGTGAAATTTTCAGCCTGTTTGCGAACTCCTTTTGTGTTAGATTGTAGTCCTGACGAATTTGACGCAGGCTGACACCCGCATAAAGTTTTGTTGTCGCCATAGTGTCCTCAATAATGATTTGCAGATTTGCATTTTACAATACTAGGTATGGAAATAATTTGCAAATTAACTAAAATTGCCTTTCCCAACAGGATGAATAGTGTAGTTTGAAGAACAATATTTCGGGAGGAAATCTGTGACTGATATTATCCAACAATTGGCTGATCGTAGAGCTGGTGCGCGCTTGGGCGGCGGACAACGCCGTATTGATGCGCAACATTCCAAGGGCAAGTTAACGGCACGTGAACGTCTAGAAGTTCTGTTGGATGAAGGGTCATTCGAAGAATATGATATGTTCGTGACCCATAAATGCCAGGATTTCGGTATGGGCAATGAACATATACCAGGTGACGGTGTTGTCACTGGTTGGGGCACAATTAATGGCCGGATGGTTTATGTGTTCAGTCAGGATTTCACAGTTTATGGCGGATCTCTTTCTGCGACGCATGCCAAAAAAATCTGCAAGGTACAGGAAATGGCAATGCGCAACGGTGTGCCTATCATCGGGCTAAGCGATTCAGGTGGCGCGCGCATTCAAGAAGGTGTTGCGTCATTGGCGGGTTACACGTCTGTTTTTCAAAATAACATCAAAGCGTCAGGTGTGGTGCCACAGATCAGTGTAATCATGGGCCCAAGTGCGGGTGGTGCAGTTTACTCACCCGCTTTGACTGATTTCATCTTTATGGTGCGCGACAGTTCTTATATGTTTCTAACAGGACCTGATGTTGTAAAAACAGTTACAAATGAAGTGGTTACAGCAGAAGAGCTGGGTGGTGCTACAACGCACTCAACCAAATCATCGGTCTCGGACGGATCATATGAAAACGATATGGAAGCCTTAATGGAAGTGCGCCGGTTGTTTGATTTTCTACCGTTAAACAACACATCAAAACCACCATCACGGCCATTTTTTGACGGGCATATGCGTAAAGAACCATCGCTGGATACGATTATACCCGACAATGCAAATACACCGTATGATATGAAGGAACTGGTATTGAAACTGGCCGATGAATCGGACTTTTTCGAAATACAAAAGGACTTTGGCAAAAATATCCTAACTGGATTTATTCGCCTAGAAGGCTCTACTGTCGGTGTGGTTGCCAATCAACCGATGGTATTGGCGGGATGCCTTGATATCAATGCGTCACGTAAAGCCGCGCGGTTTGTGCGCTTTTGCGATGCGTTTGAAATTCCGTTGCTAACTTTGGTTGATGTCCCAGGGTTTTTACCTGGAACAGTACAAGAATACGGCGGCGTTATAAAACACGGTGCGAAATTGCTATATGCCTTTGGGGAAGCCACCGTGCCACGGGTTACTGTGATCACGCGCAAGGCTTATGGCGGGGCATATTGCGTGATGTCACCCAAACATCTGGGCGGAGACGTGAACTATGCATGGCCCACAGCTGAAATTGCTGTAATGGGCGCAAAAGGTGCGGTTGAGATTTTGCATCGTAGTGATCTGGGTGATTCTGAAAAAATTGCAGCGTTGACGGGTGATTATGAAGATCGGTTTGCAAATCCATTTGTCGCGGCTGAAAACGGTTTTATTGACGAAGTTATAATGCCGCATAATACGCGTATGCGCGTGGCGCGTGCCTTTGCCAGTCTAAAATCGAAAGATGTCAAAAATCTATGGCGCAAACACGACAATCTACCGTTGTGAGGATAAGTATGGCGCTTTTTGTAAAAAATTCGATGATATTAGATACCATAAGAGGGCTTGCCGTTGGAAAAACAACGGCACAGGCAGTTTTTCGCTGTTACAGCTCATGTTTTTTATCAACATTCTATTTTTTAATTAAAAAATCTGTTATGATGCCATCACTAAATGTAAAAATACGCTTGAATAGCTACAAAAATAGGAAAGCAATATGTCAAAAACAATTACATCAATCGCACTTCTGTTGGTCTTGGGACTATCTGCATGCGCCGGTTCTTCAGCTGGCCCGGCACCTGAGCCAGAGCCCATTGCAGCAGAGCCAGTTTCACAAAAACTACCAACCTAATAAAAATCTAATCCTTTTTAGGATTGTTAGCGCATCCCCCTTTATAAAATGTGGGGGTGCGCAATGCTAAAGCATCGCGGGTTTCCATCCCGTCTTCCCAGTTCAGATTTTCAATTTACAATTCGCCGCACCGGTAAAAAAGGTGCGAGCAAGTTGATTAAACGTGAGCGCTATGCGGATCGCAGACATGCGGACCGGCGTGCTGACGAAGGCTTTATGCGTGCTTTATGGGAATACTTTGGTGAAGAACCGTTCGAGCGGGGCAATCTGGATGCCGGCCGATTAAGCTGGTTGCTTGGACGTGAAGTTGAAGTCATCGCCGATTCTTTTGATCCAGAAGACTATGAGGTTTTGCTTAAAATCAACGTAGGGCGGGCGATGGTCAGCTTTCCCGAGGTTTTTGAAGGGTAATCGGCATGTTTTCGCGCATCATAAATCTGATTTGGCGGCAAATCGCCCAAAGCAAGGGACGTGAAAACAATTCGATATGCACCGCCACCAAAGCTGTTTACCTTAATAATCAAGGAAGTTCCGATAGATCTTCATTGACGCCCAGATTAGACGCGTCGCTTGCGAAAGCAAAAGTTAATCAAGAGATTTTCCACCCCTCCAAGTGGACATGCTCTTTCATTTCCCCTCTACTAGGGCCCTTGTGTTTTTACACAAGGGTCTCTTTTTATGGCGCATACCAAATGGTGTGTTTGCGCCCTTTCACTCACCCTTTAACTTATACTGGTGTCCCAAATGTTTAAAAAAATCCTGATCGCCAATCGCGGCGAAATTGCTTGTCGTGTCATTAAGTCAGCCCAAAAGATGGGCATAAAAACTGTAGCGATCTATTCGGATGCGGACAAAGAGGCCTTACACGTCAAGATGGCCGATGAAGCCGTTCATATCGGCCCATCGCCTGCGGCGGAAAGTTACATCGTGATTGATAAGGTAATGGATGCTATCCGCAAGACCGGTGCGGAAGCTGTGCATCCGGGTTATGGGTTTTTATCTGAAAATAAACTGTTTGCACAAGCCTTGGAAAAAGAAGGCGTGGCCTTTATCGGCCCACCTGCCGATGCAATCGAGTCTATGGGAGACAAGATTACATCGAAAAAGCTGGCTGCAGAAGCCGGGGTGTCAACGGTTCCGGGCTATATGGGTGAAATTGCCGACGCGGATGAGGCAGTGAAAATCTCGAACGAAATCGGTTACCCTGTGATGATCAAAGCCTCGGCCGGTGGCGGGGGCAAGGGGATGCGGGTTGCCTGGCATGATGAAGGCGCGCGTGAAGGATTTCAACTGTCCAAAAATGAGGCGGCCAGCAGTTTTGGCGATGACCGCATATTTATCGAAAAATTTGTAACCCAACCACGTCACATTGAAATTCAGGTGTTGGGCGATAAGCACGGAAACTGTGTGTATTTAAATGAACGTGAATGTTCAATCCAGCGGCGCAACCAAAAAGTAATCGAAGAAGCACCATCCCCGTTTCTGGATGCAGAAACACGCAAGGCGATGGGTGAACAGTCCTGCGCTTTGGCGCAAGCGGTGGATTATTGCAGTGCCGGCACAGTGGAATTCATTGTCGATGGCGACAGGAATTTCTTTTTCCTCGAAATGAATACACGCTTGCAGGTGGAACACCCTGTGACCGAGTTGATCACCGGCGTCGATCTGGTGGAACAGATGATCCGTGTGGCTTATGGTGAAAAATTGTCTTTTAAGCAAAAAGATATTGGCATTAATGGCTGGGCGATGGAAAGCCGGCTTTATGCCGAAGATCCATATCGTAATTTTCTGCCCTCGATTGGCCGATTATCGCGTTATCGACCGCCTGCGGAAGTCGCAACTGAAGAGATGGCCGTGCGCAATGATACAGGTGTCTATGAGGGTGGCGAAATCTCGATGTTTTATGATCCGATGATCGCAAAACTATGTTCATGGGCACCTGATCGCGCATTGGCAATAGATGTGATGCGCGAGGCATTGGACGGTTTCGAAGTAGAAGGTATTGGGCACAATTTGCCGTTTTTATCTGCAGTTATGGACCATCCGCGTTTTGCCAGTGGAAATATCACAACAGCCTTTATTGAGGAAGAATATCCTGATGGCTTCAAAGGGGTTGAGCAGGGTGAAGCGACGTTGAAGCGTATATCTGCCGCATGTGCTGCGATGTACCGTGTGGCCGAGATCCGTCTTGCACGCGTATCCGGGCGCATTGATAATCATGAACGAAAAGTTGGTGAAAACTGGGTTGTTAAGGTTCAAAAGACGCGGTTTGACGTGTCCATTGATGCGGATCACAACGGCTCTACGATTACATTTTCGGATGGCTCGAAACACCGTGTAACCAGTGATTGGGTTCCCGGACAGCAATTGGCGAAATTTATGATAGATGGCACGTCACTGGTTTTGAAAGTGGCCCCGATCAGTGCGGGTTATCAGGTTCGGTATCGCGGATCTGATTTAAACGTAGTCATTCACACGCCGCGCCGTGCGGAATTAGCCGAATATATGTTGGAAAAACAACCAGCTGACACATCGAAAATGTTGCTGTGCCCGATGCCGGGTTTAATTGTGAACATGAATGTAGCTGTGGGTGACGAAGTGCAGGAAGGCCAAGCACTTTGTACGGTTGAAGCGATGAAAATGGAGAATGTACTACGGGCTGAAAAGAGCGGTGTTGTGTCCAAAATCAACGCTGAAGTTGGTGATAGCCAGGCCGTTGATGCTGTTATTATGGAGTTTGAATAATGTCTGATCGTGTAGACTGGGAAAAATTGGCGGAAAAAGAACTGCGTGGCCGTGCACTTAGTGATCTGAACTGGCAAACGCCGGAAGGCATTGAAGTGCAGCCGCTTTATACGTCTGATGATCTGGAAGGTTTTGATCATCTGGACACATTGCCCGGTTTTGCCCCTTTCGTACGCGGTCCAAAGGCCACGATGTATGCCGGACGCCCTTGGACCATCCGGCAATATGCCGGGTTTTCAACGGCTGAAGAAAGCAATGCGTTTTACCGCAAAGGTCTGGAAGGTGGGCAACAGGGCGTTTCGGTTGCCTTCGATCTGGCCACGCACCGTGGGTATGACAGTGACCATGAGCGCGTTGTTGGTGATGTGGGTAAAGCGGGTGTTGCGATTGACAGCGTTGAGGACATGAAAATCCTGTTCGACAGTATTCCATTGGATAAAGTCAGCGTTTCTATGACAATGAACGGCGCGGTAATCCCGGTGTTGGCCAGCTTTATTGTGGCTGGCGAAGAGCAGGGTGTGGAACGCGCAAAACTGTCAGGTACTATTCAGAATGACGTTTTGAAAGAGTTCATGGTGCGCAACACATATATCTATCCACCTGAACCATCGATGCGGATAGTCTCGGATATTATAGATTATACCAGCCGTGAGATGCCGAAATTCAATTCGATCTCTATCAGTGGCTATCATATGCAAGAAGCGGGGGCGACGTTGGTCCAAGAACTGGCGTTTACGTTGGCGGACGGCAAGGAATATGTAAAAGCAGCCATTGCACGCGGCATGGATGTGGATGCATTTGCGCCGCGCCTGTCGTTCTTTTTTGCCATTGGCATGAATTTTTTCATGGAAGCGGCAAAGCTGCGGGCAGCACGGTTGTTGTGGCACCGTATTATGACCGAGTTCGGTGCGAAAAATGAAAAATCGCTGATGCTGCGGACCCACTGCCAAACAAGTGGTGTGTCCTTGCAAGAACAAGACCCCTATAATAACGCGATCCGCACAGCCTATGAGGCAATGTCGGCGGTTCTTGGCGGGACACAATCATTGCACACGAACAGCTATGATGAAGCGATAGCTTTACCGTCTGATGCCGCCGCGCGTTTGTCACGCAATACACAGCTGATTTTGCAAAATGAAACCGGTGTAACCAATGTGGTCGATCCATTGGCCGGCAGTTACTATGTCGAAAGTCTGACTAAGGATTTAGCGGATAAGGCTTGGGAGTTGATCGGGCAGGTTGATACTTTGGGCGGTATGACCAAAGCTGTGGAAGAGGGCATGCCAAAGCTGGAAATCGAAAAAGCGGCAGCTGCAAAACAAGCCCGGGTTGATCGCGGTGAGGACATTATTGTCGGGGTGAATAAATTCAGATCCGATGAAGAAACCGAAATTGACGTACGCATGATTGATAATACTGCCGTGCGTGATGCGCAGATCATGCGGTTGAAAGATATTCGTAAGTCTCGTGATGCAAATGCATGTGAAGTAGCCCTGGATGCGCTTGAAGACGGGGCGCGCAATAATGGAAACCTATTGGATTTGGCTGTTAATGCAGCCCGTGCGCGTGCCACAGTGGGTGAAATTTCTGACGCAATGGAACGCGCTTTCGGGCGCCATAAAGCCAAAGTCAGATTGCTGGATGGTGTTTATGGCGCAGCTTATGCCGGCGATAAGGGGTTTCAGGATATACAAGCGGATGTTGCTGATTTTGCACAGAAATATGGTAAGAAACCGTCAATGATGGTGGTTAAAATGGGCCAAGACGGGCATGATCGCGGCGGTAAGGTTATTGCAACGGCCTTTTCAGACATCGGTTTTGACATTGAAATGGGACCTCTGTTTCAAACGCCGGAAGAGGCGGCAATCGATGCGATTGAAAAGGGTGTTGATGTGGTCGGCATCTCATCTCAGGCAGCAGGCCACACGACATTGGCCCCACAGTTGGTGCATGCACTGAAAAACAAAGGTGGCGGGGATATAATTGTGATTTGTGGCGGGGTTATTCCACCCAATGACTACAATTTCTTACGGCAAGTCGGCGTGCGGGCGATATTCGGGCCTGGCACGAATATTCCGGAAGCGGCTAAGGAAGTCTTGGAATTGGTTAAACGCGCGAAAGTGGAGGAATAAGGCAGATGTCTTATAAAGAAGTATACGGAAACTGGAAATCAGACCCTGAAGCTTTCTGGATGGAAGCAGCCAAGGCGGTTTCATGGAGTAAAGAACCGACAAAGGCGCTGTTTGATGAAAACGCGCCTATTTATGAGTGGTTCAAGGATGGTGAGATCAACACCTGCTACAACGCGGTTGACCGCCATGTTGAAGCGGGGAATGGCGAGCAGGTTGCAATTATTTACGACAGCCCGATCACGGGGAATTCCGCCAAGATAACCTATGCAGAATTGAAAGATAAAGTCGCATCATTAGGTGGCGCATTGCAGGCACAAGGTATCACCAAAGGTGACCGCGTGATTATCTATATGCCAATGGTGGCAGAAGCGCTTATTGCGATGCTGGCATGTTCACGTATCGGGGCTGTGCATTCAGTTGTGTTTGGCGGATTTGCGGCACACGAGCTGGCTACACGGATTGATGACGCAACACCGAAAGCGATTATTGCCGCGTCTTGCGGGATAGAGCCAAGCGGGGTGATTGCCTATAAGCCGTTGATTGACGGTGCGGTTGAAATGGCTGCGCATAAGGTTGATTTTTGTGTAATCCTTCAACGTGAACAGTTGGCCGCAGACATGGTGAATGGTCGTGATCTGGACTGGCATGAGTGTCAACAGGGTGTGGCACCTGCACCTTGTGTGCCGATCGGCGGCGCCGATCCCGTTTATATTCTGTATACTTCAGGTACAACTGGGCAACCAAAGGGCGTTGTGCGTCCTACGGGTGGTCATATTGTAGCGTTGCACTGGACAATGAAAAACCTTTATGACGTTGACCCCGGAGATGTCTTCTGGGCGGCATCCGATGTTGGCTGGGTCGTGGGACACTCTTATATTTGTTACGGACCGCTGATCCACGGCAACACCACGATTGTGTTTGAAGGCAAGCCCATTGGTACGCCGGACGCGGGCACTTTCTGGCGGGTGATCGAAGAGCACAAGGTGAAAACCTTCTTCACCGCACCCACAGCATTTCGGGCAATTAAACGGGTAGATCCCGATGGAGAGTTCGTCAAGAAATACGACTTGTCCGGTTTGCGTTATCTGTTCCTTGCCGGCGAACGTGCTGATCCTGATACTATCGAATGGGCGCAAGATCAGTTGGGTGTGCCGGTGATTGATCACTGGTGGCAGACAGAGATCGGCTATCCTGCGGTCTGTAACCCAGCGGGAATTGAATTAATGCCGGTAAAACTAGGCTCGCCTGCGGTGCCGGTACCGGGGTTCGATTTACGTATTCTGAACGATGAGGGTGAAGAATTGCCACGAGGTGAATTGGGTGCGATTGTGATTAAATTACCGTTGCCGCCTGGTACTTTGCCGACCCTTTGGAATGCTGAAGATCGTTATAAGTCATCTTATCTGGATGCTTTCGAGGGGTATTATGAAACCGGGGACGCAGGATATATGGATGACGATGGTTATCTTTACATCATGGCACGCACTGATGACGTGATCAATGTGGCCGGACACCGTTTGTCTACCGGGCAAATGGAAGAGGTTTTGGCAAGCCATCCTGATGTCGCGGAATGCGCGGTTCTGGGTGTTAAGGACGCATTGAAGGGTCAATTGCCGATGGGCTTTTTGTGCCTAAGCGCAGGTGTGCAAAAATCGAATGAAGAGGTCGTTGCGGAATGTGTTGGTCTGGTTCGCAAAACTATCGGGCCTGTGGCTGCATTCAAATTGGCTTGTGTGGTGGATAGGTTGCCAAAAACCCGTTCGGGCAAAATTCTACGCGGGACCATGGCAAAAATCGCTGATGCGGAAGCGTGGAAAATGCCTGCAACCATTGATGATCCTGTGATTTTAGATGAAATTACCGAAGCACTAATGGCTTTAGGTTACCCACAAAAATAATAACAATAACATCACAATCTTTGCATTTTGCAAAACTTGGTATTTACCGTATACTCATATATGGGCGGCCAGCTATGGTCGCCCATGAAGCATGGGTAACGGCAGTATGGCGGATAACTATCTAACCGAAAAATATCTGACTATACTTGGAAAACTTGGGCCGGCGCAGTCTTTGGTTTTTATTGATAAGTTGATGATAGATTTAAAAAATACCCGCCGCGGATTTCATGCTGCATTGTCTGCAAAGGCATTTGATTTATTGAATGAGCCAAGTAATGTGCTGATATCATTAGCAGATGTTGTTGGTATTAATGATTTGTATGAAGCCGCTAAAAATATTAATGAATACATGAAGATGGATGAGGAAGATTTTCCATCTGAAGCAGTGAAAAGAATACTTGCCCAGTTAGACAACTGGCTGGATTTTTTAAAATCAGATAAAATTCAACGCGAGCGCGCATCATGAAGCAAAGAATATTGCTTATTGAAGACACAGCAACGCTACAGATGGTTTACAGTGCAAATCTGACAAGTGCCGGATATGTGGTGGATGTGGCGTCTAACGGTAGTGAAGGCTTAGAGTTATTTCGCAATAGCAGTGCCCAGGTTGTAATTATGGATATGTTCTTGCCGGATATTGACGGTATCGAGGCCATAAAATCGTTTACGCGAATTAACCCGCAAGCAAAGATCATTGTTATAACGTCAAACGGTTCTGTAACGCGGGCTGTTGAAGCCATGCGCGCGGGTGCTTTTGATTTCTTGTTGAAACCTCTTTCAGACGAGCGACTATTGGCAACAATATCGTCTGCGCTGGTAAGTTTTGAAACTAGGGCGGATGTAAATCTGGAGGCAGGTAGCTTTTACGGGTTCACAGGGCGTGGGCCTGTTATGCAAGTAATGTACCGTAAAATTATACGTGTCGCACCATCTTTCGCACCGGTTTTTATGACCGGAGAATGCGACATTAGCAAAGAAACATGCGCACACGCGATACATTCCCGTTCAAATTTGAATGAGCATCCATTTATTACTTACAGTGGCCGTGATCAATCTGCCAGTGAGCAGGAAAGTGCACTGTTTGGTGGTTTTCAAACCGCTGGTATAACTGAACAGATCGATAAAAAGAGCGCATTGGCTAAATCCTGTGGCGGTAGTTTATATATAAATGAAATTTCAAATCTTGCTCCTTTGGTGCAGCTGAAATTGTCAAATCTGTTGCGAGAAGCCAGTCAAAATAATCAGAGTTCAAATGTAGAGGGTGATGGTTTCCCCAGAATTATTTGCTCGACCAGTACTGACCCATATGTGTTGCTGGAAGAGGGTAAAATCAACAAAGACCTGTTTTATCAGCTACATATCCTTACAATCTATGTGCCGTGTTTACATGAACTCGGCGAAGATATTGTATTTATTGCCGAAAAAATATTGGCAAAACTTTCAATATCTGAACAGAAGTCCTTCGTCGGGTTTTCGGATGAGGTATCCGCATTATTTATGTCCCATGACTGGCCGGGGGATATAAACCAACTGGAGAATCTTCTGCACAAAATTGTGGCGCGTCATGATGGCACTATTGTGGATATGGATATGCTTCCAAGAGAGTTTGACACATCCGGTCTGAACTTTGATGGTGACGTGACGGGCGAAAATAAGAACAGAATTTCAGGGGAACGCAGCAATAGTGCGATCCAACAACTGATTGGATTACCGCTTGATGAGGTAGAGCGCAAAATTATTGAAGCGACAATTCATTCCGAGGGCGGCTCTATCCCAAAGGCTGCCGGTATACTTGGCGTTGCTCCAAGCACAATATACCGAAAAATAACAAAGCATTAAGCTCCACTTCTAATGTTCTATAGGTTCCAATTATACATTGATATGTGAGGCTTAATGATGATTTATGGATTGTCCGCTTGGGATTGAGGGGGAAAATAGCCGGTTGAAGCGTATCACTGAAAAAAATCTTTACTAATCACCCAAAATTTGTCATTTTGTCCATATCTTGGGGGCAAGAGATGATAAAAAACAAAATAATGGTGCTTGCCATAGGGATTATAACCCTAGGCAGCACAGCAGGCGCAAAGACATTACAGGCTGATAACGGACCAGCAGAGATTCCACCGGCAAGTTTTACCGGTAAGCAATATGTGGACTCCAAAGGCTGTGTTTACATAAAAGCGGGATTTGGTGCACACATCACATGGGTGCCGCGTGTCAATCGGCAACGGATGGTTTTTTGCAGTTCAAAAAATAAACCATCCTTAAGCCCTGCGCAATTAGCGGCAATTTCCGGTAAACCTGCCACAAGGTTGATCAAACCCGCAGATGGGACCACGGGGACAGAAACTGTAGCTGTTGCTGCAGACGCTAAAACACCCGCGAAAGCAGTTAAAAGCAGTGAAAACACTACTGTTGCAAGTGTAACACCGAAAAACACGGCAAAACCTGCGACTGTGCGTGGTTACACGCCCGCGGCCCGGCGTAAAAAAAGGGATGCACTGCGAACGGGGCATGATGACAGAGAACCGACCGTTATAATTCGCCCGGTAAAATCAGGTGTTGATTATCAACAGACGGATGATCGGGCTCCGGAAAATGCAACAAGATACGGCGTAGATTCTATTTACAATTTATCTTTGTATCCTGTCGTAATCGATGCGGATATTACACCAAGAGGCGATGCACAGATGGCCTTGGTTTGGTCTAACACCGTTCCGCGCACCCTAATTAACAAAGGGCGCGCAAAGCGTATTGCATCGAACGAAGTTTATTCTGCATCAAAATCACAGTAGGTTCTATTTTGATTTAACCTGCTGTTAGGTGACATCCAAATCTTGCAGGCGCCGTTTTGCAATTTGGTGAACCTGATACAGTGCTTCGCGAAATTCACTACCAATGTCATGCGTCAAACGTTTCTTGAAGTTTTCAAGTACATCGGCGCGCGTACGGCCGTGTACCGCCAGAATAAAAGGAAATCCAAACTTTTCGCGGTATTGGGCATTCAAGTTCTTGAACGTCTCTAATTCTGTTTGATTGCATTGATCGAGACCTGCATCTGACTGCTCGGACGAGCTGCTTGGCGATAATGTGACTGCCAGTGCCAGTTTTCCCGCTAAATCCGGGTGTGCGCGTAAAAGGGCCATTTGAAGGTCTTGCGGTGCAGACTCAACGATCTTCGCCATAGCACCCGCCAGATCAGATGGTTTTTCCGCACCAGAGTGGCTTTTCTGATCAAAGAGCATTTCTGCGATCCACGTAGAATGCTCGTAAACACCATTAAATTTGGCTAAAAAACTGTCACGTGAAAGATGTTTCATTGGTGTGTTCTCCTAAGCGACTGATTTCAGCCTATTTATTATAGAAAATCAAGTCACAAATATTTGCCTATGTTAAAATCTGTGAAGTGTTTCAAAAATAACCGATATGGTGTGGTATCGAGGTTTTTGTTAGTTATGTGCAAAATGATCAGCGGAATTTGATGATGAACAAAACACTTGTGATGAAAAATGCCGATGTTGTGGTCACAATGAATGGAGCACGTGACGAGCTAAAGGGGGCGGATATTCGCGTTGTTGATGGTGTGATTGATGCTATTGGGCAGGGTCTGTCGGGTGATGACGTGATCGACGCGAAGGGCTGTGTTGTGACACCGGGGCTTGTGAATACCCATCACCATTTATCGCAAACACTGACCCGTGCGGTGCCGGGTGGGCAAGATGCATTGCTATTTGGCTGGTTGCAATCGCTTTATCCTATTTGGCAAAAATTCGGGCCCGAAGAAATGTTTGTGTCCGCTCAAGTGGGACTGGCAGAGCTGGCCCTTTCGGGCTGCACACTATCTTCGGATCACCTGTATCATTTTCCCAAAGGGGTGCGTCTGGAAGACACTATTGACGCGGCCAAGACCATTGGTATTCGGTTTCACGCAACACGTGGGTCGATGAGTATCGGTGAAAGTGACGGCGGGTTACCACCCGACGCCATGTGCGAAAAAGAAGCCGATATTCTGAATGATTGTATTCGTGTGATTGACGCACATCATGATGCAAGTGACGGTGCAATGACACGCGTTGGCATAGCACCTTGTTCACCGTTTTCAGTCAGCCGTGAATTGATGCGCGACAGTGCAATTCTTGCCCGCGACAAAGGCGTAATGTTGCATACGCATCTGGCTGAAAACGATGAAGATATTGCCTATTCACTGGAAAAATTCGGCTGTCGTCCCGGGCAATATGCCGAAGATTTAGGCTGGACAGGATCGGATGTCTGGCACGCGCATTGCGTAAAACTGGACGGTCAGGAAATTGATCTATTTGCACGCTCCGGCACAGGTGTGGCGCACTGCCCGTGTTCAAATTGTCGTCTCGGCTCTGGTATTGCACCCGTGCGTTCCATGCGTGATGCGGGTGTAAATGTTGGGCTAGGGGTGGATGGGTCGGCATCAAACGATGCAGGTCATTTGCTGGACGAGGCCCGTCAGGGATTGCTGTTACAAAGGGTACAAAACGGAGCAGATGCAATGTCTGCGCGTGAGATGCTGGAGATTGCAACATTGGGTGGCGCAAAAGTTTTGGGTCGCCATGATTGTGGATCGCTGGAGGTAGGCAAGCGCGCAGATTTTGCCATATGGGATACGACCAGCGGCATAGCCACAGCGGGCTCATGGGACCCTGTTGCTGCACTGGTTCTAACCGGTCCGCATCAGGTGCGCGATCTATATGTGGAAGGCCGCGCTGTGGTTCGGGATGGGCATTTAACAGGGGTGGAATTAGGCAAGATCGTGGAACATCAAAACAAGCTGGCATCGAAATTCATTCGTTAGTAATCCGCATAGGATTTTTCTTCGATCAGGGTTGAGCCCAGTGTTAGATTGACCTGTTTTTTTAGATCGGCGCGTTTGTCGTTGGTGATATAAACCGCACGGGCCAAGCGTATGAACTCATCATCGAAATTACCGTCCCGTTCACAATCGCGGATATCGTCTTCTATCACCCATAGCTGTTTGTTCACTTCAAGCAATGCACTTGTTAGCACTTGCATTGCATCGGTTCGCGGGATGTTGGCATCGGCCACACTTTGCAAAGCGGCGCGCTCGTTGTTTACATTGGCCAATTTGTCCACATCAGTTATTTTTTCCGATTTGATCTGCAAAATCGTTAATTTGTCCAGCAATTCTCCAGGCGAAATCGGGGTTAGAATATCATTCATGTTGTTTCCAAATCTTTCATTCGGGTAGTTATATCGGTTTGCAACCTTGCAAAAACCTGATCCCAATCACCGGGGGTTTCCTGTCTGATCAAGCGCATGGATGGATACCATGGGGTGTGATCCTGGAAAGGTTCGTAAAGCCAATAAGATTCAGAGTGCAACAGGTTCCATACTTCTATACCCAGTGATCCTGCGATGTGGACGATGGCACTGTCCATTGAGATCACTAAATCCAACTCACGCATCAACGCGGCGCTGTCGGCAAAATCACGGTCACTGCCGCTTGCGTCCAATATGATTGCGGATGTGCCATCTTCGATAAAAGCATTTTGCAATGGGCCTTTGTAAAGTGAAAACATCTGTATGTTCGGGATGTTGCAAAGTTCCATAAACCGTTGATGACTGAAGGATCGTTTATGATTGGCGCGGTAGGTAACAGAGCCAGACCACATCACGCCGATTTTAAAGCGATCCATATACGGGGCGACGATTTTACGTGCGCGTTGGACAGCGTCCTGCGGAATGGAAAGATCAACGGGTTTTGGCACAGTTTCAAGTGTTGTATGCAGATAGAGCGGTAAATCCATCATGGGCACCCAGAAATCGCACCTGTCCAGATCGGTTTTGGTCTGAATGAACTCCACGTCGTTTTGCAAGTTTGAAAACAGGCGTTGCAATGGTGGTTTAACAGCCATTTTAATTTTGGCACCATGCTCTTTCAAAATTGGCAGAAAACGGGCCATAAGAACGGTGTCTCCAAACCCCTGTTCGGGGATAACAAGGATGGTTTTGCCGGTTAATGCTTCACCCTTCCATTGGGGGAAGCTGTAATCGGGCAGATTTATTTCATCACCTTGCCAACGCCAATTGAAACTTTGAAACCCATCAGGATAATTGCCCATTGCCAGCTGCACGAAAGCCATTTGGATATGCATTTCGGCAAAATCCGGAAATTTCTGTATACCCTCTGCCAGGATATTCTGTGCTTTATCCAGTTGATGAATGCCACGGTAACATTTCCCAAGGCTTGAATATTGTTCCGGATTTTCAGGTTCCAATTTTACCAGAGCTTTGCGTAATTCCATAGACTTCAGGATGTCACCAACATCATAAAATGCGTTTGCGGCATTGTTCATTACAGATTGCGATGTTGGTTCTAATTCAAGTGCGCGACTTTGTGTTGCCGCTGCAAGATCGTAATTTTTCTGCTTGCGGAAAATTGAACCGAGATTTGACCAGATAGCGGCATCTTTAGGTTTGTTATGCAGATATACTTGGTAGAGTTTTTTGGCGTCATCCAGATTATCTTTTTGATGCGCATTGATTGCTGCTTGCCGCAGGTCATCAGTGGTTTTTAATTTATTTTTGGAAATGCTCATTGCCGTGCCGCTGCTTAGTTAGATAAATCATATGTCAGCTGCCTTTATGCGTAAACCTTTTTGAATTATGAAATTTATACTGTTGTAAAGTGAAGAGCTGTTATAAGACGACAGGTAAAGACCAAGGGGGCGCAAATGACAGATGAAGCAATTATAGAGGCAGAACAATCTGACAACGCTTATGAGATCGATAGTGCTCTTATTGAGGCTGTACTTGGCGCGGTAGAAGCCAGTGACAGGGACGTGCTTGTCGCCTTGCTGGAACCTTTCCATGCTGCCGACATTGCCGACTTGTACGAACAGATTAGCCCTAAAGAAAGAACTGCGTTTACGGCCCTTTGGGGTAAAGATTTTGACGGGGAAGTGCTGGCCGAGATTGACGAAGGCCTGCTTGATGATGTGTTCGAAGATCTTTCGGATGAGGTCGTCTCAGAAGCCGTCAGAGATATGGATACGGATGATGTTGTCGATCTGATCGAAGATCTGGACGAGCCGCAACAGGAACGTATTTTAGGCGCATTGAATACAACGAACCGGGTAGCGGTTGAAAAGGCATTGCAATATCCAGAGGATTCAGCCGGGCGTTTGATGCAGCGCGAACTGGTCATGGCACCGGACTTTTGGACTGTTGGCGAGGCAATTGATTATTTGCGCCAAGAAGCTGATTTGCCGGATCAGTTTTATGATGTGGTGATGGTAGATGCAAGGCTGTCACCTGTGGGTAAAGTACCGCTATCAAGTCTGCTGTCGTCAGCGCGCGAGATAAAACTAACCGACATTATGGATGAAGAATTCCGTACTATCCCCGTGATGCAATCCCAAGAAGATGTCGCATATGCGTTTAACCAGTATAATATGGTGTCCGCACCCGTAGTGGATGCTGATAATCGTCTGGTTGGTGTCATCACGATGGATGATGCAATGGAGGTTCTTGATGATCACGCGGAAGAAGACATCAAACGTTTGGCAGGGGTCGGTGACGAAAGCCTGATTGATAATATCTGGTCAACAACAAGGCGGCGATTTCCGTGGTTGGCTGTAAATCTTATAACCTCGATCCTTGCATCTATTGTGATCGCGCAGTTTGCCGAAACGATTGATGCACTTGTTGCATTGGCTGTCTTGATGCCGATTGTGGCCTCAATGGGCGGTAATGCGGGGACGCAAACCCTGACTGTTACTGTGCGTGCTATGGCGACAAAGGATTTAACATCGGCAAATGCAGGCCGTGTTATCCGGCGTGAATTGGGTGTTGGGCTGTTGAATGGTTTGCTTTTCGCGGGTGTCATCGGTGTAGTTGGATATTATTGGTACGGTTTACCAATGTTAGGTGTTGTTTTGGGGGTCGCGATGATCGGCAATCTGGTTGTTGCGGGGTTGGCAGGTATTTTGGTGCCGATCAGTCTGGATAAAATAGGGATAGACCCCGCATTGGCGTCCGGGGCGTTTGTGACTACAGTTACTGATATTGTTGGCTTTTTTGCGTTTCTAGGGCTTGCCGCAATGTTTTTACTATAAATTATTTAGGCATCCGTAGAATCTGATTGCGGTTGCCCTTGATAATCCTGACTGAGCTTTCTCCGATTGCCGATACTTTCCATCCACCAACTTTCTGACCTGACTTTACTTTTACGAAGCGGCCGCTTGGCATACGCAACAGCGCGTGGCGGGCAGAGGGTTTGCCGAAAACACCGATCAAGGATATTTGGTTTTTGCTGAGCCTTGAACGTTCGGTAGCCTCTTTTTGTATATTGGCCGGAGACGGATCACTGGCTATTGATGTGCCGTTTGCGGCATCTTCGGGTAAAGATGCTATTAAGGCGGATGTTTGAACCGTTTCAGAGTTTTTAGTTGCTCTGGCTACGGTTCTACTAAGGCTTTTGGGCCGTGAGCGAGGTCTTGTGGTTTCATTAACCGCTTGTTGAATGGCGACCTCGATTTCAAGCGGATTAATTTTTTCTATTGGTACGCTTAAACTGGCAGGTCGGGATTTGGGTTTTGTGCTTGCAAGGGTTGGATCGGCCAATGCCAATAAGGAATTTTTTGCGGCTTTTGCTTTTTCTGAAATTGAAGGCGGGCGGGGTTTTGGCAATGTGCTTTTAAGTGCTGGGTCTGCCATTGATAACAGGTCAGGTTCCGCGACTTCAGCGATAGCAGGTTCGGTTTTGTCTGGGATAATAACATCAACCGTCTGCGGTGCTGTTTCCGGCATTGGATCAGGTGCAACCTCGGCCGTGATGCTCATCTGTTCAGATTCTTTTGCAGGAGGATTGTTTTCAGTAAGTATTTCCTGCTCGGCAATTATGGCCTCTGGTGTAGGTGCGTCGATTTCAGCCGATTTCTGCGTTACCGCAGCTTTATCAATGTTTTGATTAACGTCATCTAGTGGCGGTTCGACCAAAGAACTGGGGGCTTGCAACTGCGGCCATTGAAAATTCTTATCAGTGGCGTTTTGCATAAAAATTGGGGTTGTGTCCAATGACACCTGGTATTTCAGCAATTGCGGTTCAGTAATTACAAATGGCTCGGTAGCTGGAATTTGCTCAATCAGTGAAATTTCTTTTTTGCCGTCAAACATTGCTGAAAAGAACCAGTATAACAGAACAATCAGTCCTATAACGGCAATGAAAGCAATATTACGCATTTTGAAAAAACGACTTGTATCAGTTTTGGTTACATCACCTTGCGGTGTTTTAATCGGGCCGGTTACAGGTGCCGTGTTTTGTTTGCGCGGAACATCAATAGAAATGCGGGGAGGTGGTGGAACGGCAGATAATTTTGCGTTCGGGGAGGGTGGTTTGTTGCCTGAATTATTATCCGCAACTAATATTTCACTGCGTTTTGTTTCAAATGCATTCAGGTCTTTCGTACTATCATCCGCATTCGGAATTTCAGCATTATCCGCTATCAACTTATCTGATGAAACAATTTCATCACTGGCTTTAGTCTTGGATTTTTTGCTCTTTTCCGCTTTCAAAGTTGAACTTACCGGCGGTGGCGGTACAGAAATATCCTTGGGTGGAGTTTCACTGATCTCTTTTTTATCGATATCTACAACCGGGGCTGGCGGATCACCATCATAAAAACGTGGGTTTTTCGTATAGTCGGATTCATCCAGTTTAGTTGTGTAAAAAGCCACTTCAAATCCTAAGCCTGATATGAATTCTTTCGCCTCTTTGATTGTCTGCTTTGTGATTGCTGCCACATAATCGACATCCGTGTCGGCCTTTTTATCCACATCAAAATATAATTCCTGCGGTTTGTATGGTGTATTTTGTGCAAGGAAATCGTTGACTTTGGGGTTAATATCGGCGTCACCGACATCACTCAAATCAATATCGGAGATAAAAACCTCGGATTGTGGAATGCGTACCCGGGTTATAAATTTTTCACCGGCATTTGGTCCGTGGTTTGTTTTAAGCTGTTCAATACGGTCGGAAAAGTCTTGGGCATCTAGGGCAATCTCACCCAATAGTTGCCACGGCTGATCTGCATCACGATGCCACAAAGTTACGCCGTCATTTGTAAGGTCGACTGCATATTTTTCATCTGTTGTGGTCATCGGATTATATTCAGCCTTAGTGATCAGGAATGCGGCACCGGATGGCATCATATTTATAAGATAGTTTTACTTTATACAAAGTGAATCGCGGGTGGGAAATCATTAACAGCGAAATAGTGCTGATTTGCCCCGAAATTCGATCCGAATATAACTGACAGGTCATAATGTGGCCAGAAATAAATCGCCGCAATTATCAGGGCAATGAT
>SWCD01022106.1_pt1 | contig 37680 bp, 36 predicted proteins | sample 4693011 | NCBI WGS metagenome assembly SWCD01 (sample SAMN10267278, study PRJNA491770) | bioreactor metagenome | isolation source: DHS bioreactor inoculated with marine | place: Japan: Omine Ridge, Nankai Trough
GCCGGCAGTGTACCGTTCAATTCGATTGAGGAACTGGTAGCCGCGGCAAAAGCCGCACCCGACACCATCGAGCTCGGCGCGACGTTCGGGTCGACCAGCCAGTTCATGTGGCTGCTGTTTGAAGACCTCACCGGCACCAAGTTCAGATATGTTCCGTTCGATGGCACAAAGGAGCGCATCACCGCCCTGCTGGCCAATACAATCAAACTTGCCACCATCAACATACCCACGGCGAGGAAGCACCTGGCAACCGGCGATCTGAAAGCGTTTGCGATTGCCTCTGACGCGCGCTCTCCGTTGCTGCCTGACCTGCCGACGCTGAAAGAACTCGGTGTCGACATGACCTATTCGCTCGACCGCGGCATCGTTGCGCCGAAGGGCACCCCGAAAGAGATCATCGACTACTGGGCGGGTGTAATCAAGCAAGCCGCCGAAAACCCTGAATTCAAGTCATCGCTTGAATCCAAGGGCACCCAGATCAAGTATCGCAATGCCGAGGAGTACGCGGACTGGTTCAAGGCCGAGTACGATGCTCATGAAAAGGTCGCCATCAAGGTCGGTATGTTCAAGAAGTAACCGGGTGTAAAAACCGAATGGGACCGGATACCGTTGCGGTGTCCGGTCCGCTTTATCCAGTTTCACCTCACTACCAGTCTGGCACCGGCATCCATGCGCGCACTCAATAAAGACACCATTGTCGCAATCCTGCTGCTGGCCTTCTGCGGACTGCTGGCATGGTCATCGCTGCACATCAGGCTGCCGGGATACGGCACCTTGAAACCGTCCAAATGGCCTCAGATCATGGTCGCGGTTCTGACCCTGTTCAGCGCCATCTATTTTGTTCAGTCACTCGGTTATGCCAGGGATGCCAGCAGCAAAGAGGATGGTCGAAAGCCCGGAGTGAGCGGGTTTCTTGAGTATTTCCGCAATCCGATCATCTGTTTTGCAATTTATTTCGTGTTCCTGGCGACCCTGCCCTGGACCGGCGCACTGATTGGCGGAATAGCGCTGGTATTCGCCCTGCTCACCGTGCTTGGCGGCTGGGGTGCCCGCGACCTGGTCCGCCATGCAATTTATGCTGTTGTCTCCATGGGTTTCATGTGGACCCTGTTCACCTTCGGTCTCCGGGTGATTTTGCCCGAGGGCGAAATCTTCTCGATCCGATAGCGGCAAGGCAGCACCCTCATGGAACACATCCTCGCAGCTCTCGCCGAAATCGCCACGCTGCACACGCTGCTCCTGATGAGCGCCGGTGCCATTGCCGGCCTGCTGGCAGGCGCCATTCCCGGCTTCACCATCGCCATGGCCGTGGTCCTGGCCCTGCCGTTCACGTTCTCGATGACGGCCTCGCAGGGTATCGCCACCATGATCGGGGTATATGTCGGCGGCCTGTCAGGCGGGCTGATGTCGGGCATCCTGATCGGCATTCCCGGCACACCGTCATCGGTTGCAACCACGTTTGACGGTTTTCCGATGGCCCGCCAGGGCCGCCCCGGCCTGGCGCTTGGCCTGGGCGTATGGTCGTCATTTTTCGGCGGCACCATCGCCGCCGTCTGCCTGATCGCCATTGCCCCGCAGCTCGCCCGCATCGGGCTTGAGTTTCAGCCGTGGGACTATTTTGCACTGGTGTTCTTCGCCCTCACCATCACGGCAAGCCTGGCCGGCAAAAGCCTGATCAAGGGCCTGATTTCCGGCGCTCTCGGTCTGCTCATTGCAACCGTCGGCGAAGAGGACATCAATGGTGTCTCGCGCTTCGACTTCGGCTCGGACTATCTGCAGGAAGGCTTTGCCTTTCTGCCGGTTCTGATCGGCCTGTTCGCCTTCAGCCAGCTGATGAGTGACATACGCGACCCGGCCGAGGCCAGGCGTTCGCTTGCACAGACCGGCGACATCGACATTCGTATCGAGCACCTGAAGGCCGCCAGGATCGTCCTGTCGAAATGGAAGAACCTGGTGCGTTCCTCGCTTATCGGCATATTTACCGGCATCCTGCCTGCTGCAGGGTCGTCGATTTCCAATATCCTGGCCTATGACCAGGCCAAGAAAGCCTCCGCGACGCCGGAAAAATTCGGCACCGGCTTTGAAGACGGTATCATCGCACCCGAGGCTGCCAACAACGCCACCGCCGGCGGCTCGCTTATCACCATGATGGCGCTCGGAATTCCCGGCGACATCGTCACCGCCGTCATGCTGGGCGCGCTGCTGATACATGACGTGGTGCCCAGCCCCAGCTTCATCACCGAAGCACCCGTGCTGGCCTACTCGATCTTCATTGCCTTCTTTTTCGCCAACTTCCTGGTGCTGTTCTTCCAGTCGATTGCATTGCGGCTGTTCGTGCTGGTGACCAAGGTGAAGATGTACGTTCTGGCCGGCATTATCCTGGCCTATTGCGGCATCGGTGTCTTCGCGCTGCACAATATCGTCAATGACATGTGGACATTGCTGATTTTCGGCGTGGTCGGATATGCCATGCGCAATCTGGGCTTTCCGCTGGCACCGATGATCCTGGGGGTCGTGCTGGGACCGATTGCCGAGCGCTGGCTGGCCCGCGCCGTGGCCATCTCGACCGACATGAGCAATTTCATCACGCATCCCTGGTCGGTATTCTTCCTGACCCTGAGCCTGTTTTCCATGGGCTTCGGCATGTATCAGCGCGATCGCGGCAAAAAGCGCTGGACGCTGTATTACACGCCATTGATGGTGCTGGCACTGACCCCGGCCATGTTCATGATGGAAGGCTTCATTCGTCCCGGTATCGGCATTGTGATGCTGATTGGCGGCCTGTATGCACTGTATCAAGCTCACAACAAGGCCGCCGGGTTTCAACCTGCTGCCGGAGGAACTCCTCGATGAGCCTGCCCGTTATTGCGATCCTGATGCCCGGTGACATGGGCAGCGGCGTCGGAGCCGCACTGAGCGGCGCTGGCCATGAAGTCGTGACCTGTCTGACCGGGCGCAGCGATGCAAGCCGCGCGCTGGCAGCAAAAGCCGGCATGCAGGATGTGCAAAGCCTGGTGAAGCTGGTTGAACGCGCAGATATCATCCTGTCGATTTTGCCCCCGTCTGCCGCGGTTTCGCTCGCCCGTGACATTGCAACAGCCATGGGGGAGGCCGGCAAGACACCGGTCTACGTGGACTGCAACGCCATCTCTCCGGCAACCGCGCGTGAAGCAGGCGGGCTGATTTCCGCAGCCGGTGCCGTGTTTATCGACGCAGGCATTATCGGCCTTGCACCCGGCAAGGGCGGCGGCCCCCGGTTTTATGTATCCGGAGAGGATGTGTCCGCCATGCAGTCGCTTGACGGCAAGGGCTTCGAGGTCATCAGCCTTGGCCAGGAGGTCGGGCGTGCCTCGGCCATGAAGATGGTCTATGCGGCTCTCACCAAGGGCACCTGGACATTGCAGACCGCGGTCATGCTGGCGGCAGAAAAGCTCGGGCTGACGGAAGAACTGACAGCGGAATTCGCCTTCAGCCAGAAACCGGCGCTGGACGCCATGCGCGCGCGCATTCCCAGGTTGCCGGCTGACTCCGAACGCTGGATTGGCGAGATGGAGGAAATTGCGGCAACGTTTGCAGATGCCGGGGTTACATCCGGTTTCCACACCGGCGCGGCAGACATTTTCCGGGTGCTGGCGCAAACCCCGTTTGCCAGCGAAACCCGCGAAACCATTGACACAAATCGCTCCATGGAAGAGTCGCTCAAGGCCTATGCACAGGTAAAAAACAACAAGGACTAACTCATGCACAAACGTCAACTGGGCACAGGCGGCCCGGAAGTTTCAGCCATCGGTGTCGGTTGCTGGAGTTTCGCAGGTGCCTACGGGCCGACAACCGAAGCCGAAAGCCATGACACGCTGGCCGCAGCGATCGAACTCGGTATTGATTTTCTCGATACGGCAAATGTCTACGGCGCCGGTGTGTCGGAAAGGGCTATCGGCTCGTTCATCAAGGATCACCCGAACAAGTTCACCATCGCCACCAAGGCTGGAATTTACCGTGATCCCGACACCAATGTGCGCAGTTTCAACAATTCTCCCGAGCACCTGCGCGACGCACTGGAAAAATCCCTGCGCAATCTTGGCCTGGACCATGTCGCACTCTACTATATTCATCGCCGCGAAGCGGACCGGCCCATAGAAGACGTCATGGAAACGCTGGTGCGCTTCAAGGACGAAGGCAAGATCGGCGGCATCGGGTTTTCGGAAATCGCACCGTCATCGCTGCGCCGCGCCCATGCGGTGCATCCGGTGATGGCGGTACAAAGTGAATACTCCTTGTGGTCACGCAGTCCCGAGCTGGGTGTCATTCAGGCGTGTGAACAACTGGGCGTCGCGTTCGTGCCGTTCTCGCCACTGGGCCGCGGCATGTTCGCTGACACGCTGCCCGACCCTGCAACTTTCGGAGATGGCGATTTCCGGAAAGGAAATCCGCGTTTCGTCGAGCCGAACTTCTCCCACAATGTGAAAGCGCTGCAGGCGTTTCGCGAATTCTGCAGGCAAAGGCAGCTGTCTCCGGCTACTGTGGCGATTGCCTGGTGCCTGGCGCAAGGACCGCACCTGTTGCCCATTCCCGGCACCCGCTCACGAAAGCACCTGGAGCAACTGGCAGCAGGCGCGTCCCTTGAACTGAGCCCGGCTGACCTCGCCGAAATCGCCAGATGCCTGCCACCCGGTTTTGCCCATGGCGACAGGTATACACAAGCGCAGTGGCCCGGTGCCGAGCGCTATTGCTGAACAAGAACAGGTCCAAGGACACAACAGATGAGCGATATACTTCTGGTCTCCAACATGAAGCCGCATATCCAGGAGGCCCTGGCGGCTCACCATACGCTGCACCGGCTCTACGAGGCAGATGACAAGCAGGCGTTCCTCGCCTCTGTTGCAGACCGGGTTGAAGGCGTTGCCACGATGGGCAAGGCCGATGCCGGCCTGATCGACGCGCTGCCGGGTCTCAGGATCATTGCAAGTTTCGGTGTCGGCTATGACGGCGTCAATGCGGCCCATGCAGCGTCGCGCAATGTCATCGTTACCAATACGCCGGACGTGCTCAATGATGACGTCTCCAACCTGGCCGTCACACTGGTCCTGACCTGTTCGCGCCGATTTTGCGAGTGGGAGAGATATGCCCGTGCAGGACGCTGGCAGAACGAGGGCGATCCGCCGCTGGCGCGTGCCATCAGGGATCGCAAGGTCGGCATCCTGGGGCTTGGCCGGATCGGCAAGGACATTGCCCGCAAGCTTGAAGTGTTCGGGTGCGTGATCGGCTATCATGGCCGAGCTGAGCAGACCGACCAGGCCTATCGGTTTTATGGCGACCTGGAGGACATGGCGCGCGATTGTGATTTCCTGATCGCCATATGTCCCGGCGGTGACGCCACCAGGGGCATCGTCAACAAGGCTGTGCTGGAAGCACTCGGGCCCGAAGGCACCTTCATCAATATCGCGCGCGGCTCGGTGCATGATGAAGACGCGCTGATTGAAGCCCTTGAAAGTGGCAAGCTGGGATATGCAGGCCTGGACGTATTTGAATCTGAACCGAAGATTCCCGAACGCCTGCGCAATCTCGACAATGTCACCCTGCAACCTCACCAGGGCTCCGCGACCATTGAAACCCGGCGCGCCATGGGCGACCTGGTGGCCAGCAATCTGTTGAGTTTCCTTGACGGCAAGGGTGCGCTCACACCGGTGGCGGAGTCCGCCGGCATAAAATAAGCGAGCCTAACCGGTCCGGCGCACCGAGGTCTTGTCGAGACCGCGCATCAGGTCGAAGAACTTTTCACCCTGCACTGTCACATGCAGGCGCAGCAGGGTTCCGGCGGCCTGTTCATCGCCGGATTCGACCGCCTGCAGTATGCGCCGGTGTTCATCGAGTGACTGCCGGATACGGCCACGCACCCCCAATTGCAACCGCCGGAACGGCTGCAGCCGTTTTTGCAGTTGCAGGGCCTGCGATTGCAGAAACCCGTTGCCGCTGGCCTCATACAGGACCTGGTGAAAAGTCTCATTCTCGCGATAATAGGCATCGCGGTCGCCGGTTTCCTCGGCCTGTTCGCATTTACGGCAGGCGGCAGAAAACGCCTCGAGCTGGGCATCGCTTATGCGCTTGGCGGCAAGCCTGCCGCACATGCTCTCCAGTTCGCCCATCACCTCGAACATTTCGACCACCTCGACGAAGCCCGGCATGCGCACGAAGGCGCCGCGACGCGGCTTCATCTCCAGCAGGCCTGACGCAGCAAGCTGATGCAGGGCTTCACGGACCGGCGTGCGCGAGACCCCGAAACGGGTGCACAACCGCACCTCGTCAAGACGCGCGCCGTCATCGAACTCGCCGGTCAGGATGGCTTGTTCGAGCGTTTCGCGGATGCGGTCTGCCGTTCTTTCGCTCATGGTGAGGGCGAGCATAGCCATATTATCGTGCATCCAACAAGGCAATTCTTGTATACAATCCGATTGACTCCTGCACCCAAAGCCCTAGTCTGCAGTCACTGACCAGTTTCGTCAGCCAACGAATTCAACACGAAAAAACGTCCGGCCAACCTACAAGCCGGATCGGGAGGACTACATGAAACTCAAACTGACATCACTGATAGCCGGTCTGGCAATGGCGACAGCCCTGTCAGGCGCTGCCTATTCGAAAGAACTGCGCCTGTCGCATCAATGGTCGACCAAGGATGTGCGCCACAAGGTGGCCCAGATCGTGGCCGACGAAGTCGCTGCCGCCAATGTTGATCTCAACATCAAGATTTTCCCGTCCAAGTCGCTGTTCAAGCCGCGTGAGCAGTACAGGCCACTGTCAGCCGGCCAGCTCGACATGACCGTGTTTCCATTGTCATACGCCGGTGGCCAGCGCGCAGAATACAATCTGACGCTGATGCCCGGCATGGTGAAGAATCATGACCATGCTGCACGGCTGAACAAGTCGGACTTCATGAAGAAAATCGAATCCATCATGGCAGAAGATGATGTGCGCGTCGTGGTGCACGGTTATCTGGCCGGCGGGTTTGTCGGCAAGGACAAATGCATCACCTCTCCTGCCGATGTGAAGGGCCAGCAGACACGCGCTGCCGGCAAGGCTTTTGAACAGATGCTTGCAGCAGCCGGTGCATCGATCACCTCCATGGCATCATCGGAAATTTATCCTGCCCTGCAGTCCGGCGTACTGACGGCTGCCAATACGTCCTCGTCATCGTTCGTTTCCTACCGCATCTACGAGCAGGTAAAATGCTATACGCCGGCCGGCGATGTAGCCTTGTGGTTCATGTATCAGCCGCTGCTGATGAACAAGTCTGCTTATGAGGCCCTGGACGACAAGCAGAGGGCTGCTCTTGATGCGGCGGCCGCCAAGGCCGAAGCCTTCTATCTGGAAGAGGCCAAGAAAGAAGATGCCGCCTCGGTCGAGGTCTTCAAGAAGGCCGGCGTTGAAATCAAGAACATGACGCCGGAAGAGTTCAACCAGTGGCGCGAGATTGCCAAGGGATCTTCCTACAAGAACTTCGCGGAAAATGTCCCGGGTGGCCAGGCGCTCATCGACATGGCTCTTGCCGTCGAGTAACCGGAAACCGCACTCCTGACCGGAGGCGGCTCGCCGCCTCCGGTCACATACTCAAACCGATCATTTCCCCCTACAGTATTGAGGCGCCCACACCATGGCGGTTGACGCAAATTCCACCTTGTCTGGCCCCGGTGAACGGACCGGCTGGCTGAAAGCCGTTGACGCGATCTCGACCCTGTGCGGATGGGTCTCGGCGGCCATGATCCTGGTTTCCGTCGCCATCACCTGCCAGATGATCTTCGTGCGTTTCGTGCTGAACCAGTCAACCATCTGGCAAACCGAGGCGGTCACCTTCCTGATGGTTGCAGCAACGCTGATCGGCCTGCCGTACGTCCAGAAACTGCGCGGCCATGTAAACGTGGACCTGATACCACTGATGATGAGACCAACGGCCCGCAAGGCGCTGGCCCTGTTCACCCTGTCAGTGTCGATCATCATTGTCGCGCTGATGGTGGTCTACGGATTTGAATTCTGGCACACCGCCTGGTCAAGAAACTGGAAGTCGGACACCGTGTGGGGTGTGCGGTTGTGGATACCCTACCTGGCGATGCCGGTCGGATTTGGCCTGCTGCTGCTGCAACTGGTTGCCGACCTGGCGGCTGTTGTGACCGGCCTCGACAAGCCCTTCAACATCAACAAGGAGACCCGCTGATGGACCCGCTTTTCCTTGGCGCCATCCTGGCTGTGGTAACAGTGCTGGTGTTGTTTTCCGGCGTGTCGGTAGCGGTTGGACTGCTGATCGTATCGGCAGGCTTCCTGCTGATATTCGACGGCGCCCGCTCGTTGCAGTTGTTGCCGGAAATCTTTTTCGGCAAGCTGGACAATTTCGCGCTGCTGTCCATACCCATGTTCATCATCATGGGTGCGTCCATTGCCTCGACGCGGGCCGGTGCAGACTTGTACGAAGCACTTGATCGCTGGCTGACCCGGGTTCCCGGCGGCCTGGTAATTTCCAACCTTGGCGCATGCGCCCTGTTTGCCGCCATGTCGGGCTCCTCTCCGGCAACCTGCGCCGCCATCGGCAAGATGGGTATTCCGGAAATGCGCAAGCGCGGCTATCCCGACGGGGTCGCGGCCGGCTCTATAGCTGCCGGAGGCACCCTCGGCATTCTGATCCCGCCGTCGGTCACCATGATCGTCTATGGCATCGCCACCGAGACCTCGATCGGGCGATTGTTCCTGGCCGGTGTCATCCCGGGCCTGTTGCTGGTCACCTTGTTCATGATGTGGTCACTGTACGACACCTGGCGGTCCGGCGCAGTCGATGCATTGTCGGGACGAAGCTTTACCTGGAAGGAACGCTTTGAAATCCTGCCGCGAGTGTTGCCGTTTGTCGGCATCATACTGGGCGTCCTGTATGCAATGTATGGCGGGCTGGCGACACCATCGGAAACCGCGGCTGTCGGCGCCCTGATGTGTCTGGCCGTGGCCATCGTCATCTACAAGCTGTGGAGCCCGAAACTGCTGTGGGACGTGTTGCGCGATTCAACCCGCGAAAGCGTGATGATCCTGTTCATCATTGCTGCTGCGGGTGTGTTTTCCTACATGCTGTCGTCGCTGTTCATCACCCAGTCGATTGCCGAATGGATCGGCACGCTTGACGTGAACCCGTGGGTCTTGATGTTCGCCATCAATATCTTCCTACTGATCGCGGGCTTCTTCCTGCCGCCGGTAGCCGTGATCCTGATGGCCGCACCCATCCTGCTGCCTATCGTCATCAGCGCCGGATTTGATCCCTACTGGTTTGCCGTTATCTTGACGATCAATATGGAAATTGGCCTGATTACGCCGCCAGTGGGCCTCAATCTGTACGTGATCAACGGCATCGCACCGGAGATCTCGTTGCGCACCATCCTGGTCGGGTCCCTGCCATTTGTCGCATGCATGGTCATCGCCATATTGTTGTTGTGCCTGATGCCCAGTCTGGCAACCTGGTTACCGGACTACATCATGGGACAAGCCGTATGAGCCGAATATCGTATTTTCAGGACCTGTTATCGAGCCTGTTCGAGCGCCGCGCCTCCGGTGCCGCCAGCCCCGACGCACGTGACATTCTGGACTTGTGCAACGCCTTGCTGGCAGACACTGGCGAAGTGACCGGCCTGCAGACCGGCTCTGCCCTGCTGGGCAAGTATGCGCAGGCTGACCAGCGCCGGAAGCTGGCGTTCTTCCAGAGCCTGGCCAGTGATTTTGACATCGACACCGAAGCACTCGCACAACGCACCAGCGACTATGCGAACGAGCGCAGCGCGAACAACCTCACCAGCCTGCTGGAGGTCGCCGAACCACGCCGGCAGGAACTGCTGCGCAGGCTGAACGGCGTACCGGGCGGCACCGAGAAACTGGTCCGCATGCGTGAAGACCTGCTTGAAATTCTCAATGAAGACGCCAGCCTGTCGCGTGTGGATGTCGACTTCGAGCACCTGTTTTCGTCCTGGTTCAACCGCGGGTTCCTGGTGCTGCGACCGATCGACTGGACAACGCCGGCCCATATTCTCGAGAAAATCATCAAGTATGAGGCTGTGCACGCCATTCACAGCTGGGATGATCTGCGCCGCCGCCTGCAACCCGCGGACCGGCGCTGTTTTGCCTATTTCCACCCGGCCATGCCCAATGAACCCTTGATCTTCGTGGAAGTCGCGCTGGCCGCAGCCATCGCCGGGTCGATCCAGGCGGTGCTTGCGGAAAACCGCGATCCCGTGCTGCCGGAAGATGCAGCCGCTGCCATCTTCTATTCCATCTCGAACTGCCAGAAGGGCTTGCGCGGCGTGTCGTTCGGCAACTTCCTGATCAAGCAGGTGGCGACCGACCTGTCCTCCAGCCTGCCCAACATCAAGACCTTCATCACCCTGTCGCCGATACCCGGCTTCATGGCATGGCTCAAGGCCCAGGCGGACGCCGACCCCAAGGGCGCCGAAGCCGCGTTCTACACGATTGCCGGTGAACTGACACCGGACAACGCCGATGAGGCAACGCCGGATGTGGTTGCCGGACTGAAAGCACTGGCTGCGCGATATCTGTTGCTGGAGCAACGCCCCAGGGGCGGACCGATTGACCCTGTCGCACGCTTCCATCTTGGCAATGGCGCGAGCCTGAGGACCATACACTGGCTGGGTGACCGCTCTGAAAACGGGTTGCGCAAGTCTGCCGGCATGATGGTCAATTATCTCTACGACCTGAAGTCCGTCGACGCCAACCACGAAGCCTATTCACGCGACGCGAAGGTTATCGCGTCGCGCGAAGTAACCTCGCTGCTGGATACAAAACTTGGTGCCCAGAATACAAGGAAGCTGGCAAATGGTTAGGGTAATGAGGGTGGAAAACCGCAAGGTTTCCTGCACCCTGTCGCCTTGTCCGAAACAGAATACCCTCCCGCAGAATGGATAAGAGTAATGAGTCCTGACCCTAATCACCTGTTCGATGGCCTGTTGAAGAATGCAGATCCGGAACGGGCATTTGCCCAGATGGACGATGGCCGCTGGTATACCTACACACATGTCATGGAAGTGTCTGCCCGGCTTGCCAACATGCTGGTCGAGCGCGGGCTTGAACCCGGTGACCGGGTCGCAGCCCAGGTTCCGAAGTCCATCGAGGCGCTGATGCTGTATCTGGCGACAGTGCGTGCCGGCGGCGTGTTCCTGCCGCTGAACAATGCCTACACGGCCACCGAAGTGGAATATTTCCTTGATAATGCCGGCCCCCGCATATTTGTCTGCGATCCGGCCCGCCATGCCGAGTTTGAAACACTGACAGCCAAACTCGGCATCAGGCTCGAGACCATGGGCGTGTGGACAGATCCCGATACCAGCGCCGGATCGCTGCCGGATGCAGGTGTTGACGCTTCGCCGGAGTTCTCCAACGTGGAGCGTGGTCCCGACGATCTGGCAGCCATCCTCTACACGTCCGGCACCACCGGGCGCTCCAAGGGCGCCATGCTGACCCATGACAATCTGCTCTCGAATGCCATCGTCCTGAAGGACCTGTGGGCATTCACCCGCGATGACGTGTTGTTGCACGCGCTGCCGATATTCCATACCCATGGACTGTTCGTGGCAACCAACACGCTGATGGTGGCAGGTGGACAGATGATCTTCCTGCCCGGCTTCAAGGTCGACCAGGTGATTGACTGTCTTCCCGGCGCAACAGCCATGATGGGCGTGCCGACATTTTATACCCGCTTGCTGGACGATGTCCGCTTCAGCCGCGAGCTGACCGCCCACATGCGCCTGTTTGTATCTGGCTCGGCACCCTTGCTGGCAGAAACCCATGTCGAGTTCGAGGATCGTACCGGCCATCGCATCCTGGAACGCTACGGCATGACGGAAACCAATATGAACACCTCCAATCCATATGACGGGGAACGCCGTGCCGGTACCGTCGGCTTCCCGTTGCCGGGCGTCGATCTGCGGGTCTGCAACCCGGACACCGGCGAGACGCTGGGACGCGATGAAATCGGCGTCATCGAGGTCAAGGGCCCCAATGTGTTTGCCGGGTACTGGCAAATGCCGGAAAAGACCCGTGAAGAGTTCCGCGATGACGGGTTCTTCATTACCGGCGATCTGGGCAAGGTCGACATGGACGGATATGTCCACATTGTCGGACGCGCAAAAGACCTGATCATCTCGGGCGGTTACAATATATACCCGAAAGAAATTGAACTGCTGCTGGATGAACAGGACGGCGTGCTTGAATCTGCGGTTATCGGTGTAAGCCATCCTGACTTTGGCGAGGGCGTGGTCGGCGTAATCGTGCCGTCCAACGGGCATATCGTCAGCGAGAGTGCCATTCTGACTGCCATCGCGGACAAGATTGCCCGCTTCAAGCAACCCAAGCGAATCTACGTCGTGGATGAATTGCCGCGCAACACCATGGGCAAGGTTCAGAAAAACATCTTGCGCGACACCTATGGCAACAGCTTCACTGGCTAGGTCAACACGGGTTAAAGTGAACCCGCAGAGTTGCCCTGCCAATTTGCAAGCGAGCGTGACCGCCGGGAGGCCACCAGATGAGCATCGAACTTTCCTTCCACGGGGCCGCACGTACCGTGACCGGTTCCTGTTTCAGGTTGAAGACGCCACACTCATCCGTGTTGATCGACTGCGGCCTATTTCAGGGTTCAAAGACATTGCGGGAACTGAACTACCAGCCGCTTCCCTTTGCACCTGACAGCATCGATGCCGTGTTGCTGACCCACGCCCATATCGACCATGCCGGTGTACTGCCCAAGCTTGTCCGGCACGGGTTTGCGGGAAAAATACACGCCACTGAACCAACTGCCGACCTGTCATCGGTCATGCTGCCCGATTCCGGCAGCATCCAGGAAAGCGAAGTTGAACGGCTGAACCGGCGCAATCGTCAGCGCGGCCGCAAGGAAGTCACCCCGATCTACACCATGGAGGATGCACTGCAGACAGTTGAGCAGTTTTCGCCGGTTGAGTATGAAACCTGGGTGCAGGCCACCGACGATATCAGGGCCAGGTTCTGGAATGCCGGGCATATGCTCGGCTCCACCTCCATTGAGGTCGAAGTATCACAAGGCGATGGCCAGCAACCTTTGCGGCTGTTCTTCTCAGGCGACATCGGGCCTGACCACAAGCTGTTGCAGCATGACCCCGATGCACCGTCCGGCTATGATTACCTGCTGTGCGAGGCGACGTTTGGCGCCACTGACCGGGTTGAAACCAATCCGGACGAGCGTCGTGCCCTGCTGGCAAAATACGTCAACAGCGCCGCCCAGAAGCGCGGAGTCCTGCTGATCCCGTCGTTTGCCGTCGAACGCACCCAGGAAGTGCTCACTGACCTGATGATGATCATGGCAAATGGCGAAGCGCCCTCCGCGCCGGTGTTCATCGACAGCCCGCTTGCCCGCCGCGCCACCGCAATCTTTGAAAAACATGCCGACCTGCTGGCCAATGGGGACGCGCTCAAGGCGGCGCTGAAATCTTCCAATCTGAGGGTCTCCGAGACTGTGAACGATTCAAAGGCAATCGGGAAACTGGGCGGATTTCACGTTGTGTTGTCAGCCAGCGGCATGTGCGATGCAGGCCGTATCAGGCATCATCTGAAAAACCATCTGTATCGCCGCAATGCGACCGTTCTGATGGTCGGTTACCAGGCCAATGGCACGCTTGGCCGGGTCTTGCTGAACGGCGCGAAAAAGGTCCGCATCCACGGCGAGGAAATTGAAGTCAACGCGGCAATCGAGCGAATAAACGGATATTCCGGCCACGCGGATGCACCGGAACTCGAGCGCTGGATTTCCGAGCGATTGCCGGTTCACCGCAATATGTTCCTGATCCATGGGGAAGAAGAAGGCATGGCCGGGCTGACATCCCGGATCGCCGAGAAACTGATGCCCGCCTCCCGCATACTTCAGCCTGAAATCGACGACACTTTCCGGCTCGACGGCAACGAGGCCGTACAGGTTCACAGCGAAATCCGCCGCTCCATTGAACCGCCTGAAGCTGCCCGCAAGCCTGACTACAATAATGAACTCACGCAACTGGTTCTGGACATCAATGAAGCGGTTGAAAATGTCGCCGGCAACAAGAACCGGGCCAAGCTGATCAGACGCCTGCGCCAGGCACTTGAGCAGGCAAGGTAGCCGCTTCCGCCTGCATCAATGACCGCTGCTTGCGTTCGCGATGCGCCATATAGGTGCTGGCCGCCAGAATGATGGCACCGCCTGCAAACACCCACACATCGGGTGTTTCTGAAAACAGCAGGAAGCCAAATATCGTGGTCCAGACCAATTGCAGAAATGTGACCGGCTGAATCACTGTGATATCGGCGGCGGCATAAGACCTGATCAGGCAGTAATGCCCCGCCGTAGCGGCAACGGTAGCGCAGGCAAGCCACAAAAGTTGCACCGCATCGGGTGTTTTCCAGGTCAGCACGGCAATGGGCGCAAGCACCGCGAGGCAGATAAAGTTCAGCATGATCACAATCATCGATGCTGTATCGGTTTGCGTCAGGCGCTTGACCAGCAGCATCGCGGCGGCAAACAAGGGGGTTGCAGACAGCTGGGCAAGCTGACCGCTGGACAATGTTTCAAAACCCGGCCGCAATATCACGAACACCCCGGCAAGTCCGGCAATAATGGCACCCACTCGTCGCATCTGGATTTTTTCGGAAAAGAAGATCACGGCACCAATTGTCATGAATATCGGGGCCGTGTAACTGATCGCCGTAACCTCTGCCATCGGAATGCGGGCCATCGCGTAGAACCAGAACAACACACCAAGACCATGACAAACCCCCCGCCAGACATGCAGTTTCAGATTCCGCCCGCGTGGAAACCGGAAATCGGCCTTCATCAACATGGGCGCCAGCAGCACGATGCCGAACGCATAGCGGATCGTCGCAGACACCGCTGCCGGCAGGTCCGGGCCCACATTGCGGACAGAAATCATCACTCCGGTAAAGCACAGTCCCGATACCACCATCCAGACCATGCCATGAACGTTGGAGTTAACTGTTTTTGCGTTGGATACTGGCATGATCGTGGTTCAAATTCCCGGCAGTTCATCTGGACATCTGCCAGCCAATCGTACAACTCACAAACACCGCACACCACGCCAGTTACTGCATGGGCCCCATGACCGCACGTCTGCCGATCCAAAAAGGAAATTCCATGACAACGAAAAAAACCCCGCATGAGCAAATGGCATCATCATCGTTTACCCTGCCGACGCTTGATCAGGAATTCCTGCTCGGTGATTCGACGCGTGGCATACGGTTCATGCTGGAATACATGAAAGCCGAAGAACATCTGCGCGAATGGGGCGTGCGCTCAACCATTGTTGCATTCGGGTCGGCTCGCGTGAAACAAGACGATGAAGGCAAACGCGGCCACTGGTACCGCTCCGCAAAGGAACTCGGCCGTATCGTGTCGGAGCGCGGCGGCGCCATGGATGACAAGGTTAAACTGCGCGACAATGTCATTGCGACAGGCGGTGGGCCCGGCATCATGGAAGCCGCCAACAGGGGCGCTTTTGAAGCCGGCGCGCCCACCATCGGGTTCAACATCACCCTGCCCCATGAGCAGGATCCAAACGCCTGGTCCACGCCGGACCTGACGTTCAATTTTCATTATTTTGCCATGCGCAAAATGCACCTGGCCATGCGCGCCAACGGGCTTGTGGTGTTCCCCGGCGGTTTTGGTACCATGGACGAACTGTTCGAAACCCTCACTTTGGTGCAGACCGGCAAGATGTCACCCATTCCAATCATACTGTTTGACCGCGAGTTCTGGACGAACGTCGTGAACCTGGATGTGTTCGTGAACGCCGGCACAATCTCGCCTGACGACAGGAACCTGTTTCACTATGCCGAAACGGCAGAGGAGGCCTGGGAGCATCTGGTTGAGGGCGGTATTTTGAATGAAACGCCACTGCAGGCTGACACTCACACTGTAAAACCGCTGATCTAAACTTCTTATTCACCATATTCCTGCATTTTGAATGCTCACGAATTTGGTGCCATGCCACGGCTTGCACACAAGTGTAAGCACCACATGAGTTTTGTCAGGCGTATGCAATGTCAGTTTCTGTACCCGGACGCAGCCAGGTCCTGATTGTCGAGGACACGCCGTCCCTTGCCAGTTTATATCGCGCCCATCTGGAAAAAGCGGGGTTTTCGTGTGACCTGGTGGCAAGCCCGGCTGCTGCGCTAGCGCTTTGTGAAAATACCCGTTTTGATGCGATCGTGCTGTCAATTGACCTGACCGGCCCGGACTGCATTTCACTCATTGAAAGCTGGTCTGCCTTCGACCCGCTGACTGCGATCATCGTCGTTGCTGCGAACGCATCGATTAACGATGCCGTTGACGCTGTACGCGCCGGGGCCCGGGATTACCTGGTCAAACCGGTGTCCCGCAACCGCCTGGTCACCACCTTGAGCAACGCCTGCCAGTGCCGCGACCAGCGCCGGCCTGCAAAACCATCGCGCGCGGCCCACAATGTGCCAGAGACCATGATCGGTTCTTCGCGGGTCATGGCAGACATCCGCAAGCAGATCGAAGCCATTGCGTCATCCAGCGCGCCCGCCTTTATCACCGGAGAAAGCGGCACCGGCAAGGAATTGTGTGCCCAGGCCATCCATGATTTCTCAACCCGCGCCAGCCATCCGTTCATCGCCCTCAATTGCGGTGCCATTCCGCATGACCTGATGGAATCAGAGATTTTCGGCCACCTCAAAGGCGCCTTCACCGGTGCCATTTCTGACCGTGAAGGTGCTGCCGCAGCCGCTCATGGCGGCACCTTGTTTCTGGACGAAATCTGCGAAATGGCGCCGTCCCTGCAGATCAAGCTGTTGCGCTTCCTGCAAACCGGCACCATTCAGCCGGTTGGTGCAACCCACACTCGCAAGGTGGACATTCGCATCATCTGCGCCACCAACCGCACACCGCAGACCGAGGTGGCTGAAGGCCGCTTCCGCGAAGACCTGTATTTCCGCCTGCATGTCCTGCCGGTTCATCTGAAGCCGTTGCGCGAACGCGGGCAGGATGTGGCCGAGCTCGCAACACGCTTTCTCCATACCTACACATGTGAAGAAACCCGATCATTCAGCCGTATGGACACTGAAGCAGTGACCACGTTGCAGGCCTATGACTGGCCGGGCAATATCAGGGAACTGCAAAACGTCATACGCCAGGCGGTTGTCCTGCATGATGGCGAGGTCCTCGAAACCCACATGCTGCCTGACCACATAAGAAGTGCGAAACACCTGCGGCATTCGCCGGCTGGCGGCCAGAATGCCCGCCAGCTATGGCAGATAGAGCGGGACGCGATCGAGGCCGCCATTTCCGGTTTTGCCGGCTCGATACCGAAAGCCGCCGATGCACTGGGCATCAGCCCGTCAACCATCTACCGGAAGCGCGAAACCTGGGCGGAAAAGTCAGTCTGAACATTTACCCAATGGCACTATATGCTCATACGGCATCGAACATGTCGTCCGCATCGGAAACCGTGTCACCAAAGTGCACCGCGACAATTTTAACGGCGCTGTCACCGGCGGTCTTCAATCCGTGAACCGTGCCTGCGGGAATGTATAGACTGTCGTCCGGCGCAACTATCACGACATCGTCACCCAGCAGCACTTCGGCAGTCCCTTCAACGATTGTCCAGTGTTCCGAGCGGTGCTGGTGATAATGCGCGGGCAATGACTTGCCACGCTTCACCGTAACACGCTCGATCCGGTGTCCGCCACTGCAAGACAGAACTTCAACACTGCCCCATCCATGACGTTTGGGTTTTGCGGCTGCCGTATCTGGATGATGATCAACCAGGCGTGAAACAGCATCTGATTTCTGCTTGAATGGAATTGCAGGCACGATACCTGTCATGACAAACTGCTCCCTGTTGTTCAGGGGCTGTCCTGCTTGAGCCTTGTGTCGGCTTCTTTGAGGTAACCGGCCCCCGGCCTCAGGGATTCAACAGCAAAATCAACGCCAACACCGCGCCTTGCGCGGCAATGATCGATAAACCGCTGTTTTTCAGAAGGTTAGTAAAACGTCAGGTGGTCAAAGACGGCCATCAGCCGGGTTCGATGTTTGCAATTTGCACAATAATCGCTGCAAAATGCAACAGCCCACCGGGGGCAAGTGCACCCGCCATCCATGCATCAGAACCGGACTGGTCTCAGGAGCCTTTGAGGTCCTGGCCGCTTTCCATCATCTTCAACAGGTGCATGACTTCTTTCAGTTCGGGAGAAACATCGCGATGCGGTGTTGCAGATTTCTCCGCAGCCGAATGAACCCCTTGTTCGCTTGCGCGATTTGCGCTGTACATATGCCCCAGCCTTTTGATCAAACAATCTGAATAGTCTACGCCGGTGCATCCTAACGAAGACCTAAAATATTTCCGTCTTTTCAAGTCACGGCGGAACATCGGTGCCTGCTCTATCCCCGCATCAAGGCCGAAATTGGACACGGAGAAAACAAACATGCTCGAACCAGCAAAGACCTACGAGCAGGTCCTCGCCAACTTCAAATGGCAGATACCGGATCGCTTCAATATGGCTCACGCGGTTTGCACGCGCTGGGCACTTGATAGCCCGGACAAGGTCGCCATTATCGAACACATGCAGGACGGTCCTGTCCGCACAACGTCGTTCCTGCAGCTCGAAGAAATGTCCAATCGCTTTGCCAACCTGCTGGTAAAATCTGGCATCGGGCGCGGCGACAGAGTGGCATTGTTGCTCCCGCAATCTCGCGAAACCGCGGCAGCCCATGTGGCCATTTACAAGATCGGTGCCATCGCCGTGCCGCTGGCCATGCTGTTCGGTGTGGAAGCTGTCCAGTACAGATTACAGAATTCCGGTGCCAAGGCGCTGATTATCTCGGCAGCCTCGCGCGAAAACGTGTCTGAGGTCCTGCCCGGCCTGGAGGCCCTGCAGGTGGTCTTCTGTATTGACGGCAAGCTCGATATCGCACCGCACATTCATGACGAAAGCGGAGCGCTTTCCGACACATTTGAAACCGTTGATACAGCAGCAGACGATGCCGCCTTGATGATTTACACATCGGGCACCACCGGGCCGCCCAAGGGGGCGCTGCACGCACACCGCGTGCTGCTCGGGCATATTCCCGGTGTGCAGTTTGCCCACGAGTTCTTTCCGCAGCCGGGTGACCTGATGTGGACCCCGTCCGACTGGGCCTGGGCGGGCGGCTTGCTGAACGCGCTTTTGCCGTCGCTTTATTTCGGCGTGCCGGTGCTGGCCTACAAGTACACCAAGTTCTGTCCCGAAGATGCCTGGGACCTGATGGCACTGCACAAGGTCCGCAATGTCTTCATACCGCCCACCGCGCTCAAGCTCATGCGTGCCAGCACTCCCACCGATGTCGACAAGCTGACCCTGCGAACCATTTTTTCCGGCGGCGAGGCCGTTGGCAAGGCGCTGCAGGAATGGGCCGTCGACAGCCTCGGCATGAACATCAACGAAGTTTACGGCCAGACTGAATGCAATCTGGTGATTGAAAGTTGCAATGCCATCGGCGTGTGGAAGGCAGGTGCCATGGGCAAGTCTGTGCCGGGCCACACGGTTGCAATTGTCGATGACGCCGGAAATGCCCTGCCGGACGGCGAGGCAGGCAATATTGCCGTCCAGCGCCCGGACCCGGTCATGTTTCTCGAGTACTGGGGCAAACCGGAAGCAACAAGGGACAAGTACGCCGGTGACTGGCTGTTGACCGGAGACCAGGGATTCCGGGACGGCGACGGCTATTTCCATTTTGTCGGGCGTGATGATGATGTCATCACGTCGTCCGGCTATCGCATTGGTCCCGGTGAGATAGAAGATTGCCTGTCGCGCCACCCGGCCGTGAAACTTGCCGCTGTCATCGGTGTGCCCGATCCGGTTCGGACTGAAATCGTGAAAGCGTTTGTGGTTCTGAATGACGGCTTTGAGGCAAATGAAGCCGTGCTTGGCGAATTGCAGGCCCATGTCCGCAATCGCCTGTCGGCTCATGAGTACCCGCGCGAGATTGAATTTTGCGACGATTTGCCCCTGACGACAACAGGTAAGGTTATCCGCAGGTTGTTGCGCGGCGCAGCGTCTTCAAATTGACGTGTTCGGCATCAATTATCCAGACACCGGGGTCAAACTGAGATTAGTGTTACACACACCGGTCTTGGCGCTTGGCCTTGACACAACCGTAAATGAATTCAGGAGATTACTCATGCATACCAGGCTCGTTTCTTCTTCCAGATCTGTTGTTATTGGCCTGGCAGCCGTCATTGGCATAACCAGTGCGGCGCTTGCCGGTCCGATCGAGGATCGTCAGGCCGCCATGAAAAATGTTGGCAAAGCCATGGGCGCACTTGCCGCCATCGCCAAGAAAGAGGCTCCGTTCGATGCCGCTGTCGTGAAGGCCAGTGCAACCGCTCTGGCGGAAAACGTGAAGGTTGCAAAGATGCATTTCCCCGAAGGAAGCGAAACCGGCGACAAGGAAACCTGGGCCAGGCCTGAAATCTGGCAGAACAAGGCGGACTTTGACGCCAAGGCCGACAAGACCGTTGAAGCCGCCATGGCAATGGCTTCAGTCACCTCGGAAGCAGACTTCGGCGCAGCACTGGGTGCCATCGGCAGCACCTGCAAGGCCTGTCATACCGATTATCGTCGTCCGAAGCAGTAATCGCCGAGCGGTAAACAGGCAGCATGAAACGACTATTGGCAGCAGGTATTATCACTGGTGGCATTGCGGCTGCTGTCGGCTGGATACTGGCGGCCCCGGATCCGCTTCCAGCGTCGGCACTTGCCGCTCACACTGCCAATATTGAAAACGGCAAACGGCTGTTTACCGCAGCCGGTTGCCTGTCATGCCATCTGCCGGCCAAGCAAGACAAGCAGGCAGACGTTTCCTTGCCGTCGGGCGGGCGGGCCCTGACAACACCCGCCGGTGTTTTCTATCCGCCCAATATCACGCCTGACGACGCTACCGGCATTGGCGGCTGGACCGACATACAGTTCATCAATGCGGTCAAACGCGGTATTTCTCCGCAAGCTACCCACTATCTGCCGGCGTTCCCGTACACATCCTATTCCAGGATGACCGATGGCGATGTGCTGGATATCAAGGCCTATATCGATACGTTGCAGCCGGTTCAGTCGCGCAATCGCCCGCCTGACCTGCCGCTTGGCCTGCCGATAGAAACGATGCTACGCCGGGGTCTGGGCCTGTGGAAAACTGCAGCGCAATTTGATCCTGTCGAGTTCGTCAGGGATCCGACGAAAGACGATACCTGGAATCGCGGTGCGTATCTGGTACAAGGCCCTGGCCATTGTGCCGAATGCCACACGCCGCGCAACCTGGTCATGGCGCTGGACACGTCGCGCTGGCTGGCCGGCGGGCCACATCCCGAAGGGAGCGGCAAGGTACCATCCTTGCGAAACCTGAAATCACGCGGACGTTTCAAGGATGCAGCCGATCTGGCCACTGCGCTGGAGTTCGGTGAAACATTCGGCTACGACAAGATGTCATCCGGTGGTATGGCGGCGGTACAGACAAACATGTCGAAACTGCCGGGCGATGACAGAATGGCTATTGCCACCTATCTCATGAGCCTGGAATAAACTCGGCCCTGTTCACCCGGAAAACCCGCCTGCGTCCAGGAATGCCTGCTCCTCGGCGGTCGTGGCGCGCCCCAGTATGTCATTGCGATGCGGAAAGCGGCCAAAACGCGCAATGATATCGCGGTGGGTTATGGCAAACGGAAGCGTCGCTTCAAGCCCCGGTTGCCGGCAAAGCTCCACACATGTTTCCTGGTCAGTCAGATCCTCGGAGTGCATGAACGGCATATAGTACCAGCGCTTCACCGAGGCGTCACAGTCGCGATCATCACCCATGCCAATTGCCGCGCCGGCCAGTGCCAGAGCCTTCGCGTCGGCGGCAAACATGGCCACCGTTCCGCGCTGCAGATTGCGACTCAATTGATCCAGCAACAAGATCAGGCCCAGTCTGCCGTCCTGCGTCTGGTCCCAGCCATCCAGGTCACCAGACGCGGCTTTGGCATGAACGGCTCCGAATTTTTCTCGCAGGCGCTCATCAAAACCGGTGTCGGCGACAAAATAAGCCTTTTCGGGTTGTGCCAGCCAGAAATCGATAACCTCGCGTGGCGTCATATCGACCCTCCACCGGAGAAGGCCACATCACGGCGGGCCGAGCGGATGGAAATGGAGTAGCCGGCAATCACATCAATCAGGGAAATGCCCAGCAGGGTGAAGAACGGCGCCGTGCCGGCTTCCCGGACCAGCAGAAACTCCACCAGCGCCACGATGAACACCGCCGTCGACATGATGTGATCGATAATCGTGAGACTGCCGACGCGAGCTGCCTTCAGCACCTCTATGAACAACAGGAACAGCGCACTCATGATCAGCACATCGGCCCATTGCAACACGAGCGATGCGCCAGACATCATGTCGACGCGCATGGCTTCCGCCCACAACCAGCCCTGGTCGGTGAAAGCCATGACATTGTAGGCAATCAGCACCAGGGCAATCAGCGGAAACGCCAGCAGGTATCGCATCGTAAAAACAGTCCTCGTGAATCAGTTTCGAATCTGGCGAAAAGTTACCACATGACTGCCAAACGATTAAGGGCCAGCGACGCGATAGCGTCACCAGCCCGAATTTTATGTCACCAGCGCGCCGTTTCACGGCGCAGTATAAGCGCTCAGATCAAAACTCGCCCTTTGGCTCGATGATCTGACGGCCCTTGTACATACCGGTCTTCAGGTCGATGTGGTGCGGACGGTGCAATTCACCGGTCTGCTTGTTTTCCACATAGGTGGCTTCCGCCATCTTGTAACCAGACCGGCGCATGCCGCGCTTTGACGGCGAGGTTTTTCGCTTTGGAACAGCCATGACAAACTCCGTAAATGTGGGGGCCGCAATAAGGTCTATTGCCCTGCAGCCGCCTTGAAAAAACGTTCGGATAAACCGGGATGGCGCGGCTTATAGCTCGTGTAGGGTCAAAACACCAGAGTTGATTTGCACGGCTTCCCATTATTGGGCGATCAGACCAACACTCCAGGGTCAGGACCCTATACCAGGTGATGCCGTTATACGATGGTTCAGGAAGGCTTGCCTGACCGATCCCATATGCGCCATGGTCTGAATTCGGCATCGGGTGGCAATAGCAGGCAAATAACGGGCTGGTGCGTGCACTGCTGCCAATCTCGATGCGGCAAAGGGGCGAATGGTGGTTGGCGAGAAAGCGATGAAAAACCCGGTGCTTGTCGTTGATCTCGACGGCACACTTGTCGACACTGATCTGCTTCACGAAACCTTCTGGTCCGCGTTTGCCAATCGCTGGACTGTGCCGTTTCATTCGCTGCGCGCACTGGCCTTCGGGCGTCCTCAGCTCAAACGCTATCTTGCAGGTGTTTCCAGTGTCGATGTGGCACTGCTTCCATATAACAAGGCTGTCATTGAGTACATTGAGCAGTGGCGATCCCGTGGTGGACGCACCGCCTTGGTGACAGCAACAGATCAAAACCTTGCCGACAGGATTGCTGCACACCTTGGCCTGTTTGACGATGTTTACGGATCCGACGGGTCCGCCAATCTCAAGGGTGACCACAAGGCGGCGTTTCTCGCGCAAGAGTATGCCGATACCGGCTTTGCCTACATGGGAGACGCGGAAGCAGACTTGCCGGTGTGGCAAATGGCGTGCAAGGCCATCACTGTCAACGCCGGCGAGAACCTTGAAAGGCGCGTGGCGGCCCTGGACGCAGACGTCGAGCATCTCGCAAGCGGCAATGGACACGCCGGCGCATATTTCAAGGCGCTGCGGGCGCACCAGTGGTTGAAGAACATGTTGGTGTTTGTCCCGATGATCGCAGCACATCAATTGAAGATGCCGGCCTTTACGCACTCTCTGTTGGCCTTTCTGGCGTTCAGTCTGGTTGCGTCGAGCGCTTACCTCGTCAACGATATGCTTGATCTTGATGCCGACCGGGCTCATCCGCGCAAGCGCTATCGTGCGCTGGCATCCGGCGCCCTGCCAATTGGTCACGCGGCCGGTCTGGCAGTTCTATTGCTGGTTGGCGGCCTGATCCTAGCGACGCTACTGAGCTTTCAGTTTGTACTGGTGATGCTCGGCTATTATGTCGGCACGACCGCCTACTCATTCTACCTGAAACGCCGTCTCATCATCGATATTTTCACACTGGCGGCGCTTTACACGACCCGCATAGTCGCGGGAGCGGTTGCAACGGATATTGGCTTGTCTGTGTGGCTTCTGGCGTTCTCGATGTTTTTCTTTTTCTCGCTGGCCGCCATCAAGCGGCAGGCAGAGCTGGTGGATGGCATTGCTACAGGCGAAGTATCGGCTCGCGGTCGCGGCTATCACATAGACGATCTGCCAATCGTGGCCGCCATGGCTGTGGCATCAAGCTATGCATCGGTTCTGATCATGGCCCTTTATGTGAACTCACCCGGCGTTGTTCAGTTTTACAGTCAGCCGGAGGCGCTGTGGGGTATCTGCCTGGTGTTGTTGTACTGGATCAGCAGAATGGTCATGGTGACCCATCGTGGGCGCATGCATGATGATCCGATAGTGTTTGCCATCAAGGACCCTGTCAGCTTGATTTGTGCAGCTTCAGTCACGCTGCTTGCCGTTCTGGGGATCGTGCTATGACCGCGCATACCGGCAGCGGATATGTCACGAAGTACATTCTGGACCGCCGGTTCGTGTTTACTGACGCGGTTTCAAACACAAGGCAGACGTGATGGAGTTGGCTGGTTGGGGCAGATTCCCGGTTCACGAGGCGCACGTATCAGCGCCACGCTGTGAAGCTGAGGTCATTTCGTGCATCCAGCAGGGCCAGGCCATCGCACGCGGCAATGGTCGCGCGTACGGCGACAGTGCGATCAGTGTGACCAATACCATCCACATGCGCCATTTCAATCGCATGCTGGGTTTCGATGACAAAACCGGCACGCTGATTGCCGAAGCCGGGGTGTTGCTGGCCGATATCATATCGGTTTTTCTGGGACGCGGCTGGTTTCCGGCAGTTACGCCAGGCACCAAATTCGTAACGCTGGGCGGCATGATTGCTGCTGACGTGCATGGCAAGAACCATCATCGTGATGGCGGCTTCGGAAATTTCGTCGACTGGATTGACATGCTGGATAGCCACGGCAGGCAGCAGCGCTGCTCGCGGGAAAACAACGCTGATTTATTCGCCTGGACCATCGGCGGAATGGGACTTACAGGCGTCATTCTGAGGGCAGCTATCAGGTTAAGGCGCGTTGAAACAGCCTGGATTTTGCAAACGGTCGTTCCCGCTCCAACCCTGGATGCGACAATGGATGCTTTCGAGAGCAACGCAGATGCAACCTATTCAGTGGCGTGGATCGACTGCTTGAACTCGGGCAACAAGCTGGGTCGTTCACTGGTCTATCTGGGGGAACACGCCGCACTTGCAGACCTCGGCGCCTCACAGAAAGCCCGGCCATACGTAACCCCAACAAGGCGACGCCTGACAGTGCCGTTCAAGGCGCCGCACTGGCTCTTGAACCGGCTTTCCATGCAATGGTTCAATGGTTTCCATTATTGGCAAGGGTCTCACGGTTCCACGCAAAAGCTGGTGGATTGGGGCAGTTATTTCTATCCTCTGGACTCGATTCCCGGCTGGAACAAGGTCTACGGACGCAAGGGATTTGCACAGTTCCAATGCGTGTTGCCGCTTGCTCAATCGCGAACCGGCCTGCAGGCTTTGCTTGACGCCATATCAAACGCAGGGGTGGGATCGTTCCTTGGTGTCGTGAAGCGTCTCGGAGACCAGCCAGGCCGCTTCTCGTTCCCCATGGCCGGATACACTCTCGCCATCGACTTCCCGGTGAACCCCAGGTCATTGCGACTGATGGAGACGCTGGACCGCATCACGATAACCCATGGCGGACGTTTCTACCTCGCAAAGGACAGCCGGATGTCATCTGAAACTCTGGCAGAATCAGACGAGAGAATAGAACGTTTTGTCGCTATGCGGGAGAAAGCGGGCTTGCAGCGGCAGTTTCAGTCGGCGCAGTCACAAAGGTTGGCACTTTGAGTAAACAGGCGGTCCTCATACTCGGTGCGAGATCAGATATCGGCATGGCCGTGGCACACAGGTTTGCGGCGCAGGGATACCGGGTTCAGCTTGCGGCAAGGGACGCGGCAAGCCTTGAGACTGACAAGTCAGATATTGAAGTCCGCCATGGCGCATCCGTGACACTGCACGAATTCGATGCGCTTGCGACACAAACTCATGCAGCCTTTGTGGCTGGTCTCCCGGAATTGCCCGCGATTGCGGTGTGTGCTGTCGGCCTGCTGGGCGATCAGACCGCATCGGAGCGCGATGTGAAAAGCGCGATCCAGGTGATGCGCAGCAACTATGAGGGACCAGCCAGCATATTGGCGGAACTGGCGAACCGGTTTGTCGAACGCGGATCTGGAACGCTGGTCGGCATCAGCTCCGTGGCAGGTCTGCGTGGCCGCGCTACCAACTACGTCTACGGGTCCGCCAAGGCCGCCCTCACGACTTTTCTGTCGGGATTGCGCAATCGACTTGCACGCCACGATGTTCACGTTGTCACCGTCCTGCCAGGCTTTGTAGCCACCCGCATGACCGAACATATGGACTTGCCGAAGCTGATGACGGCAAGGCCACAGGAAGTCGCCGAGGCGATACATCGTGCAGCAGAAAAAAAATACAACATTATATACGTACGGCCAGTGTGGCGTGTTGTTATGTCTGCAATAAAATTGATTCCGGAGTCAGTATTCAAGAAGATGCGCTTGTAAAACTTGTTACAGGTATTGATTGCGCTATCTTCAGGTGACTTGACGCGAGTTGCTCACTCAAGCCCGTCCTTCACCCCGGCCAGCAGGCTGGCAGCGCCCTTGGTGAGCAGGGAAATGTCCGACCCGCAGGCCACGAACGTGAAGCCGTCATTGAGCAACTGGGCGGCAAATTTTGCATCGAAGACCAGCGTGCCGACCGGCACGCCCTTAGCCATCAGCTTCCTGGCGACCGGCATGACGTGTTCCCATACCGCCGGGTGCATGGGCTGCCCCACGTGGCCCAGGTCCGCGCCGATGTCCGCCGGGCCGAAAAACACGCCCGTAATGCCATCGACCGCCGCAATCTGCTCTGCCTGGTCCATGGCTTCCTTGGTTTCCAACTGGACCAGCACCGCCATTTCATCTTCCACCCGGTCGAAATAGTCAGTCACCCGGCCAAACGAATTGGCGCGCGTCGCACCGCTGACCCCGCGTATGCCGCGCGGCGGATAGCGTGTTGCGGCGACTGCCTTTTCAGCTTCCCCCACCGATTGAACCATTGGAAACAACAGCCCCGGCGCGCCTATGTCCAGCAGCCGTTTGACCTTTACGGCATCATTCCAGTCAGGGCGCACAATTGCCGTCGTGGAGCTGGCCGCAAGCGCCTGCAACTGGCCCATGACCAGCGGGATTTCGTTGGGCGAATGCTCCATATCCAGCAACATCCAGTCATACCCGGCCGTTGCCAGAACCTCGGCGGAATAGTTGTTGCTCAAACTGGCCCAAAGCCCGATCTGCTTGTGACCGGCACGAATGGACTGGGTGAAGCTGTTGGTCTGCATTTTCATATCACTGCCTTTTCCACGAACGCCTCATCGCGCTCGATGCGGTCATAGTTGAACGGTGTCAGGTCAAGTGACCTGTACTCGCCATAGATAATCAGTTCCGACGTGCCCCTGCCCATGGCCGGCGACTGCTGGAAACCGTGACCGGAAAAACCGTTCACGAAGATAAAGTTGTCAACCGTCGTATGGCGCCCGAGAATGGCGTTCTGGTCAAGCGTGTTGAACGCGTAGTGTCCGGTCCACGAATTGATCAGCTTGATGGCTTCAAACTGTGGAATACGGTTGGCGATGGCCGGCCAGGCCTTGTCCTCCCATATGCTGTGATCCTGGACGAAGTCGTCATAATCCGGCGCAGGATCATCAGCGGGCGGACAGCCGGCCATATAGTACTGCCCGTCAGTGCGCATGTGCACGCCGCTTGGATCGATGGTCAGCGGCAGGTCACGGTCGAGCGGGTTTTCCGCTGCAAAAATAAATGTATAGCGTTTGCGCGGTTCAACCGGAATGTCGATGCCCGCCATGCGCGACGTCAACACCGCGCGCGGGCCTGATGCGTTGACGACGGTGCCGCAGGCGATGATCTCGCCGGATTTCAGGGTGACGCTTTCAACCTGCGTGCCGGCTGCATTCCTGGTCATGGCGACGACTTCATTGGCAATAAATTCAACGCCCTTCTCACGCGCCGACCGCTTCCACCAGTCAAACAGGGTCGCCCCGTCAAAATACCCTTCATCGACAAGGTTGTGGTTCGCTCCAACGATACCCTCAAGATTGTAGAACGGGTAGGCAGCCGCAATCTCGTCCGGTGTCATATGCCGGGTACCGGCACCGCAGGCCGCCTGTAGTTTCTGGTTTTCCTTGAGGACACCGGCGAAGTCTGCATTGTCCGCCAGGTACATATAGCCGAAGCTGTGGATCAGCGGCTGTGGCACGCGCGGATCATTTCCCATGTACTCGCGGAAATTCTTGACGAATTCAGCGCCAAACTGCGACACGCGCACATTGATCTCGTTGGAAAACTGTTGCCGGATGCAGCTATTGGTATGTGATGTGGAGCAGAACTCATAGGTAGGATCGCGCTCGACAACCAGGACCGAACCGCCGAAATCCGGATTGCTGGCCAACCACCAGGAAACCGACGAGCCATACATGGCACCGCCCACGATCACGACATCATATCCGGGCTTGACCGGGGTTTCCTGAACTTGCGCCATTCCGCTGCCTCAACTGGTTCTTCAATGCAGCGATAATGCTGAATTTCAGGTGCCATAAGCAAGCATCATTTCAAGACCGGGATGATTTTTGGTTGAAACAGTCAGGAATCATAAATCTGATCGATTCCAAAGTGTTAGAGCAACAGGAATTCATTTGAATCCATGTTGCTCCAGGTGTTAGCGAACCAGCAGAACCGGCGCACGTACGGTGCGAAGCATGGTCGTGGTGGTGCTGCCGAATATCAGGGTCCGCAATGCCGAGTGGCCGAATGCGCCCATCACGAGGATCGCGTCGCGCCGGTCAGACATATAGTCGCCCAGCACCTTTTGTGGCGCACCATCGGCAATGTGTATGATGCAGGACGGAGACCGGTCCACGACTTTGGAATAGGCTTTCACAAACCAGGACTTGTCGGCCGTGCCCTTGGGGCCGGCCGCGACCAGGTGCAGTTCCATGCCGGAAAACAGCGGCGACGCAACCACGAAGTCGAGCGCTTTCAATGAGGCGGAACCGCCGTCAAGCGCGACAACGGCAATGCCCGGTGTCTGGGTTTTCCGGGACGCAATCAACACCGGCTTGACGCTTGCGCGAACCACCCGTTCAATTCTCGACCCGATATGATTGCTGTCAAATTCACTGGTTGCACCACGCTTGCCGATAACCACCAGGTCAGCGTCCGCTTCACGCTCTATGATGGTATCGACCACGCCGCCGTGACGCTGCAGCCGGTTGACCTCGGACACGCCACCCGCATTCAGCAGCTTTTCTGCCTGGGCCAGCAGCACCCGCCCGTTTTCGATGGCGAGCTTGCCTTCCGCCTCGTCGATGCGGGTCAGTTCTTCCAGCAACTCGCTTTTCACGCCAAGCCCGATTGCGCCGCTCAGATCCTTGCGCGCAGCCACTGCGTCCTTGTGCTGAACGACATGCAGAAGTTCGACACTGGCCTCAAGCCGCGTTGCTGCCCACGCAGTCAGCTCGCATACGCTGCTGGCATAGGAGGAAGCATCAATACAGGCGAGAATGCGTTTCATGATTAACTCCCCAATCAGTGACCATTGGTCTTGTGTGTTGTTGCAGGTGTGTCATGAACGGCAAAGCGCCCCACCATGCTGGCGCTCGCTTCATTCAACCCGATGACTTCGACCGACGCTCCCTCGCGGCGGAACTTCACCACCGCGTGATCCAGGATCGCAACGGCCGAGATGTCCCAGAAATGCGCATCGGACATGTCAATCACCACGCGATCAAGCACTTCCTTGAAGTCAAACGCATCCGTGAACAGTTCTGTCGAGGCAAAGAACACCTGCCCGGAAAACCGGTAGGTGCGGCAGGCACCGTCGGCAGACAGGTCCGAGGTGACGGTAAACAGGCTCTTGACCTTGCTGGCAAAGAACAGCCCGCTGAGCACAACGCCTGCCAGCACACCCTGTGCCAGGTCATGGGTCCACACCACGACAACAACCGTCGCCAGCATGACCACAGATGACTGCCAGGGATGGGTTTTCAGGTTGGCAATGGACTTCCAGCTGAATGTGCCGATGGATACCATGATCATCACGGCCACCAGCGACGGCATCGGAATCTGGCTGACCAGCGGCCCCAGTACGACGATCAGGAACAGCAGAAAACTGCCGGCGACGAAGGTCGACAAGCGCGTACTGCCACCGGATTTCACATTGATGACCGACTGCCCGATCATGGCGCAACCGCCCATGCCACCCAGGAACCCGGTGGCAAAGTTGGCAATGCCCTGGCCCTTGCATTCGCGGCGCTTGTTACTTGGTGTGTCGGTCAGTTCATCGACAATCTGCGCTGTCATCATCGATTCCAGCAGTCCGACCACCGCCATGGTCAAAGAGAACGGAAAGATGATGCGCAGCGTCTCCAGCGTCCACGGCACATCAGGAATCAGCAGATACGGCATGCTGGATGGAAGCTGGCCCATGTCACCCACGGTATTCACGCCAAGCCCGCCATAGATCGACACGGCGGTCAGCACTACAATAGCCACCAGGGGCGACGGCACCGCCCTGGTCAGGCGCGGAAACAGATAGATGATGGCCAGACCGCCTGCGACCATCGCATAGGTCACCCAGGTCACGTTGATGAGTTGCGGCAACTGGGCAATGAAAATCAGTATGGCCAGCGCATTGACGAACCCCGTCACCACCGATGTGGAGACATATTGCATCAGCAGATCAAGCCGCAAGAACCCCGCAATGACCTGCAGCACGCCCATCAGGATGGTTGCGGCAAACAGGTATTCGACGCCATGCTCACGGATCAGGGGCACCACCAGGACAGCAATTGCCGCCGTGGCAGCCGAGATCATGCCCGGCCTGCCGCCGACCAGCGAAGCGATGACTGCGATGGAGAACGAGGCATAAAGGCCGACCTTCGGATCGACACCGGCAATGATCGAAAAGCCGATGGCTTCCGGGATCAGGGCGAGTGCCACAACGATGCCGGCGAGAATGTCGCCGCGCGGATTGGACAACCATTCGCGCCGCAGCGTGGCGATTGAAAACATGAGACAGACCTGTAGAGAAAAACGACCCCGGGCAGGCAACGCAGATGTTAGACACCGCATACCGATATGGGATCTGAACTTGATTGATGGCGGTTACTTACCGGACAACGCTCACCCCCCGCAAGGGACAACAGGACGCGGGTGTGCTTATACCAAAGGAACTGATTATTGACCCATTTGACCGATTTTTCTCGTTTGCTGGCCAGGCATGCTTCGCGCCGTGGTCTGGTTGACCACAAGTGGAGCATAACGCAGTCCAGCGGGCGCGAAAAACCGGCCTTTGGTGGGCCAAATCCGTCCATCCGGTGCGTTCCGGCGCTTGCGAGATGCGCCACATCGCGCTACGCACCGCGCCTGCCGGAATGAACGGATTTGACGCCATCAAATGGGTCAATAATCAGTTCCTTTGGTATTACTGCAGCTTGAGGCAATCCAGGTACGGCACTGTCGAATTCACCCGGTTCCTTATGGTACGCGCCTTGGCCCGCACCTTCGGGCCAGGCTTGCCGGCATTGCGCACCGCCGGATTCGGCAAAGCCGCGGCCAGGCGTGCCGCCTGGGTTTTTGTCAGCGATCTGCCGGATTTTGCAAAGTGATACAGGGAGGCGGCTTCTGCGCCGTAAATGCCGGGGCCCCACTCCGCGGTATTGACATACACCTCGACAATCCGGCGTTTCGACCAGATCAGGTCGATCCACAGGGCAAGCGGCAGTTCCAGTCCCTTTCGGATATAGGAGCGTGATGGCCACAGGAACAGGTTCTTCGCCACCTGCTGGGTGATCGTGGATCCGCCGCGTGATGGGCCTTCCTCTTTTTCCAGCACCTCTGTTGCCAGCGCCTTCAGGGTTTCCCAGTCAACCCCGCCGTGTTCACAAAACCGGGCATCTTCGGCGGTGACGACGGAACGCACCAGGTTCTGCGATGTGTCGACAAGCGGGCGCCAGCGATAATCGATTGCATTGCCATCAAGTCTCTTCCACAACATCATGGTTGTCACCGGCGGCGGCACCACTGCATAAACCAGCGTCAGCAGGTATGGCAGCGCCAGCAGGCCAAACAACGTGTATAGTGCATAGCGCAGCCATGACCGTTTTCTATATTTTATGAATGCTGCCATCGCTTGCCGGTTGCGCTCTGTTGCCGCCGGAATTAGAAGATGGCGGTAACAGGATCATTACCCCAGCCGGGCGCGATACGAAACCGGCTTTATGACAGGAGCGTGCGACGCCAAATGACATTTCAGGCTGCACTTAAGACCACTGCCAATGAAATCGAAGCCCTGCTTGACCAGTTGTTGGCGTTGAAGACCTCGCTTGCACCGCGTGTCACAGAAGCAATGCGCTATTCCGCATTGGCGCAAGGCAAGCGCCTGCGGCCGTTTTTCGTATCCGAGAGCGCCCGCATCCTGGGGGCTGATCACCACCAGGCATTGCGCGTAGGGGCTGCTCTTGAATGCATCCACTGCTACTCCCTGGTGCATGATGATCTGCCTGCAATGGATGACGACGCCTTGCGCCGCGGTAAGCCCACCTGCCATATTGCCTATGACGAGGCGACCGCAATACTGGCCGGTGATGGCCTGTTGACGGTTGCATTTGAGATCATTGCCGACCCGGCCACTCATGCAGATGGCGCAGTTCGCGCCGACCTGGCCCTGGAACTGGCACGCGCCGCAGGTCACAACGGCATGGTCGGTGGCCAGATGCTGGATCTTGCCGCAGAACAGATACAGTCGCATGACCTTGACGAGATCATCGCCATCCAGAGCCTGAAGACCGGTGCACTGTTCCGCTTTTCCCTGGAAGGCGGCGCCATCCTCGCCCAGGCCGGTCCTGCGGACCGAACCGCGATGCAGACCTATGCCGACAAGGTTGGGCTGGCGTTCCAGATCGCCGACGACATTCTTGACGTGGAAAGTTCGCCGGAACAGTTGGGCAAGGCAACCCAGAAGGACGCAGATGCCGGCAAGGCAACCTTCATCGACCTGTTTGGACTGGATGGCGCCCGGCAGAAAGCCAGCGCACTGGCCGACGAAGCCTGCGATGCACTGGCCCCTTACGGCGACAAGGCCGCGATCCTGCGCGACGCAGCGCGCTTTATTGTCGAGCGCAAGAACTGATCGTTCCGTCGCAATACCTGCTCCACAAATTCGTCATGTGAGATTCTGCACATCGCCATAACCGGCCATGTGCGAGTGTGATTGTCAACGAGAGGGCAAATCGAGCCCGCCAAAGGACACACCAAAGAACAAGAACGAAGGAACAGACCAGTGAAGCCACTCCTCATCGCAGCTATCATAGCAGCCGGTTTCGCCACCGTGGGCACCCAGACAGCAAATGCCGGCAACAAGAGTTACGCCTACGAATACTGCCAGTATTACAAGATGCGCGCACTGGGCGCACACAGCCTCGACCGCAAGGATTACATGTGGGCAAAATATCACGCCTGCCTGCGCGAATACGGCGCCTACTAGGCAGCCGGGCATCCATCAGACCATCGAGTAGTTCCGGGACGGCTGGAGCTAGAACGGGGTGAGCATTGCGAACACATTGGCTTCGCACTCATCCCGTTCAACGCATTTGGAAGACCCCATTTCAGGGTCTCGAGTTCAGTACAGGCACGTGAAACTCACTCCGCTGCCTGGTTGGCATCCCCGCCCCACTTGTTGACGACATAATCATCAACGATCTGCTTGAACTGGTCGCCGATGTCGTCGCCGCGCAGGGTTTTGACTTTCTTGCCGTCGATGAAGACAGGCGCTGCCGGTACTTCACCGGTACCGGGCAGTGAAATGCCGATATGGGCATGCTTGGATTCACCCGGTCCATTGACGATGCAGCCCATGACGGCGACCTGAAGCTCTTCAAAGCCGGGATAGGCCTTCTTCCACTCCGGCTGCTGGGCACGCAGATAGCCCTGGATATCCTGCGCCAGGTGCTGGAATACCGTGGATGTGGTGCGCCCGCAGCCCGGGCACGCGATAACCATCGGTGTAAAATTGCGGATGCCCATTGTCTGCAGGATTTCCTGCGCGACAATGACCTCGTTTGAGCGATCGCCACCGGGATCGGGCGTCAGCGAAATGCGGATGGTGTCGCCGATACCTTCCTGCAGCAGCACGCCAAGACCGGCGGCAGACGCCACAATGCCCTTGGACCCCATGCCGGCTTCGGTAAGACCCAGGTGCAGTGCATAGTCGCTGCGCTCCGAAATCTGGCGATAGCAGGCAATCAGGTCCTGGACTTCGGATACCTTGACCGAGATGACGATTTTATCCTGTGGCAGGCCAATCTCCTGGGCGCGCGCGGCAGACTGCAGACCGGACTCGACCATCGTGTCATGCATCACGAGACGCACGTCCCTGGGCTCGTTCAGCTTGGCATTCTCGTCCATGTACCTTGCCAGCATGGCCTGGTCCAGCGAACCCCAGTTCACACCGATACGCACCGGCTTGTTGAACTCGATGGCACGCTCGATCATCATCGAATAGTTGCGATCCTGCTTTTCCTTGAAGCCGACATTACCGGGATTGATGCGGTACTTGCCAAGCGCTTCGGCACAGGCGGGATGATCGCGCAGCAGCGTGTGGCCGATATAGTGGAAGTCGCCGATCAGGGGCGTATCGATACCCATCTGATCCAGCCGGTCGCGGATGTGCGGAACCGCCTTGGCCGCTGATTCCTTGTCCACCGTGATGCGCACCAGTTCCGACCCTGCACGCGCAAGCGCTGCAACCTGTTGTGCAGTGCCTTCGATGTCGGCTGTGTCGGTGTTGGTCATGGATTGCACGACAACCGGGGCACCGCCACCGATCTGAATCTTCTCGCCAACCTTCACACCAACAGATGTGCGGCGCGGGTGAACGGCCGAATAGGCCATGGGCTCAACTCCTGAAATTGGATAAATAGCTTGTCGGGATGTTTATTGGCACGGGTTGCCCTGTAATTTCAAGCGGCGCATGGGCGCAGCACCGGTTCAGTTGCACCTTACGATGGAATTTTTGCCGGTATATGGTAATCTGAAGGCAATCAGGCTCGGGAGTTAATGCCATGGATGCAAAGGTTGCAGACGATAGCTCGGTCCAGTCCATGAAGCTGATCGAGAATTTGCCGTTCGAGACCGACAATGGCATCGCTGCGCGCGGGCGCGTCGGCCTGATCGTGCTGGCCAGTGATTATACGATCGAGCACGAATGGCGCCGCATATTCGCCCAGTTGCCCGGGCTGGCGCTGTATCAGAGCCGGATTTTCAACGACAACCAGATAACGCCCGAGACGCTCCGGGCAATGGAACCGCGCATTCGCGACAGTACCGATGTATTCCTGCCCGGCGCCACGATGGATGTGGTCGCCTATGGCTGTACCTCTGCGTCGATGGCAATTGGCGAGGAAAAAGTCTTCCAGCGTATCCGGGAAGCCCGCCCCGGCGTGGCCTGCACCACGCCGATCACCGCTGCATTTGCGGCGTTCGAGGCTTTCAAGGCTAAAAAAATCGGTGTCCTGACGCCCTATCGCGCCGACGTGAACAGGATTGTGGCCGACTATATCCGGGCCCGCGGCTTCGACGTTCCGGTTTTCGGCTCGTTCAACGAAGAGTCCGACGCGGTGGTTGCCAGCATTTCACCGGCATCCATTCGTCAAGGCGTACAACGCTTGCTGACAGAGGCAGACGTTGATGCGGTGTTTGTGTCCTGCACCTCGGTCAGGCTGGTAGAAGCTGCCGCCGATATAGAACACGAAACCGGCGTGCCGATTACCTCCAGCAACCATGCCATGGCCTGGCACACTGCACGACTGGCCGGCGTTGCCGACAAGCTGCCCCAGTTTGGCAAGCTGTTTACGCTATAGATCAGGATGATTTTTGGTTGAACCAACCAACAATCATGAATCTGGTGGGCGCCTACGCGTCAGAACACCGTCGGTGCGAACATGATCGCCAGGCCGGCCAGGCACAACCCGGCCCGGCCTGCAAGTGGCAAGTCACGCACAATCAGGCCCTTGCTGATCAGGTACAGCGCAAACGCAATCCGGCAAAACGCCAGCAAAGCCGGTAACAGGCTTTGCGACGGCTCGATCAGCGCTATGTCGGCGACCATTGCCAGCGGGATCAGGTAAAGCCCCACGCCCAGCACCATGGCGTGGCCGGCAACTCTCAGCCAGGGTGCGCCCGCCATCCCGGCGGCGATGAACACCGTGCCGCAGACCGGCGGAGTGATGGTCGACAGCAGCGCATACCAGAACACGAACAGGTGCGCCGCCAGCAGCGGTACACCCAGCTGCTGCAGGGCAGGTCCGGCCACGGAAATGCAGATCACATAGGCTGCCGTGGTCGGCACTTCCATGCCGAGGATCAGGCAGGCCAGCGCTGTCAGCAGCAGGGCTGCCGGCAGCCAGCCGCCCGACAGTTCGACGATCAGCGACGTGATCTTGACACCCAGCCCGGTTTGCCCGAGCACCCCGACAATCAGGCTGGCACACAGGATGATGGACGCGATCAGGGCAATCTGGCGACCACTGGTCTCGATGGCTGTCGAGAACCGTTCGACAACCTGCTCTCGCCGGGCAATGCCCTGTCCGGTGAACAGCAGCAGGACGGCGGCACACAGGATGGCCAGGGCAGCGGCAAACTGGGCCGTGTAACCACCATGAAAAAGGCGTTCCATCAGCACCGCAAACGGTACCAGGAAAAACCCGCCGGTGATCAGCAGCGTCCTGACCGGAATACGCGCTTCATCCCCCATGCCTTTCAGGTCATACCGGTTGGCAAATCCGTCGACGCCGAACCAGACCGCACAGAAGAACAGCACCGCCGGCAGGATCGCGGCCGCCATGATCGCGGTATAAGGTGTGGATGTAAGCTCGACCATGACGAAGGCGCCAGCGCCCATCAGGGGCGGCATGATCTGTCCGCCACTGGACGCGACCGCTTCCACCGCCCCGGCAAACGCCGGCGGATAGCCGAGCCTGCGCATGGCCGGCAGGGTAAATGACCCGGTCGAGGCGACATTGGCGGACGCCGAGCCCGAAATCGAACCGAACAGGGCCGATGCCAGCACGGAGACCTTGGCCGCCCCCGCCTTGAGCCGGCCCGCGCTGGCCAGCGCCAGGTTCATGAACCCCTGGCCCGCCTCACCGGCATTCAACACCGCACCGAAAATGACAAACACCGCGACGACCGACACCGACACACCGGTAAGCTGTCCCCATAGGCCACCCTCGGCGATCACCAGCGTGCCGAGGAAGCTGTCCACGGGCAGGCCCGGATGTCCA
>SWCD01021663.1_pt1 | contig 37661 bp, 40 predicted proteins | sample 4693011 | NCBI WGS metagenome assembly SWCD01 (sample SAMN10267278, study PRJNA491770) | bioreactor metagenome | isolation source: DHS bioreactor inoculated with marine | place: Japan: Omine Ridge, Nankai Trough
AGCGATTCCCACCCGAACCAACTTCTCCATTGCTATCCGATCAGCCTCTTCTTCACTTTTTCCCTGAACCACTTTTTGGGCCAAAGTAATATTTTCTTTTGCAGTCAAATGAGGGTATAGGTTGAACAATTGAAATACCATACCAATATCAGCCCGAACTTCATTGAGTTGTTTCTGATCCCCGGTTAATAACTTTCCATCTACACGAATCTCCCCACTAGTCGGTACTTCAAGATGGTTAATACATCGCAATAAGGTTGATTTTCCTGAACCGGATGGGCCAATGATAACAACCACGCTACCGCGTTTTATATCAAGGCTTACACCATCTAATGCTTTCACTTTATCAAAATAACGGTATAAATTATTGATCTCAATAATGTTATCAGTCATTTCTTAACCGCCTTTCAAACACCCTTAATAAACTAGAAAGCGCTACGGTCATCAACAAATATAAAATCGTAAGGATCGTATAAGCTTCTTTAAACCGGAAGGAGCTTCCTGAATATAACTTGGCTTCGTATGTAATATCCCCAACCGCCAACAAGGATACCAGGGAGGAATCTTTTACCATCGCAACAAAATCATTACCCAAGGCTGGCAACACATTCCGAATAGCTTGGGGCAGGATCACATAGCGCATCGTCTGCCCAAAACTCATCCCCTGTGAACGGGCCGCTTCCATCTGGCCTTTTCCAATAGATTGAATTCCTGCCCGAAAAATTTCGGCCAAAAAGGCACCGTATGTAATCGATAATGCAGCGATAGCTCGGGAATAAGTTGATATATCTTTGTTTGTTATTAGGGTAAAACCCAATTCATTAAGCCAATTGATTGCAGCAGGAACACCTACCAAACCAATAAAAAAGATCAGCACTAACATGGGGATACCACGAATGAACTCTACATAAAAGGTGGCAATCCCCTGAATGATAAAGTCGAATGCTTCTCTGAGATTTTCTCGCGTATAAACACTATAAGCTGTATAAATAATTATTAGGATAAGTGCATAAAGCCACCATGGAAGGCTTCCAATGGTTTGTTTCCCGGTTAGATCTTCAACAGTTTCGATTTCCGGATCAGCGTGATAGATATCACCCATATTTTTTCTCCTCCATCCCAACCTGCAATTTACAAAAAAAGCCGGTGTGAGTCAACCATTACACACCGGCTTTTTTGTTTAATCAATTGCTATAAATTGCTTTTTATTCCTCAGCGTATGCGCCATCACCAATATCATCGTAGGATACGGAGAAGCCAGGGCCAAAGTATTTCGCATTGATTTCATCTAAGAAACCATCAGCAGCCATTGCTCGAAGAGCTTGGTTTACTGGATCCACTAGGTCACTGCCATTGGGGAATGCAAATCCAAGGAAGTCACTGGACATAGACGGACCTACTAATTCAAGTACGTCAGCGTTGTCGCCCAAGTAACCTTGTCCTGCTACCTCATCAATGAATACGGCATCAATATCGCCAGCGATCAATGATTGAACGGCAAATGGGAAGGTTTCAAAAGCTTGAACTCGTTCTACTGGGAGATATTTGATAGCGGATTCGTAATTGGTTGTACCGGTTTGTGTTCCGGAGACCAAGGAATCATCAGCAGCAAATGTGTCGATATCAGTAAATCGGTCTTCGCCCAATCGAACCAATAATTTTTGTTCAATGGCTACATAACCAATAGAGAAATCAACAATTTCATCTCGTTCTTCGGTAATTGTGATGCCATCTGCGCCAACATCATATTGACCATCAGAAACGGCAACGATCATTCCGTCCCATACAGCCTCTACGTACACTGGGGTACAGTGAAGTCGGGTACAAATTTCATCCCAGGCATCGTAGTCCCAGCCAAGCCATGCGCCATCATCTAATGAAACATAGTTGAAGGGAAGGTAAGCATTTTCAACAGCAATGGTAATTTCTTGGCAATCCAAGTCGACTACTGCATCATCTGCGGAACCTAAACACTCGCCACCTCGGGGTGCATCATTTCCGCCACAAGCGGATAATGTGAGAGCTACGATCACAAACAGGGCAAACAAAATCTTTTTATTAAACATTTTCTCCTCCAATAAGGGATATGTTTTAGTCTGAACAATAGGCATTGTTCGTTTTATTACAAATTCAGTATAAAGAAAGGACTAAACTTTGTCAAACACATGAGATTATTATATTTAATTTATTTTCTAGAAACCTCCTCATAAAAAAAGAGTGTGGCTTATTTGCCACACTCTTTTTCAATTCTTCCTATCAGGATAAAGTTATCTTTTTGAAATAAGAGTACAGCAAAATAAACCATGATGTCGATGGCTCATTTTTACATGTTTCCGCATGTGTTTGCTGTTCTCTTTTATCTGCATCAATAAAATTCCTCTAAATATTTTTAGGGATTATACCAAACTATAGAAATTGGTCAATAAAATAAGGGCACCAATCTTCAGGTTTTATTAAGGGTTTTACGAAAACAGGAATTCGATGCATCAAATATACAACTTTCTAACAAAAACAACGTATCATTAATTAACGGAAAGGATGAAAAACTATGGAAAATTTTATATTACGCACTATTGTTAATGGCTTCGCACTTTATGCGGCCGTATTTATTGTTCCTGGAATTGTTCCAGAAAACCCTAGCCCCATTTCTTGGGTCTGGTTAGCAGTGATCTTCGGCCTTCTAAATGCCTTGGTTCGCCCCCTCCTGAAGTTCCTAAGTTGTGGTGTTATTCTACTCACGCTTGGTTTATTTACCTTAGTGATCAATACTGCATTGTTCTATCTAACTGGATGGATGGGTTCCTTCTTTGGCGCAGGATTATTGATCGAGAATTTCTGGGCAGCATTTTTCGGCGCATTGATCGTGAGTGTGATCAGCTTCTTCTTTAATACGATCTTGAAAGATGATAAAAAGAAACATCGAAACTGATCATATGTTTTTAAAACCAACGGGACCGATGAGTAACTATCGGTCCCGTTTTTTTATATATTTTCTAAAATAGCGATTATTGTCCCCTATCCTTTCTCCCAAATACTCACCGTTTCAATTTGATAGGTTTGGGGGAGCAGATCGAAAGGTTGGATTTTTTTTAATATATACCCATCACGACTTAACCTTTTTGCATCTCTGGCTAAGGTTGCCGTGTCGCTTGATATATAGACCATGGTTTGGGGTGATTTCTGAATGATCGCATCTAAAACCTTTGGCCCAAGCCCGGTTCTTGGGGGATCAACCAAGATGACCTCTATTGGGAAATCTAGTGTAGGCAGTGCATTTTCTACCAAATCTTCATAGATTTCTAAATTCTCAAAATCTTCTACATTAACCAAAAAATCATTCACCACCCCAGTATCCGATTCAATCCCCACCAACTTGCCCACCTTTGGCGCAATAAACGCGCTGAGAATGCCCACACCCGCATAAGCATCTACCAATGTTGTTGAGGATGTTAATGGCAACTCTTCAATAATAAATTCAATTATTTTTTCGTTTATGGCAGTATTGGATCGATAAAAGGAACCTGCAGAAACCCGAAACGATTTGTGCAATACTGAAATATTTTGGAAATAATTTTCAGCCATAACATGCATAGATTCTGGTCCCCTTTGAACTATTTTAATGGGGAAATCTACCTCAAGCTCAAAAGCCTCATCACTTCTGCTTTCTAAAACGATCATTAAATCCTCATCATCTCCATGGGAGAGTTTGAGACCGGTGAGATCAGCCAGGTGTTCAAATTCTAAACTGGGCCAAAACTCATTTAAGGAGTAATTCGGCAAGAAACATTCTTCAATTGAAATGATGTTTTTTGAACCGGAGGAGGAATAGCCAAGTTTCCCTTTGGGATCCTGATGGAAATTTACCTGATTGCGATAATTCCATTCGGAGGGAGATGCGATGATCGGTTCTATCGGGGGATCTTCTAACCCACCTAAACGGATCAGTTGATCGCGGAGAATGTCGGTTTTTGCTTTTAGTTGATCCGAATAGGATTGGTGCTGATAGTGGCAGCCACCACAGGTCGTGAAGTGTTTACAGCGGGGTTCGACACGCATAGGTGAAGGTTCCAAAATTTCTAGAAGTTCCCCCCGGGCAAACCCCTTTTTATCAATAATTAATTTCGTCCGTACTTTTTCACCCGGTAAGGAAAAGGGGATAAAGATTGCTCGCCCATCGGGCAGGCGCCCCATTGCATCCCCCCCAAAAACGAGTTTATCCAAGGTGACGGTATATTCGACCTCATCGACCATTTATTTGGTTTTCCTTTTTTGAAATATTAATTGCTTTTCATCCTTAGTTGGATTGAAACTTATCCAAGGCTGTAAAAAGCTCGTCTAAATCGGCTACGGTTAATTTACCCATATGCCCAATTCGAAATACATTTTCTTTTAGAGCACCATAGCCAGCAGCCATCCGCATTCCTTGCTCCATTAGGTAAGCATTGGCTGCCTTAAAGTCAAATCCTTGGTGTTCGATGGCGGTGACTGTTTGTGAACGATACCCCTCAGGGGCGAATAATATGAAGTCTTTGGATTCAGCCCAAGCCTGTGTCTTATCGGCCATTGCAGAATGACGTGCCCAACGAGCCTCAATCCCTTCGGCCAATATTCTATCGGTTTGAAGATCAAGGGCATAGATCAGGGAAACTGCTGATGTGGCAGGGGTCGAATCTTTTAGCCGATGTTTTTCTAGACGCTCAAAATCAAAATACCAACCTTTGTTTTGGACCGTTTTTGACTTCTCAAATGCCCTTTCATTTACGGCTACAAATCCTAAGCCAGGAGGCAGAGCCAAGCATTTTTGGGAGGAGGTGATTACTACGTCCAATCCCCAATCATCCATTTCTAGCTGGGCACCCGATAGTGAGGAGACTGCATCTACGCAAATCAAGGTGTTGGGACTGACATCATTAATCACTTGAGCAATTTCTTGGATCGGGTTCATTAATCCCGTGGAGGTTTCATTATGGACGAAGGTAATGACTTCGTAATCTTGGCCCTCTAATGCTTCAGCTATTTTATCGCCCGAAAGGGGTTCCTTCCAATCCATCTCAAGAAGGGTGACATCTTTTCCATTGCTCTTGGCTACATCGTGCCAACGCATGCCAAAGGCACCATTGGCACAAGATAAAACCTTCTTGTTGACAAGATTTCGCACACATGCCTCGTGCATGCCTGTACCTGAAGATGCGTTGATAAACACACGTTGCTCTGTTCGAAATATCTGTCTCATTTTCTTTTCGGAACGATGGAAGATTTCTTCAAAATCACTACTGCGATGCGGCATCATTGCTTGCGTTTGGGCTTTTAATACTTCTTCAGCCACATCGACAGGACCAGGTACGAATAAGGGTGACATAATAGACTCCTATCTAATTACAATCGACTTAAAAGGTCATTATCAAATAATAAGTGACCACATTGACTGCATTTTACCAGGGGTAGTGCTTGATTCAAAGCAGTAAACCTTAAAGACAAATGGGAGGGCGAAATGCCCTCCCATATAGACTTAATAAATTGGGAATTATTTATGGACAACCCGGTAAGATTGGCAAGAAATAACAATAATATTCAGGGGCATATGTGTCCACATAATACCAACCGCCAATCAATATACAAAGACCAATTAGCAATAATACCCCGCAACCTATAATCAAGGGGCTTGGTCTTTTCCTGGCACGACGTTCTGGACTAATTTTCCCAGCAGGCGGGGGAACTGGCTTAGATTGGGGTTTTGCTGCGGGTGTGGGTTTCGCTGCTGGTGGTGTTGGGGGCGTGACTGCTTGTCCACGCGGTGGCGTTTCATTGCGAGCCAGCACCGTGGCATTTGGATCAGAGCCAAACAGTTCAAATATCAGGGAAACATTATCTCCAAGCCGAATAATATCGCCAAGATTTAAACGATACTTCCCCGAAATTCTTTTTTCATTTACAAAAGTGCCATTTGTAGATCCAATATCTTCAAGCTCATATCCCCCATCGACGTAAGTGAAATGGCAATGGCGGCGAGATAATTCGACGTCATTGACGACGATCGTATTGTTTTCATCCCGGCCTAAATAATGTTCGGTGTCGCCTAATTCAAATTTCTTCCCGAGAGTGGGACCCTTCTGCATAATTAATTGATATTTACTCATTTTCCTACTCCTGTTTAGCTTTTCCATCTAGTTCTAAGTTTACAAAGTTTCAAAAAGAGTGTCAAACCAAAAACCCTAATAAAATCTCAAAAATTATGCTGGCCAAGGGACTTTGTTCATCTTATAAGAAAACTCTTTTCCAAAAACATCGATAATCACATTAGAGATTTCCCCGATTGTAGGGGGAGGATCCAAAAAATAATCCATGCTGGCTTTGTTCTGGTTTTCTAAACCACAAGCGAGAATCCCATCCCAATAGCTCATGTCGACAGAAACATTAAGGGCGAAACCGTGTCTGGAAATTCCATTAGCATCCACTTTTACCCCAATAGAAGCGATCTTTGCTGGAGAATTGAAAATGTCGGGGGGACATTTCACACATCTTGAAGGTACATCTCCCTGCACCCATACGCCCGTTTGTCCTTTAATTTGCCCACCGCCGATGCTGTATTTAAACAAAGTTTTAATGAGAATATTTTCTAATTTCCTCAAATAATTAACATAATCCATTTTGGGAAGTCTGACGGACCCATTAGTTGGATCAACCCTGATTTTTCCTTCAACCAAGGGCAGCAATGGATAACCGACCAATTGACCGGGACCATGATATGTCACATCTCCCCCGCGATCACTCCACTGCACATCGATCTTACGACGGTTGAGTTCTCGTTCATCCCATACTATATTTTCAATATTCCCTTGGTTTCCAAAACTGTAGACATGGGGGTGTTCTAAAAGAAGCAGGGTCGGCGGGTGATTGCCTTGCGCAATCTTAGCAGCTAATTCTTTTTGAATGTCCCAAGCTTTCTTATACTCGACCATACCAAGTGAAATTACATTACAAATTTGCATAAAGAAAAGTATACATGGAAAATCATATACAGGTTAAAGCAAATAAAAAGAGCAGGAAAAAATTCACCTGCTCTTCGGAATAACTTTTTAATAAATCTTAAATCATGAAATAAAACAACGACGGTAAAGGTCTGACTGGAATAGACCATCAGGATCAACTTTCTTTTTTATTGAAATAAACTTATTTACCGCTTTCTCCCCCAAATATTGTCTTACTACATCGGCGGTTAAGGTACTGTCCTTTGCAAAATAAAATTTTCCTTCGCCATCTAAAACTATTTGATTGAGTTCTCCAGTTAATTCTCGTAGTTTTTTGCGGTTACGATCGCTTACTTTAAGGTCTAGGGCCAGGGAGAAGCCATCCACCGCATGGCTGAGTAAAAAATTATCCGGACGATGTCGTTTCACCACTCCCAGATAAGAGGGGTTTCTATAACGGTGTGTTGTTTTTAAGATTTCCTTGAAGGTTTGCTGTGCATTTTCTTTAGGAATAAAACTCTGGTATTGAATTAACCCGCCTTTTCCATAGGAACGTTCCCAACCAGGCACATAATCGAGTAAAAAAGTAAATTCGATGAAGGACTGGGCATATTGTTTATTATTTCCGATTGTTCGGTTCAATAAATACTTTGCTGTATTTCCAGCCCATGCCCCCAGATTATTCATCCCTAAACCTAAGAACAAAGGCACGATTGACCGCGGTACAACGCCCATAATATTTGGCGAAAGATCTTGTTGGTCTAACTGAAGGGATTGCGAATCGTAAGCCCCTTCTTCAGGAGATAGATAGTTTGCAGAATGCATTTGCCCTCTGCCCAAATTTATTCCCTGTTTGGTTGCATCGAGCCAAGCGACAATATAATCGTTTTCCTTGCCTTCATCGGTTGCTGATAACAAGTCTTTAAGATTTGGCACTGCCCAGGCCTTTACAGCCAAGTTGCCTGAATAAATCTTTTTCATTTGATAGGTTATCGATGTGAATATCCCCAATATACCCATTCCCCCGATCATGCTATAAAACAGTTCCTTATTTCTTTTCGGTGTGCAGGTAATTTCTTTGCCATCCGCCATCAGTGCTGTAAATTCAAGAACATGTTCGCCGATCGTCCCTGCTTTCCAGTTGTTCTTGCCATGGATGTTCGCCCCCAAACACCCCCCGATGGTTGGAAACATTGTCCCCGGCATTACAGGAGACCACCAACCATCGCCAAGAGTATATCGCCATAAACGCTCAATCGTTACCCCTGGTTCGACCTTGATCACCCCGGTTTCTTTATTCCATGCCAACACACGATTCATGCGACTTAGGTCGATCACAATTTGGGCATTATTCATTGCTGCATCGCCATAGCTTCGACCAGCCCCCCCGAAGAGCAATCGTATATGAACCTTTCTTCGCCCCCATAACCAGATCATGAAGCTCATCTACATGAGTCGGTTGATAGACATATCCTGGGCCATGAATTGAATGTCCAAAGTTTTCTAATTTTTTCAATTGCTTGATTGGTTCTAAGCCGACAGATTTTCTTTTCTTTGCCATTAGAACGATAATCTCCTAAAAATGAAGGAGGGAATATGTTGGATCACCAACATTAAGAAGCGCCACCAGCCAGGTGTGTAAATATTTTGCTTTTTCTTTTTGATACCTCTCCAAATTTGATCAGCAGCTTTCTCTGGCGTAATCACACCAAAAGTTGTCGAGGAATGTTTGAGTAATTCTGTAGACACAAAACCTGGTTTCACTGTAAGCACATGCACACCGAGCCGAGTAAGGCGGTTTCGCAAAGCTTCTAAATAGGTGATCATGCCTGCTTTTGAAGTGTTATAACCGGGATTTCCCACCCGTCCACGATCCCCAGCCACTGAGGTAATTCCGACGATCTTGCCAGAACCCATCCTTTCAAAATAGGTTGCTGCTTGCCCAAGCCAGGCTACTGCTCCCAATAAATTAATTTCGATCATTTCTCGATCTTTTGAAAAATCATATTCATTTTGAGCAACTGGAAACATGACTCCGGAAACATAGACAACGAGGTCGAGATTTTTAAATTCGGCAAGTATTTTCTGAAAAGTATTGGGGACTTGATCAAATTCGGTGACATCATGCACGTAAGCAATGGCTCGAGTTTCCCCCATTAATTGATTGATCTGATCACAAACTGTGTTTAATTCTTTTTTTCGACGACCAAGCAGCGCGACCACATGTCCTTCTTTTGCGAGCTTCATTGCTGTAGCAGCACCGATCCCAGATGAAGCACCAATGACAATCGCTCTAGGTTTTGGATCTAAGGGGAAATCAAGAGGTAAAGACACACTCATCGTTTTTTTCTCCGAGAATTCATTATTATTCTGGTAAGCATTCATAATTATACTCTCCTAGCCTCTCAAAACATATCTAGAACTGAGAGAATTGGATGACATTTCCATGAGGTCGTTAGCTGGAAATTTAAAATATGGATGTATCTAACCGAAAAATCTTCTCGATTAGCAACTATCGTAAACTGAAAAATGAATGACCATCTAATTATTTGCTATAATTTGCAATTAAAATCCCTATTGCAGGTAAAGAATGATGACAAATAATTTTCCTCATCCCAAAAAAGTATTAGTGATCTGTGCTCATCCTGATGACCCAGATTTTGGAGCCGCTGGCACGGTTGCCTTCTGGGCAAAACAAGGGGCTAAAATTGTATATGTGTTGGTCACAGATGGAAGCAAGGGAAGTGCTGAACCTGAAATGACCAAAGACAAACTGATCGGCATGCGGAAGGAAGAGCAACAAAATGCCGCCAATATCTCAGGGGTTTCGGAAGTGATCTTTTTAGGTCAGCCAGATGGTGAAGTGCGCAACACAGATGAACTCCGTGAAATGATCGTTCGGCAGATCAGGATGCATAAACCCGATGTGCTTTTGACGCATGATCCTACAGCGAGAATTATCAATAATTCCTATCTCAACCATACTGATCATCGAGTGGTAGGAGATACGGTATTGGATTCGGTCTTCCCGCTGGCGCGAGATCGCTTGAATTTCCCAAAACATGAAAAAGAAGGGCTAGAACCCCATAAAGTTTTAGACGTTTTCCTTTTCTTCACCAATGAACCGAATTACTGGGTGGATATCAGTGAAACCGTCCAGCTTAAGATTGCTGCTCTTCAAGAGCATAAAAGTCAAATTGGAGACCCGAAGGATTTAGAAGAACGAATACTTCAACGTTCCAGGAATAATGCTGAAAAAGTATCCTTTGAACATGCTGAAATTTTCAGAAGAATACAACTCCCAAAGTAGATAATGAACTTGAAAACTTATTACCCCCGAACGATTGCTGAAAATGCACTAGAAGAGTTAAAGAAACATCTCGATCCAGATATAAATGTATTTACCGGACCTGAAATACCCACTGCAGCAGATTATGAAATATTGATCGCTGGACGACCGACAAAAGAACAACTTGAAGCTAGCCCAAATTTACATTCTCTGATTATTCCTTGGGCAGGGTTGGCTGTGGAAGCTGCAAAAATCATGGTTGATTATCCAAATATAGCCATTCACAATCTGCACCATAATGCTGTAGCAACGGGGGAAACGGCCCTGATGTTGCTATTTACGGCTGCCAAACAAATAATACCCATTGAGCAAATATTTCGAAAAAATGATTGGCGACCACGGTATCAACCCAACCCTGCAAAACTTCTCCATGGGAAAAATATCCTCATTTTAGGATTTGGTTCAATTGGACAGTATGTAGGTCGCGTATGTCATGCAATGGGGATGACCGTAAATGCGATTCGACGAAATTTCAAAAAAGAGTCTTCCGTGGAGTATCCAGTGAATATTTATTCGCCTGAGGATCTGCATAAACTTTTGCCAAAATCTGATGTCTTGATGATCACTGTGCCGCTAACTGAAGAAACCAAGGGTATGATCGGGAAATTCGAAATCGGTCTGTTACCCGATCATGCGATACTGATTAATGTGGGACGAGGGTTAGTGATTGATCAGGAAGCCCTTTATAATGCCCTCCAATCGAATAAACTCCATTCTGCAGGCATTGATGTTTGGTATAACTATCCTCCAGATGAAGAAAGCCGAGTAAATACCCCTCCTGCCGATTTTCCCTTCAATGAACTTGATACAATCGTGATGAGCCCTCATCGGGGTGGGGGTGCCACTGAAATAGAACAACTTAGAATGAAGCATTTAGCAGCTCTACTAAATGCCGCCGCAAAAGGCGAAGCAATCCCAAACAAGGTGGATATAAGTAAAGGGTATTAATTTCATCAGCAAAACACAGATAATCAACGATTATGTTGGTGGTTATCTGGAATATGAGCTAGGAAAAGCATTAATCGAAATAGACAAAATAGTTGTCAAAAAATAATTCCAAATAAGGTGGCCGCATGAGTGTCAATGTGATCAATTTTAATAAAAAATTAAATTTATTTAAAGAGCATTGGACCCCAATGATCATTGCCCAATTAAACGACTATCAATTTAAGCTTGTGAAGGTTCAGGGAGAATTTGTATGGCACGACCACCCCGAAACGGATGAAGTATTTATCGTGCTAAAGGGAAGCCTGAAGATCGCAATGGAGAATAAAACAATCGGCTTGAACGAAGGTGAATTGGTGGTAATTCCAAAAGGGGTCAACCATAAACCTTTTGCAGAGAATGAATGCCAGGTTTTGCTTGTAGAACCAGCAGGAACCGTTAACACTGGAGAAGTAGAGGGAGACTTAACTGCGTCGAATGATGCCTGGATCTAATTTCGCCCTACCCTCCTTTTATAAGCCCTGATATAATTTTTCTGAATTTATTCATAATAATATGGATTCGGATTAAAACTTTATTTACATTTTAGGAGGTCACCGGATGATCGGTCGCCTCTATTTTTATCTGATGGAGAGTTATGCAGCCTGAAATTAAAGATACCCTCGGAAGAGCATTACGCGATTTGCGAATATCCCTCACAGACCGCTGTAATTTTCGCTGTACCTACTGCATGCCACAATCTATTTTTGGGCGTGATTATCAATTTTTACCTAAAGAACAACTTTTAACTTTTGAAGAAATCACACGGTTGGTGAAGATCTTTACCACCTTGGGTACCCGAAAACTACGCCTCACTGGCGGGGAACCACTTCTTCGCAAGGATGTTGAAATTCTGATAAGCCAATTGGCTCAAATTCCCGAAGTGGCAGACTTTGCACTTACTTCTAATGGTTCCTCCCCCATCAAAAGAGTACAGAGCCTTAAAGATGCGGGATTAAAACGGATGACCATCAGCCTTGATTCTTTGGACAACAAGGTTTTTCAAAGTATGAATGACGTTGACTTCCCCGTTTCGAGGGTTGTTGAATGGATCGATAAAGTTGTTGAAGTAGGCATGACGCCGGTAAAGATAAACATGGTCGTCAAAAGAGGCGTCAACGAAGATAGCATTCTGCCAATGGCCAAACATTTTAATCAACCAAACACAATTTTAAGATTTATTGAATATATGGATGTCGGCAGCAGCAATGGTTGGCGATTGGATGATGTTATCACCGCAAAAGAAATCCTAAATATGATCCATAAAGAGATGCCGATCGAACCGCTTAAGGCCAATTATGTGGGAGAAGTTGCAAATCGTTGGAAATTCAAAGATACTGGCAATGAATTTGGCGTGATCGCATCAGTCTCTCAGCCATTTTGTGGAGATTGCACTCGCGCTCGATTGTCTGCAGACGGCTCGTTATATACATGCCTATTTGCCATTCAAGGACATGACCTCAAATTGCTTCTCCGCAATGGGGCGAGTGATGAAGAAATTGCCAACTCCATTGCTGAAATGTGGAAAAAACGCAGCGATCATTATTCTGAAATTCGCTCGTCCAAAACAGACGATCTTCCAAAGGTCGAGATGTCTTTTATAGGTGGATAATTGAAAATTCCCAAGAGAATTACTACAGTTCTATTCGACCTGGATGGCACTTTGCGCCACCATGTTCCCAATGGATTTGATCTATTTTTGGAATACGCGGCGGGTCTAGATATTCACATCAATTCCGATGCACGATTAAGGATCGGGCAATGGACTCATAAATATTGGGCAAATTCAGAATGTTTGGTGAATGATAAGAAAGCTTTTAATTCAGAAAATGGGGAATTCTGGCAGAATTATGCCAAACGACAATTTGAAGCCTTTGGGATTGACACCGAGCGAGCCCTTGCTATGGCACCTGCTGCACAAAAATTTATGGAAAAAAATTTTAGACCAGAAGATGTGATCTACGATGAGGTTTACGAGACTCTGCAAACGCTGAAAGATAACCATTATTGCCTAGGTCTTGTCACTAATCGGAGCCAACCGATTGATGAGTATATGGACGAAAAAGAATTAACCCCTTATTTTGACTTTTATTTTCATGCAGGTGAGATTGACGCATGGAAACCTAATCTCAAAATTTTTCAGCATGCCTTAAACTTAGCAAAAGCAGATGCGAGCCAAGCGATTTATATTGGGGATAATTATTATGCCGATGTACTCGGTGCCCGAAATGCAAATATTATGCCAGTCCTCCTGGATAAAGATGGTGTTTTCCCTGAAGCGGATTGTCTTGTGATCCACAATATATTTGAGCTTCAAGAAAATTTATAGTCACCTTTCAAATGAAAACAAAACCAAGATTATCACGCTCATTTTTTGATCGAGATACACTCAAAATTGCCCGGGAGCTACTCGGATGCAAGCTTGTTCATATTGAAAATGGACAACGCATTTCAGGAATCATCATCGAAACCGAAGCATATTGTGGGGAAACCGATCTAGGTTGTCATGCCAAAGCAGGGCGAACCAAACGAACGAGTGTCATGTATGGACCTCCTGGATATTCTTTTGTTTATTTCACCTATGGAAATCATTGGCTTTTTAACACAGTTACCCGGGAAGTTGATCAACCTGAAGCGGTATTGATTAGGGGAATTATTCCAACAGAAGGGATCGATATTATCGAAACGCGACGTGGAAAACAACCCAGAAAACTTTGGACAGATGGTCCCGGGAAATTGGCCCAAGCCTTGGGTTTAAACGGCAAGCATAATAATTTAGATCTGACAACTAAGGATGCTACTCTGTTCATTGAAAAGGGGATTTCGATACCAAATAGGTTCGTAACCACCTCCCCGCGCATTGGGTTATACTCTGTGCCTGAACCCTGGAAAAGCATACCTTGGCGATACCTCGCCAAACTTCCAGATGATTGGCTAAGTAAAAATTTGTTGGAGGAATACAAATGAAATTATTAGAAGGAAAGAATGCCTTAGTATTTGGGTTAGCGAATAAACGCTCGATTGCATGGGGAATCACGCAAGCCTTTCATGAGCATGGTGCCAATATCGGCATCAGTTATGCCGGAGAAGTGCTTAAGAAACGAGCAGTGCCGTTAGCAGAATCATTGGGTATCGATTTTGTTGAATCATGTGATGTCACCAGTGATGAACAGATCGCCCAGGTGGCGGAAAAAGCGAAAAACCATTTTGGAGAGATCGATATAATTGTTCATGCGATTGCATTTGCCAACCGAGATGAACTCACTGGTCCCTTTTACGATACCAGCAGAGAAGGATTTAGAATGGCGATGGACATCAGTGTCTATTCCTTTGTGAGACTTTCTCATGCTTTCCAGCCCCTCTTACGAAAGGGCGCTTCCCTGATGACCTTAACTTATTATGGTGCGGAAAAAGTCGTACCCAGCTATAACGTTATGGGGGTAGCCAAGGCGGCCCTAGAAGCCTCCACGCGCTATATGGCTCGAGATTTTGGACCGCAAGGAATACGCGTCAATGCCATTTCTGCTGGACCCATCAGAACCCTTGCGGCTGCCGGTGTCGGTGGTTTTAAAGCCATGCACCGAAAATTTGTAAGCATGGCTCCTCTCCGACAAGAAATTACAATTGAAGACGTCGGCGGAACAGCCGTTTATCTGGCTTCTGATCTTTCAGCAAAGACCACGGGGGAAGTGATCTATGTCGATTCGGGGTACAATATTATTGGTATTCCAGAAAATTTTGACGATGATTAACAGGTAAATATGTTTCGAAAAAAAGAAGAAATTGAAGGTCTTTCCAGCGAAGCCGGGCCAAAAATAGAGAGAATTACTTCTGTTTTAGGGGATGGAGTAAATTACACCGGAAGACTATCCGGGCAAGGTGGAATTCGGATCGAAAGCGCTTTTGAGGGTGAAATTTCCTTAAATGGTTTATTGGTTGTTGGAGAAACTGGACGGATTACATGTGAAGAGATCCATGCCACAAATATGATCGTGGCAGGCGCAGTGAGGGGCAATATTGTCGCAGATAAAGTGGAAATTCGCAGTACTGGCCGCGTATGGGGCAATGTAACTACCACCGCCTTTTCTACAGAAGAGGGTGCCTTTTTGCGAGGCAATATTCAAATGGAAGAAAAGTTGGACCTCACATTTTCCGAAGATGATGGTTTATCGAAAAGCAAAGGGATTCCAGAAGAATAGTGGATGAATATACGAACAAAAAGACCTCAAAATAAGATTTGAGGTCTTTTTTGATTCATTATTAAATTATTTTTTAAATCGGGAATCTTGTGTCAATGTCTTTTCCAAGCCTTCCTGCAATTTTATCTTTGCTGAGAATTTTAATTTTTTCTTGGCCAAAGATATATCCGCACACAATCTTGAAACACCGGAATCGCTTCGGGGAGTAAATAGTAACTCTGCATTATCTCCGGTCAACTTCTGGGTCATTTCAGCTAGGGTCCGCACACTAGTTTCTATTCCGCTGCCAATATTGATCACTTGCTGATTAATATCTGGTGCGGTGGCGGCGGCGATCATTGCCCGAACGACATCATCCACATATATATAATCTCGGGTTTGGTTCCCGTCCCCATGTACAACCAATGAACCCCCGCGCAATCCTTGGCGCAGGAAATTAGGAATCACTGGCGGATGGGAAGGGGGAATATGTTGGCCCGGGCCATAGGCATTGAAAACCCGCAAATTCACCGTATCAATTCCCCAAAGTTGCCCGATTGTATTTACATAATATTCGGCAGCTAATTTTGAAACCGCGTAAGGAGAATGAGGAGAAGGAGGCGCAGATTCTTTTACAGGTTGATCTTGATTATCCCCGTAAACTGCTCCCGAAGAGATAAAAACCACGCGCCCCACCCCCACATCTCGCATAGCTTCCATTAAACTTACCGTCCCGCCAACATTGACGGCATTATATTCAAGGGGGTATAAAATTGATTCGGAAACCGAAACTCGAGCAGCTAGATGGTAGACACAATCTACCTCTTGGAGCAATGTCCATAGCTTGGGGCGGTCATTAACATCCCCCCGCGTAAAGTGGACATCATCATATAATACTTGGGGTTCGCCAGTTGACAAATCATCAAGCCCCCGAACCTGATGCCCTTCACGAGCCAATTGATTAGCCAATACAGAACCCAAAAACCCTGCAGCACCCGTAATGAGAAACTTCATTATTAGCGACATTCCTTTTTAGAATTTCGAATTGGATTATAGCATGTCGGTATTATAAATTATGATTTGACGGTTCTGATACTTCAAAGTATCATCCCCGATATGCCCCTAACCCAAAAATTATCTGCTCTATATAAAATAATAATACTATTCCTGGTTTTCCAACTTTTTGGGGCTGGCAATTTGATCTCGGAAAATTTAAATTCTAATGTGCGAGCCTACACTCGCCAGATCGAATTTGACTATATTCGCTGGACGATAAATGCGATCAAACTAAAAATTACTCAGTTTAGCCTCGGCACCACAAACTATTTAGATGAAGAAAGTCAAAAAATTCTTGTTCTGGACTATATCGATCTTGTGCGAGAGATTCAAACTACAGAATCCCAATTAGGGGATATTTATGCGGATCCCCTAATTAACGATCAAGAATCAGCGGCAAGCCCTCTCAGCCAAAAATTGGATCAGTTGTATGAGGAACGAATACTTCTTGGTCCATTAGCAGAGAGCATCATCCAAGACATGATGACCTTGATCCTCGATGATTTAGGTTTTACTTTTGGGGGACAAACATTTCCTCCATTGCTCTATCATAGCAGTCCACTCCCATGGTCATTGATCGTTTCTCCCCGAGATGTCATTCGGCAGGATACTCAGGTGCATTTAGAAACCCGATTGAATGTGGAAGATCATATTGAATTAGAGAATGCCATCAGCGAAGATCTTGAGGTTTCTACATTAGTAGTGCCGATCGGCGGAGTAGGTGTGTATCCGACGATGGTCGCCCAAACGGCTAATTTGAGATGGATGGCCTCAGTTGTAGCCCATGAGTGGATCCATAATTATCTAAATTTCAGACCCTTAGGTCTATCCTATTCATTATCACCAGAATTGCGCACGATCAATGAAACTACGGCAAGTATTGCGGGGGATGAAATCGGGGATGCTCTGATTGGAAAATTCTTTCCCGAATTTTTGCCACCTCCACCCTCTCTAGAATTGCCGGAAAAACCTCTCGCCGAAACGCCACTTCCCCAAGCACCCCTAGTTTTTGATTTCAGGGTGGAAATGAGAGAGACACGCATCACCACAGATACACTTTTGGAAGAAGGAAAAATTGAAGAGGCCGAAGAATATATGGAAGCGCGTCGATTGCTCTTCTGGGAGAATGGATACCGGATCAGAAAATTGAACCAAGCCTACTTTGCATTTCATGGTGCATATGCGGATGTGCCCGGAGGGGCCGCAGGAGAAGACCCCGTGGGTGCCGCTGTTCGATTTTTGCGATCCGAATCTGTATCCTTAAAGGTTTTCATACAAAAAATTTCTCGGGTAAATTCATATGAAGAATTACAAGAAATTATTAATGGCATCGACTAATACAATATAGAAATTATTTGTCACACTATAAAAAAAGAGCCTGGATACTCCAGGCTCTTTTTGGTTTTAGATTTTATTAATTCGTTTGAACAATATTGAAGATTGTGAGGTTTTGCGAACAATCGCCCATCGTGGGGAAGAAAAGGTATCCTGAGATCAAATTCCCATCTTCATCTAACACGATTAAATAAGCTGTCCCTGGAGTTTCTTGGGGTTCACCCAGATCAAACTCAAACCCGCTTTCTCCAAATTGAGGGGCCTGACCAGGAAAAACCAATTCCTCATATAGCGGTTGATCCCCTACTGTGCCGCCCAATTGGATTAACACATCCATCATTGGTGCACCATCAAGGTCTAATACTACTCCGCCGACATACATCGAATCGCAAACACCGCTAAAGTGTTCTGCCCAAACTGGGCTGCCTTCTTGGACATCAAAGAAAATACCCTCTTCAACTGGCTCGGTTGGTTCGGTGGTAGGAGGAATATCCGTCGGTCTTGTGGTTGCAGTTGGGAAAACCACCATTGGTGTCACTGTTGGCGGAGGTGTATAGGTTGCGGTTGGGATCAAAACATCCATGGGGTTAGGGGGTTCAGTGGGCGTGTTGGTTGGGGCCGGGAATAGATTATAGGGGCTCTCTGGATTGACATAGATCATTGCGAAATACCCTACCAGGAACACCGCCATACACATGAAATATAGCGCGCCCATTGACCAAATAAAACCTGAGAAACTTCTTCGTTTCTTTGGCTTCTTTTTTTCTTCTTCGTCGATAAAATCAAATTGATCCATAATTCTGCTCCCCATCCTTTGTGGAAATAATTTTTCACATTAGATGTAAATATATTATTGGAAAATCAAATTTAAGGTTTCAAAACCTCAATTCGACTTTGGGACATTTTTTCATTAATCCATTCTTGCAGCGCTTTTTCTTGTAAAGTCAAAAGCGCATCTGCACTTAATTCTCTCTCTGGATCATAATCTAATACCTGTAGGATATGAAACCCCATTTCGGACTCTATGATCTCAGTGTACTCCCCTAGTTGCAAGGAAAAGGCCAAGTTTTCAATTTCTTCAATTAAAAGGTAATTTCGGGGAAACCAATCTAGATAACCTAAGTTTCCAGGATCAAATTCTTTAACGATCAAATCAAAACTAGACCCGCTTTCTAGAAGTCCATAAGCACTTCTGGCCTGAGTGATATTGAAAAAGAATAATTGGCGGGCTTTTACCTGTTCAGCTTGATGGGAAACAGAATTAAATATTTGGTCTTTCTGCCAACTCGCTTCAATCTCAAGAGCAAGTGCCTCTTTAAAGCTTTCTTCCGTAAAGCCGTTTTCCTCAATCCAAGTAGATAAGCTCTCGACACTACCGAGATCATTGGTTAACAAATCAATTCGTTCGTTTACTATTGAATCTTCTGCAATAAAACCTGCATTCCTAGCTCCCTGGGAAAGCAAAAAACGCTGGATGAGGTCTTCAATGATTATTTCTTCCGGTTGTTGATCAGCTTCTGACGTTGCAAAACCATCTTCCACCGCCTTCTCAAATTGGAAAATGTTTGCCTGGTACAGTTCCTCACTTATTCCTTCGTCATTTACATACGCAACAAAATTTACAGATTCCGTAGGCATTGTTTCGGGGGTGTCTGTTAAATTAATAGAAGTTGGAAGCACAGGAACAACCGCTGGCGTGCTTACACTTGGGAAATTGCAAGCATACAGCAGGAGAAGTATTGGTATAAATTTAAGTCGAAATATTTTATTCATTTGTTTTCCAAAGCAAATTGTCAGAACTTGAAAATTATACACTCAAAAAAAGTAACTTGAGCCAATTATTAATGTTATAAATTAATAAACGATTTATTCGTTAAGATTAATTATCTTTTCTGGATGATACGGAAAAATAATCAGGCGGTTTTAGATGATAAGGTTTTTACTATTCTGGTCGATCAAAATATTTTTTAAATTATTTACCCGTGTTGACACTCACGGATTAAACAATATCCCCGATGAAGGGGGGGCGATCATTGCGATCAATCATCCGGGCAGGATGGAAATATTTCTTGCCTTTATAATGACTAGCCGCAAAGATGTGACAGGTTTGGCCGCCGAAAAGTATGAGGATTATTGGATCACCCGAGTATTGATCAACGCCATTGAAGGTATCTTTTTGGATCGTTTCAAACTTGACCTCAGAGCTTTGAAAACAGCCCTAGCGTATTTAAAAAAGGGTTGGATTTTGGGCATAGCCCCTGAGGGAACTCGCAGTCCTACAATTGCTTTAGCTGAAGGAAAGGAAGGGATTGCATTTATCGCTTCTAAGTCGGGGGTACCGATCATTCCTGCAGGGGCAATAGTTCCACGGGGCATATTTTGGGAAGTTTTGAAACTAAAACGACCAAAAGTTAAAATAACCTTTGGAAAAGCATTTGTTTTGCCTCCCTTCGATCGAAAAGAAAGGAGTTTGCAACAAAAAAAGGGGACCGAGGAGATCATGTGCCAAATAGCAGCATTGCTCCCTCATGAAATGCATGGATTTTACGCCAATAATCCAAGGATAGAGGAAATAATTACCCAAAATCTATAAATATTTGAAAAAAGATAAGAAAACCCTGTATAATAAAATTATTATTAGTTTCACAAGTTTATTATTAGGAGTGGTTAATGTTATCGGATACAAACGCAATTCGCAAACTTCAAAAAGAAAATATCCGTCTCCTTGCTGAAAACAAGTCCCTTAATAAGGAACTGCATCGATTTCAACGTTCACTTCAATCTTTAGTTAAATTACAGCGCAGTTTAGAATCCATTCAGCAAGACACCAATGTTTTTCAATTGATCAACCACATACTCACTAGCGCAATGGGGGCGGTCGATTCTGAAAACGGGTCTCTTGCATTATTGGATGAGAGAACCGGTGACTTGGTTTTTGTAGAAGTTTTGGGAAAGTCAAGAGATAAATTATTAAATTTAAAATTGCCAAAAGGTCAAGGAATTGCCCATTGGTGTATTAAAAATAGACGCCCGAGATTGATCGAAGATACAATTCAAGAAGCGATCTTTTCCCCAATGGTTGAAAAACATTCAGTTTTGGAACCCACCTCCCTTATTTGTATTCCACTTATAAGTAATAACCGTCCGCTAGGTGCTCTCGAAGTTGTTAATACCAAAAATGGTCGTCCTTTTAATGAAGCTGATAAAGAGGTCATGGTACTCGTTGGCCAATTGGCAGCAATGATCATTGTCTCAGCAGAAAAGATCTAAGGCTTGCTGTAACTCGGTTTTTCAATCAAAAATTAGAAGCCCTTGACAATGCTCTGCTTTTCTGCATAATAGGGACATCTTAATCAATTTACTGACATTGACAGAGGAAAGTACACCAGTAAATACTGTCAGGGAGATTGGGGCATTGACTGAAACCTCAATCCTGTTGAAGCTGGAAGAAGTTCTCTCTCGAGTTGCCCAGGGGAATTGGCAATAAAAAGCATTGCCTTAGTAGTCTGGGACGCATCCTGAGCGTTATCGCAGGAATTATCATTTTTCTAAAGATAATTAATAAGTGAGCCGATCGATTGGCTAACTTGGGTGGTACCACGGGAAACCCAAAAGTTAAATTACTTCCCGTCCCAAGCTTGGGACGGGATTTTTGTTTGGAAGGAGAGAAGGAATGTTAGAAAAGCTAGAACAAATTAAGCAAGATGCTTTAGCTGCGATGGAAAAAATTAAAGACCAAGAAAGTCTTTTGTCCTGGCGCGCAACATATACTGGCAAAAAATCTGCATTGATGGATATATTCAACCAAATGAGGGAACTCAGTAAGGAAGAACGCCCCTTGGTAGGTAAACGCGCGAATGAGGTAAGGCAAGCATTAGATAAAGGGTATGAAGAAAAACAATCCGAGATCAAGAATGCGATGCTGAAAGAATCCCTGCAATCCGATATTTTAGATGTGACCTTGCCAGGGCGAAATTTATCGCATGGTCGGTTACATCCCACCACCCAAACCTTAAGAAGAATATATAAGATCTTTGCTGAGATGGGCTTTCAAGTCTACCGCTCCAGAGAGATCGAAACAGATGATTTTAACTTTACCCACCTTAATATGCCACAGCACCATCCCGCCCGTGATATGTGGGACACTTTCTATACCAAAACTGATGGGGTGATTTTAAGAACTCATACCTCACCCGGACAAATACATGCGATGAAGGAATATTTCCCTGAGCCAATTCGGGTGATTTTGCCCGGTATGTGTTATCGCTACGAACAAGTTTCCACTCGCTCTGAAATGCAATTCACTCAAGTCGAGGGGTTGGCAGTTGGCCACGACATTACCTTCGGGGATTTAAAGGGAACACTCTCGGATTTCGCACGACGCCTTTTTGATGCCGATGTGCGTACACGGTTCCGGGCTTCTCATTTCCCCTTCACAGAACCTAGCGCAGAGATGGATGTGGAATGTTTTGTATGTAATGGAGAAGGCTGCTCTGTTTGCAAGCAAACGGGTTGGTTAGAAATCTTGGGAAGCGGTATGGTGCACCCCAATGTTTTGCGAGCCGGGGGGTATGATCCCGAAATATATTCTGGGTTTGCTTTCGGAATGGGACCAGAACGATTGACCATGCTCTTACATCGCATAGGCGATATTCGAAATTTCTGGCGCAATGATATGCGCTTCTTAGAACAGTTTTAGGATACGGAGAAAAACATGAAAGTACCTCTTTCTTGGTTAAAAGATTATGTGGACATTAGCGACATCTCAATCGAAGATCTTTCTCGTAAGATTACCGTTGCAGGATTGGAAGTCGAAGAGATCAAATTTGTTGGATTAAACCCCCCCGCTGGTGACAAACACGATTTCAAAGTGCTCGGCATGCCTTGGGATAAAGAATTGATCGTGGTGGCTGAAGTCACAGAAGTGGGGCCACATCCAGATGCTGACCGATTAGTTTTATGCCAACTGAATGATGGTGAACAGGTTCACACTGTACTAACCGGTGCGCCCAATTTATATAAATATAAGGGCAAAGGGCAATTAGATAAATCGCTCAAGGTTGCTTACGCCAAATTGGGTGCAACGATCTATGATGGCCATAAAGAAGGAAACCACCTCACAAAGCTGAAAAAAGCAAAGATTCGCGGCGTTGAATCTTATTCAATGATCTGCTCTGAAAAGGAGTTGGGAATTTCTGAAGAACATGAAGGGATCATGATCTTGGACGATAATGCGCCAGTGGGAATGCCTCTCTCTGATTATATGGGCGATGCAGTTTTAGATATTGCTATCACGCCAAATATTGCCCGGGACGCAAATATATTAGGCGTGGCTAGGGAAGTTGCAGCAATCTTTGGTAAGGAACTCAAAGAACCCAATTATGATTTCCTGGCAGAGGGGGACTCAATTGACGGACAGGTAAGTTTGGAGATCAAGGAACCTGAACTAAACCCTAGATTCGTTTTGGGTTTGATCAAAAACGTGGAGATCAAACCAAGTCCTGAATGGGTACAACGTCGATTGCGATTGATCGACCAACGCCCGATAAACAATGTGGTGGATGTGACCAATTATGTTATGTTCGATATTGGTCAGCCTTTACATGCCTTTGATTACGATGTCTTGCTTGAGCGTTCGGGAGGCAAACCTCCCCACATATTTACGCGAACTGCAAAAAATGGCGAAAAAATCACAACCCTAGACGGGGAAGAACATGAATTGTTACCCCATAATGTGTTGGTTTGCGATGATAAAGGCTCTCATTCCATCGCGGGAATAATGGGGGGAGCAGAAACCGAGGTGTCCGATCAAACCACCAATGTATTGCTCGAGGGTGCACATTGGAACTACATTAATATCCGAAAATCCTTAGGGAATTTGCGCATGCATTCAGAAGCTTCCTATCGTTTTTCACGAGGCGTACATCCAGCCATGGCTGAACGTGGTGTGCGGCGCGGACTTGAATTCATGCGCCTATGGTCTGAGGGAATCGTGAGTAAGGGGCTACTGGATGAGTACCCCCTGCCAACCACCGATCCGGTCGTTGAAATCAGCTCTGCAGATGTGCGCCGAAACCTTGGTGTGGATCTCACCCTCAAAGAAATCGGTGGTATTTTAGCAAGTCTTGGATTTTCAATCGAGATTGGCGATCAAAACCTAAAAGCCAAAACACCTGACCATCGATTGGACATAGACCATGATCCAATTATTGCTAAAGCTGACCTGATGGAGGAGATTGCCCGCATCTATGGTTATGACAATATCCCTGAAACTAGAATGGCTGATGTGCTACCAAAACAGCGATCCAATCCCAGCTTAGATTTCGAAGAAAATTTGCGCGATCTATTGGTTGCGCTGGGTTTACAAGAGATCATTACCTATCGGATGACTTCACCAGAACGCGAGGGGCGCAGGTTACCTCCTGAAATTGAACCAGATAATAAACCTTATGTCGAATTGGTCAATCCAATCGCTGCTGATCGTTTTGTGATGAGAAAGAGTTTGCTTTCGAGTGTGCTTGAAATAATTGAAGGAAATTTGAAAATTCGTGAGCGAGTGGCTGTCTTTGAACTCGGACATATCTATATCTCCTCTGAATCAGGCCCCTTGCCTGATGAAAAACCCCGGTTAGTAATCGCCATGACTGGTCCAAGACAGAACACCGATTGGCAGGTAAAAGATAACCTGGGAATCACAGACTTTTATGATCTAAAGGGGATCTGTGACAAATTATTAACTGGTCTACATATTGAGAATTTTACGTATCAAGGACATGACCATCCTAGTTTTCACCCCGGAAAATGCGCTTCTATTAATGTAGGGAACCGACAACTTGCAGTGATTGGCGAAATTCACCCAGCTGTTCATGCGCAGCATAACTTTGGAGATGCACCCATTTTAGCCGCTGCATTCAACATCGAATCCTTGGTCGAATCTGCACCACTCCGCCATGATACAGTCCCAGTATCTGTTTATCCCCCTATTTTGGAGGATATTGCTTTGATTGTAGACGAAGATATTCCAGCTTCAAAGGTTGAAGCACTCATAGATCAGACTGGCGGTAAAACTGTCACCAACGTTCGATTATTTGATGTCTATCGTAGTGAGCAGATCGGTTCAGGGAAGAAAAGCCTTGCTTATAGCCTTACTTATCAAAATCCTGAAAAAACTTTAACGGATAAAGATGTTGCGAAATTGCGCAACAAGATCGTCAAGCGACTTGAAAGAGAGCTGGGTACAGAATTACGAGACGCATAAATCTGTTTGAACTACAACAGTTAAGCTATAATTTTCGTGGAGACTTTATTAACTATTTTTTTGCCCTAAGGGCAATTAGAAGTTTTTGTAACTAACATTTTTCTATTTGGAGGAAGTAATGGATAAGAAAACAACAGGGATAATAGCTACGGTAGCTACAGCATTATTATGCGGTTGCCCGGGTGCATGTGTCGTTTTATTTGGTGCCATTTCAGCAGCAGGCTATGGAACCTCTGAATGGAATGGTTCCAGCACAGAAATCTCAACCGGCTTTGGTATTGCCATTTTATGTGTTGGTCTGATCTTATTGCTAATCCCAATTGCTGTAGCATTTTTTAGTTTTAGAAATAAGAAAAATGTAAACGCAGAAGTAACAGAAGAAGAAATTCCACCTGCGATCTAATATTCATTTTCACTTTAGCCTTATTTTAATTATAAATAGTCAATAGCCCTTTTCGACATCGGGTTATTGACTATTTAGGTATATTATTTTTGACCAGTTTCTAATCCGAATGGGGTAATCCAGTATCAATAAATGCTTGCATTTTTGTAATTTGTCTCAGAAATACTGCCTAGAATTTCAACTTGACCGCTCTCGATAGCAGTTATACAATCGAGACAATCCCTATATATAGCTATGGGTGATTTCCCACAGCGTATTTATGGGTGCTTTGGAGTGTTCTGTATGCAAAATAAGTATGAAAAAATATGGCATAACTGGGCAAAAAAATTGCAACAATTAGGTATACAAGAGTTTACCGCGGCAATTTTTAGAGCCTCTAAGCCATTTAATCTGGTTGGTGCCCAATTAATCTATATATCCCAACCTGTCTTGAATACTTTTATACAAAATGACAGTCTGAAAGCATTGGCAGCTTTATTAGAGGAACCAGAGAATTCAAAATCTTTCCTTGAGGAACTATTAGAGGATAATAGATGATTAATTTCGATATCCTTTTATTTTTAACCCTTTTCATTGTGTGTATTTTGGTTTTAACTCTACTAAAAAACAAGAGCGGAGAAAATAATTTAAGAGATATCCCTGCTTTTTACAGATTAAAAGGTGCAATCGAATTATCGGTGGAAGATGGTACCCGCATTCATGTTGCTATTGGACGAAGTGGTATCACAAGCCCTCAAGGGGCTGCCGCAATGATCGGTCTTTCAATGTTAAAACGCGTAGGGAATATTGCTTCTGAGAGCGATGAACCTCCAATCGCCACAATTGGCGAGGGAACGATCATGGTTTTAGCTCAGGACACAATTAGGAATAATTATGCCGAGCTAGGACTTAGCTCAAGCTACTCGAATGACCTTGGTCGTATGTCGGGTATAACCCCTTTTTCATATGCTGCAGGAACAATGTCTCTCATCTTTGATGAAGATGTTTCAACGAATTTACTGGTGGGGAGCTTTGGCCCGGAATCTGCATTAATGACCAGCGCTGGGGAAAGAAGCCAAACGTTGACCATTGCCGGTACAGATAACATCCCAGGCCAAGCAGTGTTATTTGCTACGGCACATGAACCATTAATTGGTGAAGAGTTATATGCGGGCGGGGCATATTTAGGAGCTGGTCCTGTCCATATAGCCAGCTTGCATTCGCAAGACATCCTCCGTTGGATCATTGTTGGCTTATTGGTCACTGGGGCAGTGAGCGGCTTAATAAGTGGACTTACATCATGAAAATTAAATCCCCTTTTTCCACTGCCGTAGCCATCGGTTCAGGTTTGATCGTCTTATTAACTTACTTAATAAATGTGGACGAGATCAACAATGTTAGGAAAACTTTGCTTGGATGGGTAGTGATCGCATCAGCTGCAGCCCTGCTAGTTGGTTTGATCAATCTTATAACAGTCCATATCAATAAAATACGACAGGGAAAGAAACCTTTATATAGCTTTGTTTTGGTGACCTCAGCAATTATTACCTTCAGCTTGACGCTCGCATTGGGGCCCGGACATTTTATTCCCCAAGGAATTTTTCAATATATCCAAATTCCGGTTGAGTCTAGTTTGATGGCCGTTTTAGCAGTCACCTTAACTTATGCAAGTACTCGTTTACTCAGTCACCGACCCAATCTATACTCGGTTGTATTCTTACTTACCCTAATTGTGACCTTGTTGGGAACCGCGCCTTTTTTCAATATTGAGATTCCCTTCATTAGCGAGCTCATTCGGCCATTTCTCAGCAAAGTGTTAGCGGGGGCCGGAGCAAGAGGACTTTTAATCGGCGTAGGACTTGGCACAGTTGCTACAGGTATCCGAATATTGATCGGTGCAGACCGACCGTTTAGCAGATAAGATTAAATTTTTGAGGAATAATGTCTTTAGAACAAAACGATAACCCAGAAGAAGAATTGCCCGATTGGCTCAAAGGGCTCTCAAATGAAGAGAGTGATGGCGAGGATGAGGGTAGTATGGATACTGCATCTGATTCTGAAGTTCCTGCCGACGATAAAAATATTTCATCCTTAGAACCCCCAGGAACGGGGGAATTATTTGAAGCTGCAACAAATAAAAAAGCTTCAGAATTTTTACAAGGTGATTTTGAAAAAGATGATACGGATAATTGGCTACAGAGTATTCGAGAACAGCAGGGGATTCTTGCAGAGGATGAGGCAAAGGAAGAAGAACCCAATCCAATTGATTATCTGGAGAGAATTCAAGATTTAAAAAAGGAAGAAGAAGAATTAGAGGAAGATCCTCAGTCCTTTTTAGACAGCATTGCAGATGATCCAATTTCTGAAAAGGAAGCTGAATTTTTAGATAGTTCAAAAATTGACGAGGGGAATATGGACTGGTTATCGGGAATTTCTGAAGAAATAACTCCCCCTCTTAAATCAGAACTTGTCGATGATCGGTTGAGCAATTTAGATGATGGGGATAATGAAGAAGATATTGAAATCCCAGATTGGTTGAAAAAGATAAAAAGTGGAGAAGAATCTGCGGTTGTTGAAGAACAATCTGATGAAGAGACTTTAAGCATTGAGAAATCCGGCGAAACCGGTGATTGGATGGATCAATTTACCGAGTCTGAGGAAGCTGATTCGGGAAGCCCAAAGAGTGATTTTAATCTTGCGGAAAACTTGGCTTGGATACAAGAACAAGATGTTTCTACAGGAAATACTGATGAAATAATTGTTGATTCTGAGAGTCCAGAAGGTTCCACACCAAGTGAGGATCCTGGTTGGTTGTCGAGCATGGAAGACAACTCTTTGGCAGATTCTGAAATTGAAATGCCAGACATTATCATCGAAGAACAACCAATTGGTGAGGATGAATTTGGGAAGCCGCCTGGGGGGACGGACTCTAGTATTTCGAAACAGGAAGATGCACTTTCTCCAGCAGATATGCCAAGTTGGTTACAGGCAATTCGACCAGAGGGGATGTTCGATCTTCTAGGGGAAGATGGGGATTACATTCTTGGTGAAACTGAAACCACTGGGCCATTAGCTGGCATAGGCAACGTTTTGCCTGCCGAGCCGGGCAATATTCTCTTTAGTTTAAATAAAGTGCCAAAGGTTGATCTTTATGTAAGCAAGACCCAACAGGCACATGTTTCCATAATGAATGAAATGATGACCAAGGAGGAAGAATCACCTCCAATAGAAAGACGTATAATCGCTATTCCGCAACAAGTATTACGGTGGATCATCGCCGCAGTACTCTATCTTGCCGTTATGATCCCTGTTTTTAGCGGTCAAATGAATGCGCCCTTACCAAATAGCACCACTCCAGAGATCGCTGCGATGTCGGATATCGTCAATGCCCTCCCCCCTGGCTCACCCGTTTTAGTGGCCTTTGAATATCAACCCGGGCTTTCGGGTGAAATGGAAGCTGCCTCAGCTGCTGTTTTGGATCATCTCTTGATACGGGGATCCGAATTGGTGTTCATTTCAACATCCCCCACAGGCCCAGGATTGATCGAACATTATCTGGAAACTCTGCTGGCATCCCATAGCTATATTTCAAATAAACTATATCCAAACTTAGGTTTTATCTCGGGTGGAACTGCTGCTTTGCTAAACTTTGCAACGAGTCCTCAAAATACGGTGCCTATGGTGCACATGGATAATAACGAAGGGCAAGACGTAAATGCCTGGTCGATAGAACCACTCAATCAGATCAATCATATTAATGATTTTGCGATGATATTGGTGATTACAGATGATCCAGATACGGCAAGATCATGGATCGAACAAGTAGAACCATATCTTTCAGACAATGTAAACCCAGAGAATAATGTGCCATTAACTATGGTAATTAGCGCTCAAGCAGAACCACTGATTTACCCATATTATGATAATTCTCCTCGGCAAGTTTCGGGACTGGTGTCCGGTCTTTCAGGTGGAGCAACATATGAGACGATCAGCGTCCGAGAAAATATCGCCAGCCGTTATTGGGATGGATTTGGAAATGGTTTGAGTGTCACAATTTTGATCATCCTATTTGGAGGAATATTCAATTTCCTCAATAGCCGACGAAATAATGGGAAAAAGGTCCGATAATGAGGAATAAATAATGGAAATTATCGGTTTGGTTATTGCTGCAGCCTTCACTATTTTGGTGTTGCTATATGCCTTTGGGGATAATGTATTTTTCCGCACCGTAATTCACATATTTATTGGCGTGGCTGCGGGGTATGCAGGTGCAGTAGCGATCAGTAATGTGCTGATTCCCCAATTAATGAATCTGACATTTTTTGGAATGGCGGTTCCTTTTCTTTTAATCGGCATGCTTTTAATGAAGCTGTCTCCCCAAACTTCAATGTTTGGCAATCCCGCTTCGGCCTTCTTGGTAGGAGTTGGTGCCGCAATTGCGGTTGGGGGCGCGATCCAAGGGACGTTGTTACCCCAAATTAATGGTGCTTCCAATTATTTCAATTCTGGTTTTATTCAAGGTATCCTAATCCTCCTTGGTGCCACAACAACTTTGATCTCCTTTCACTTTAGTATAAAAAGTTCTCCTAACCAGATTCCCAAACGAAATTTGATAATGGAATGGGTTTCTAGTGTTGGGAAAGTTTTCATCTCGATCACTTTCGGAGTAATTTTTGCAGGGGTTTATAGTGCTGCAATGACCGCCTTGGTGGAACGATTTGTATTTCTCTCAGATGTCTTTTCCCGAATAATGACCATTGCTGGAGTCCAATGACAGATAATATAGAAGAGATCTACCCCAGTATCGCTGAGATATCCGGAATAAAACCCAGTTCCTTAGTTTCAATTGAAGTTGGAGCAATAAATACTCGCGCTTCCCTTTTTGACATGGTCGAAGGACGATATCGGTTTTTGGCTGCTGGCACAGCACCAACAACGATCAACCCACCCTTTTCTGACATCAGCGAAGGCGTTCGATTAGCGATTACTAATCTAACTACAATTTCTGGGCGGTCGATTACAAATTTACGTGATGAGTTGATCATTCCAAGTGATCCCGATGGATATGGCGTAGATCATCTTGCCGCAAGTTATTCAGCTGGAAACCCTTTAAAAACGATTGTGATTGGATTACTGGATAAAGTATCCCTTGCTAGCGCCGTTCACTTAGCCAATACAATTTACACCGATATTATTGACACGATAAGTATTAGTGAACACGGACAAACAGATATACAAATAAATACGATCGTGCACTCCCGCCCAGACCTTGTAATTCTTGCAGGCGGCACCAATGGGGGGGCATCAAAAACTGTATTAAAAATGGTTAACGCCCTAAGAATGGCAATTTATCTAATCCCAGAGGGATATAGACCCATAATATTATTTGTAGGGAATGAAGATTTAGCTGAAAAAGTTAAGCGGCTTTTTAAGCCAATCACAGAAATTCGTACTGCCCCCAACATTCGCCCAAGTTTGTCAAAAGAACAACTTGAGGTAGCTCAATCCAAATTATCATACCTATTTCAAGATATTCATAACAAGCGAACAATGGGATTTCAAGACCTAAATGATTATTCAGGGGGATTTATGGTCCCTGCTTCTAAATCTTTTGGACGTGTTATTCGATTTTTCAGTAAGATCGTTCGGACGCCTGAACATCGGGGGGTACTAGGCATTGATCTTGGCGCAAATTCAACGACAGTTGCTGCTGCATTCAACGGGGATCTTCGCCTAAGGGTTTTCTCTAAGATGGGTATCGGTGCTGGTCTTAAAAGCATTCTCAATACTAGCCAACTAAGGGATATTACTCGTTGGTTATCCATAGATATTCCAAGTGTGGATGTAATTGATTATATTCAAAACAAGATCATCCATCCAGAAACTTTACCTGCCACCAAAGAAGATTTAGCGATCGAGCAAGCTTTAGCGAGGGAGATCATCCAACAAGCCCTTAAAAAAGCAAATATGAATTTCCCCAAAAATATAAGACGGGTAGATAAAGGCACATTGCCTAACTTTGACCCAATCCTAGTGAGCGGAAGCACCTTAGGGCTTGCGCCAAACGCAGCACAAAGTTTACTAATGATCCTAGACTCGCTACAGCCTATGGGAATACAGCAAATCATTTTAGACAAAAACAGTTTGGCCGTCGCGTTAGGAAGTGCGATCCCCATTAATCCGATCCTGGTCTCCCAATTATTATTGGACCCCATTGCTTTCCTCAACCTTGGCTTTGTGGTTTCCCCCGCGAGCAAAGCAAAAGAAGGAAGTCCAGTTCTAAAAGTCCGAATTGATTACGAATCAGGACATTCCAATATAGTGACGGTCAATCAGGGAGAAATTCAAAAGATCCCGCTTGCCTTAGGGCAGCGTGCGCGAATTTATCTAGATCCGCTGCAGCGTGCAAATTTAGGTATTGGCCCTGGAAAACGTCTTCCACCACATGCGGTAGTCGGCGGTCCCTTTGGGTTGATCATAGATGCTCGAGGAAGACCGATCAAATTGCCCAATAATTCAAAAAAACGGCGCGCCTTGCTGAATAAATGGTCAGCCTCTTTGGAAAAGAAAGCTTAGTTGGCATACCTCTTGCACTAATATGAATAAGGATAATTATGCAATCTACAGTTACACATATTCTCCCTCTAGCTAAGATCCACCGTTCCCGGATGCTTCCAATTCCAGGAACTGTTTTGGTGCGTGCTGGACAGGATGTGGTTGCCACAGATCTTATTGCCCAAGCCAATTTAGAACCTGAACATATGCTTTTGGACATCGCCAATGGTTTAGGTATTTCCCCAGAAAAAGCAAATGCATATATTTTGCGAGAAATTGGCGATAAAGTGGATCAGGATGGGATCGTTGCCCAAAGTAAGGGTGGGGGACGTGTTGTCAGAGCCCCCAAAGCAGGGAAAGTAGTTGCGATTAGTGGGGGCACTTTATTACTTCAAACCGAAAGTGAGCCTTATAAATTATTTGCCGGGATGACAGGCACCGTGAGAGAAGTTAAAGCAGATTTTGGTGCGGAGATCGAAACTTCAGGAGCATGGATACAAGGTGTTTGGGGAAATGACAGGGTTGCATCTGGAAAACTGACGGTTTTAGCGAACCGATCCGACCATATATTTGAATTTGAAGAAATTAACGCAGATCAATTAGGTACTGTACTTTTTGCAGGCTATTGTAGTGACCAATTGGTATTAGATACTTGCGCAACTCACCAAGTTGCAGGGTTGATCTTAGGGAGCATGGCCACACAATTAATTCCTATTGCCCTTGAAATGCCATACCCGATCATTGTAATTGAAGGATTTGGCTTATTGGATCTAAATAATACAGCCTATAAACTATTGTCCACAAGTGCCGGACGAGAAGTCTCTATCAATTCCATGCCAAATAACCCTTTCAATGGTGAACGTCCTGAGATTACCATTCCATTAGAAAGCAGTGGGAACCCCCCAACACCCCTGGACATGCAATTACTTGAGCCGGGGATTCAGGTTAGGGTTCTGAGATCCCCCTATATTGGAAAAGTGGGCATTATCAACAGCTTATTACCGGGTGTGACGCAATTCCCCAGCGGTCTAAGAACATCCGGAGCTGAAATAGCCCTTGGCAATAACGAAAAAGTCGTTGTTCCGCTGGCGAACATAGAAGTTCTGGGGTAAAACTAGAAATACGGATGTGGGAAGAACCAATAATTCGGTTTCGAACACGGCAAGCTGAAATAGCTTGTAAATCTGAAGGAGAAAGATAATTATGCTAGATAATTTCGATGATCTGGATATACCAGAAGAAGATGAAGTTGCAGACGGTGGGGGTAACCGTTCTTTCTTGATGGTTGCTGGTGGAATAGGAGCTTTGATCGTCGTTGCCCTGTTAATGATGGCGGCTTATATATTCTTTTTCCGACCTGACCCCAATGCTGCTCAACAAGCGGCAGATGAAACACAGGCTGCTCAACAAGCGACTACCGACGCACTCAATCAATCTTTGACTGAAACCGCTGATGCAATCGCTGCTTTACCGACCATGACCAATACGCCTGTTCCTGCTACAGAGGTACCGGAAGAAACGGCTCCAGTAGAAGATGTTCAAGATGCTGAACCCACTCAAGATCCTCGTACCGCTACAGTGCAAGCCTTACTCACTCAGGCTTCTATTGCGCAAACCCAGGCCGTGGTTTCAACTTTAACACCCACCCCAGAAGGAGCTTTACCCGATACTGGGTTTATGGATGATTTTGGGACCCCAGGATTGGCTGCCTTCGGATTAGTATTGATCTTAATTATTATTATGGCACGTCGATTACGTCAAACAAATACATAATAACCATTGAATCTAAAACAGGCTGGAATTTAATTCCAGCCTGTTTTTAATTTAATCATCACACTTATTGTGGGTAAATATATAACCCAGAAGTTCCTGGTAAAAGTACTTCGATATGCACAACAGCATCCAGGTTTAAGGGACCATAGATATGGGGAAATATTTCTCCATCCGATTCTTCCCATTTTAATTCGGGGACAATCTTATCTATCTCGGTATGCAATAAGACTAGATGGGGGAGATCTTTATAAAAAGTGTTGATCACTTTTTCAACTTGCTCTGCTCGCGAGAAATGGATAAATCCATCTGTTTCGACAGAGGGGGGCGCATATTTTCCTTGCTTTTGAGCAGCTCTCCAATCTTCAATTTGACAAATATGATAAATTTTTTCAGTTGTCATTTTAGGAATCTCTCAATTTTTTCAAGAATTATATTTGCCACTTCACCCTTAGTCATTAAGGGCAACTTTTCTTGACTACCATCTGCCGAAATAATTGTCACACGATTAGTATCTACTGCAAATCCAGCATCTTTTGCACTAATATCATTCGCAACAATAAAATCCAATCCCTTTTCATTCAGTTTTTTGCTTGCATTTACAAGTACATCATTACTTTCGGCCGCAAATCCAACCAACACTTTTGGATAACCTGATTTTGATCTTTCTTTAGATACATTCTTTAAGATATCCGTTGTTTGTTCGAGAATTATCTCAGGAATCCCAGATGCCTTTTTAATTTTTTCCTTGCTAGTTTTTTTCGGTCGGTAATCTGCAACCGCTGCAGCCATAATCAAAACATCCGCTTTCGAAGCATGTTTCATCACCTCATCAGACATCTCTTCCGCACTACGCACATCCACCCTTTCTACCCCCACAGGTGTCGGCAAATCATTTGGACCAGACACCAACCTGACCCCTGCCCCCAGATCAATTGCTGCTTGAGCAATCGCGAACCCTTGTTTCCCCGAGGAGCGATTGGCAATAAATCGCACAGGGTCGATCGCTTCTTGGGTGCCCCCAGCAGTCACTAAAATTTTCTTGCCAGACAAGGAACCTGATCTGCTCAATAAATATCTGATTTGACCGAACAAATCCTTTGGCTCGGTCATTCGTCCAACCGCGCGCATGCCAGAAGCTAAATGTCCTGCTTCTGGTCCAATAATGGTCACTTGTCGAGATTTCAAGGTTTCAAGATTCGCCTGTGTTGCAGGATGGCTGTACATACCTCCATCCATCGCCGGTGCGATCAGCAGTGGGCATTCAGCAGCCAAGGCAGTTAAGGTCAACAAGTTGCCCGCTTCCCCATGCACCATTTTTGCCATCGTGTTAGCCGTGATTGGAGCGATCACGAATAGAGCAGCCTCTTTCCCCAGGCTAATATGCACTACATGGCCCTGATCCCCCCAAAGGTCAGCATCAATGTAAGCCTTTCTTCCTGTCACAGATTGAAATGTGAGCAGGGAAACGAAAGCTGTGGCAGCCTTGGTGAGGATCACGTCAACCTCTGCTCCAGCTTGAGTAAGCTTCGAGGCTAAATCAACTGATTTATAGGCTGCAATCGAGCCAGTCACACCGAGCAAAATTCGATTATTTTTGATTGGATGGGTCATAAGTTTTCTCTTTTTTATTTGACATTTTAATTAATATTTAACCACATTGTAAATAAGGTGATGGGAAGTTATCAATATGGATGTTAGTTAGTTTATTTCTCCCAAATTACCCATATTTTTTTAGACACGTCCTCGATCCGGTCATAAAATTGCGGGTTTAAGGATCCGTATCCTCGCCAGCTAAAGAACTCTTCATCAATTAATTTAAAAACATCTAAGCTATTCTGACATTCTCCCGATCTTGATGTGATTGAAAGGGCTTCATTCAAGTAATCATCCGCACGGACTACTTTTATGAACCAAGGATTTATTTCCCTGAGGCTGGAGAAAACGATATCGAAAACTTGCCCATAAGCTTCTTCGATACCAGACGTCCGAAAATGCTTTTCATCAATATAAGTATAGCTTTTGGTTTCCTTTGCTTTCCCATAAAATTGAACAATGATTGTGATCAGGCCTGCTACAATCAAAACCGCAACAACAAGACCAATAAATAATGTGCCGGTCATTGGTTTTTTACTCCTTTTGCATAACGAACCAAGCCAGTCCCCATTTTCGTTGTGGTGTAAGTTAAACTAAATCCAATATCTTTATAAATCCCCTCTAAATCCTCTTCAGACCAACGAAAACATTCTTCAGCTCTCTGGCCATACCCCAACAAACTCTCACGAGCCACGCCGGAAAGATCAGAATCATCTGCCAGCTTTTCTGCTGCAGCGATACTCATCTGCTCTGATGGATTAAGCAAACATATCTGACCTCCAGGTTTCACCAATCGGATGATCGATTGCATTGCATATAATGGGTCAGATAATAAATAGAATAAATTACTGGCGGTGATCATATCAAAATATTCATCATGAAAAGGCATCGCAAATATATCTGCGATGAGAACATCCGGGTGTAAAGGCTGAACGAACATTTTCGGGTCCATATCGCTTCCATAAGCACGCGCCCCAGTCTTCGCAAAGAATGAGGGCAACAACCCCGGTCCGCAACCCACGTCTAAAACCATTTGCCCTGGTTCAGGGGCACACCAGCGGGCAAAGGAAGCCAACATCCTCCCCCATCCGGTTTCAGTTTGCAATTCTAAAAAATATTCTGAGAAATTTTCCATATCTTTCATAATATTTATTGGTTTAATGCCCAAATGATCTTCAGGCCATCTAATGTTAGCCACGGTGCAATGATCTCCAAGACATCCGTTTCTACCGCTACCACTTCAGCCAACCCCCCGGTGGCAATTACTTTCATTTCAGGTCCAAGTTCTTTTTTAAATCGGGACACCATTCCCTCGACCAAGCCCACATAGCCAAATAATAACCCGGATTGTAAGGCATGCGTGGTATTTCTCCCAATCACAGAAGGAGGGCGAGTGAGGTCAACTCGAGAAAGTTTGGCGGCTCGGGAGAATAGGGCCTCGGCTGCAATTCCAATCCCGGGGGATATTGCGCCCCCTAAATAATCTCCTTCTGCAGATATCGCATCAAAAGTGGTGCCGGTACCAAAATCAACCACACAGGCCGGCCCGCCATATAAACGCTGCACGGCAACACAATCCACAATTCGATCTGCACCCACTGCTTTCGGATCTTCATAGCGGATATTCACACCGGTTTTTGTGCCTGCATCCACTACCAAAACTTCTTTATTGAAATATCGCTGGCATGCCTCTTCAATTTTCCCAGTTAAAGGGGGCACCACTGAGGCCATGCAAATCCCTTCGATATCACTTGGCGAAATACCTGCCTGCTGAAGCATTGCGAAAAAACGTATCCCATATTCATCCGGCATTTGTTCATGTTTTGTTGCCAGCCGCCATCTAGGACCCAATTCTTCGCCTTCGTATAGACCCAAAGTTATATTTGTATTTCCAATATCAATAGTAAGCAACATTTTTATTTCTCCAAAATAAAATTATCGATCAAGCGTGTTTTTCCAATATATACTGCTAATGAGATCAATGCCTCGTGGGGAATCAGTTCTAATTCTTGTAATGTTAGCCGGTCTGCACAAGAAACATACTCAACTTTTGCAAGTGGCTGAGTGCTAATCGTCTCATTCATGACAGATCTAATTTCGTCCCCGTTTCGCTCCCCATTTTCAAAAGCTTTTTTTGCAGCGAGAAGGGCATGATTTAAGACAGTCGAGGCTTCTCGTTCTTCCAAATTAAGGTTCACATTTCTGCTCGACAGTGCTAAGCCATCTTTTT
>SWCD01010604.1_pt1 | contig 37523 bp, 26 predicted proteins | sample 4693011 | NCBI WGS metagenome assembly SWCD01 (sample SAMN10267278, study PRJNA491770) | bioreactor metagenome | isolation source: DHS bioreactor inoculated with marine | place: Japan: Omine Ridge, Nankai Trough
GCGGGAGAATCTGGAGAATCTGGGGCCGGTGCTCAGGGGGGAGTAGTCCGGCTGTGGGGCGGCCTGACGGCCGCGGCCGACACGGCGGTCGGCCCTCCAGCGGGCGCGGCGCCGTCGGCGCCACGCCCGCTATCCTCTGGGCTTCAGGCCGCGGGGCTTTCGCTTTTTGAGCCGCGTGGCCTCGCGCAGTTGCCGGGCCGCGAACTCGATCATCTGGTCCTGACAGCTCGTGGCAATCTGCCCCTTCTTGGCGTGCTGCTGGACGTAGCTGCCGTCCGACTGCATCTCCCAGGCGCCGCGCTTGTCGGCGAGCTGGAATTCCAGGAAACGCCGGATCTCGCTTCGACACTCGTCGGAGTCCACCGGGACCAGGGTTTCGACGCGGCTCTCGAGGTTGCGCTTCATGGCGTCCGCCGAGCCGATGTAGAACTCCTCGTCCCCCCGGTTCTTGAAGTAGTAGATCCGGGCGTGTTCCAGAAACCGCCCGACGATGCTGATGACCCGGATGTTCTCGGAGAGGCCGGGAATGCCGGGCCGCAGGCGACAGGTGTCGCGGATGATGAGTTCGACCCGGACGCCGGCGGTCGCCGCGCGATACAGGGCCCGCGTGATGTCCACGTCCTCGAGGGCATTCATCTTGAAGCGGATCAGTCCCGGGACGTCCGCGGTGTGCCCCTCGATTTCCCGCTCGATCTTCTCGATCAGCACGGGCTTCAGGACCTTCGGCGCGGGCAGGATCCGCTGGTAGTTCCGCTTCGGCTTGTAGCCGGTGCTGAGGTAGTTGAAGAGCTCGGTCAGGTCCGCGCCGATGTACTGGTCGGCGGTCAGGAGCCCCATGTCGGAGTAAAGCCGCGCGGTTCCCGAGTGGTAGTTGCCGGTGCCCAAATGCGCGTAGCGCTTCAGACCATCGTAATCCTGGCGCACCACGAGGATGGCCTTGCAGTGCGTCTTGAGCCCCATGACGCCGTACGTGACGTGGATCCCGGCCTCTTCCATCCGGTTCGCCCAGCGGATGTTGGCGGCCTCGTCGAAGCGGGCCTTCAGTTCCACCACCACCGCCACCTGCTTGCCGTTTCTCGCGGCGTCGATCAGGTGCTCGAGCACCTTGCTGTCCTTCGACGTCCGGTAGAGCGTCATCTTCACGGCGAGCACCTTCGGATCCCGGCTGGCCTCCCTGAGGAAGCGCTCGACGGAGGAACTGAACGAGTGATAGGGGTGCGTCAGCAGGATGTCGCCGGTGTCGCGCAGGACGTGGAAGATGTTTCGGTCGGTGCGGAGCGCCGGGTGGTCGAGCGGGTGGTGCGGTGCGTCGTGCATCTCCGGGTCGGGGATGGCCGCCAGCTCCATCAGGTCGCGCGTGGCCATCAGTCCCCGCACCTCGGACACGTCGGTCTGTTCGTCCAGGCCGAGTTCCGCGGCGAGCATTCCCCGGTGCGTGGGGGTCATGTCGGCGCCGACCTCCAGGCGCACGATCGGCGCGAATTTCCGCTCTCTGAGCCCGCCCTCGATCAAGGCCAGGAGGTCATCGGCGCGCTCCTCGTCGAGCAGGGTGTTCGCGTTCCGCGTCACCCGGAAGAGCTCGCAGCTCTCGACATCCATCCCCGGGAACAACAGGTCCAGGTTCGCGGCCATGACGCTCTCGAGGGGGACGAAGACGTTCTTCTCCGAAAGCTTCACGAAGCGCGGCGTCCACGGTCCGATCGGGACCTTGACCCGGGCCAGGGACGGGAGCCGTTCCTCCGGATAGCGCAGCGTCGCCAGAAGGTTCAGGGAGAGGTTCGAAACGAACGGGAAGGGGTGGGCGGGGTCGGTGGCCTGCGGAGTGACGAGGGGGAACACGTTCTTTACGTAGTGCTCCCGAAGCTCGGCCTGATCGGCCGAATTCAACTGCCCGCATTCCCGGATGCGGATCCCCTTCCGCCCGAGTTTCGTCAGCAGTTTCGCAAGGCCGGTGGCGGCCTCGGTCTCCAGTTCCCCGATCAGGGCGTACGCTTCCTCCACCTGCTCCACGGGGGTCCGACCGTCCGGGGTGCGGTCGCGCACTGCGGCGCCGATCTGGAGCTTCAGGCCTCCGATCCGCTTCATGATGAACTCGTCGAGGTTCGAGCCCACGATGGAGAGGAACTTCATGCGTTCCAGAAGAGGCGTCCGCGCGTCCCGGGCCTCGGACAGGATGCGGAAGTTGAAGCGCAGCCAGGTCAGTTCCCGGTTGAGGTAGTACTCCGGTCTCGAGAGGTCGTGCCGGCCCTTGGAGGGCGTCGGCGGAATCATCCGGGTGTCGCCTGGTATCGTCGTCGGCGCGCCGTTGTTGTTCCCTACGGATGCCGTTTCGGCCTTCGTCGCGGCCGCTTTGGCGTCTTCTGCCGAACTCACGATGCCTCCTACTTCAGGACCTTCTCCAGACGGTCGCACAGGGTCTTCAGGACCTTGATGCGCGCATACCGCTTGTCGTTCCCCTCAACGAGGACCCAGGGGGCCACCTGCGTGCTCGTCCGCTCGATCATGTCGTGCACCGCGATCTCGTAACTGCCCCACTTCTCGCGGTTCCGCCAGTCCTCATCCGTCAGCTTCCAGCGCTTGTACGGCGTTTCCAGGCGCGCATTGAACCGCTTCTCCTGCTCCTCCGGCGTGATGTGCAGCCAGTACTTCACGAGCAGGTTCCCATGCCGGACCAACTGGCTTTCGAAATCGTTGATCTCGGCATAGGAGCGGCGCCATTCCGCGTCCGAGGCGAAACCCTCGATCCGCTCCACCAGCACCCGGCCGAACCAGCTCCGGTCGAAAATCGTCACCCTGCCGGCGCGCGGCAGGTGCCGCCAGAATCGCCAGAGATAGTGGTGCGCACGTTCCTCATCGGTCGGCGCGGCGATGGAGATGACCTGATAATCGCGGGCGTCGAGCGCGCTGATGATGCGGCGGATCGCGCCCCCCTTGCCGCCCGCATCCCAACCCTGGAAGACCAGGATCGTGGTCAGCTTCAGCTCCCGGGCGGCGCGGTGCAGCAGGTTCAGGCGGGCCTGGTACTTCTCGAGCTTGAGCTTGTAGTCCGCCTTTTCCAGGGCGAGGTCCATGTCGAGCGGGTCGAGCACCGTGATCCGCTCGCCGGTCTCGACCTCCGGCGGGGGCGAGGGGGCGTCCTGTCCGTTGTCGGCGGCATGTTCCTCGACATTGTCCAGGCGACGCTCCAGGGCCTCGAGCAGGAGGGAACCGACCTTCAGGCTGCGGTAGCGGTGGTCGGCGCCCTCCACGATCGTCCACGGGGCGCGGCCGGTGGAGGTCCGCATGATGGTGTGCTCGGCCACCGAGATGAAGCGCTCGTACATCTTCCAGTGCTTCCAGTCCTTCTTCGTGACGCGCCACTTGAGGAGCGGGTCCTTCTCGAGCTTGCGGAATCGTTTCTTCTGGGCCGACTTGCCGAGGTGCATCCAGAATTTCAGGATCAGCGCGCCGTCGTTGGCCAGCATGCGCTCGAAGCTGAGGATCCGGTCGAGGTCGTCGTCGTATTCGGAATCGCTGATCTTCTCGTACACGCGGTTCAAGAGCGGCTTCGAGTACCAGGAACTGAGGAAGATCCCCATCCGGCCGCGCGGCGGCAGGTCGCGCCAGAAGCGCCAGTACTCGGGACGTTCGGCCTCCTCGTCGGAGCGCGGGCCGAACGCGCGGGTCACGAGGAGGCGCGGGTCGAGCCACTCGGACAGGAGGTTGGCGGACTCGCCCTTTCCGGCTCCATCCACGCCGGCGAAGAGGAGGATCACGGGGAAATCCGCGTCCCGCAGGCGGCCCTGCGCCTCGAGCAGCTTTTCCCTCAGAAGCGGAACCCGCTCGTTGAATTCGCCCTTGGAGACCTTCTGCCCCAGTTCCGCCGTTTCGAACATATCGGGCCCTCCTGCTTTCATTAGGCCAGACCATTTCCGCGGTCGCGACAGATTCTTCCAGTTCTGGGGCTTGCCCGAACGCCCCCTCGAGCGGACACTTGACGGCATGAACGATCGAGAACTGCTCGTGCTCCGCCACGCGAAGTCGTCGTGGGACAGCGATGCGGAAACGGACTTCGACCGCCCCCTCGCGAAGCGAGGAAAGCGGGATGCCGTTCGAATGGCCGCCTGGCTCACGGCGGAGGGTCTCGTGCCCGCCCTGGTGGTCAGTTCACCGGCAAAGAGGGCGCGGCAGACGGCCCGGCGGGTGGCGCGGGAAACGGCTCTGGATCCCGAAGCCATCCTCTACGACGAGAGGATCTACGGTGCCGGCATGCACGAGGTGCTCACGATCCTCGCGGAACTCGATCCCGCGCATCGGCGCGTGATGCTGGTCGGGCACAACCCGACACTGGAGAGCCTGGTCAGCTTTCTCGGGGGCGCGGCCGCGACCGCGTTCGATGCGGACAAGTTCCTCCCGACTTGCGCCCTGGCGTGGTTTCGCATGCCCGACCTGTGGACCGATCTCGAGGTCGGCAGCGGCAGTCTCCAAAACCTGGTCCGCCCGCGGACGCTGGACTGATGCGGGCCCGCGCGGTTTCTCTCGCGGCGGTAGCCGTACTCCTCGTCACTTCGCTCGCCCGGGCGGAGGTCTTCCTGCCCGCGCTCTTCACCGACTCCATGGTCCTGCAGCGTGATCGTGACGTGAGGGTCTGGGGCTGGGCCGATCCAGGGACCACCGTCAAGGTGCGCTTCCGGAGCTGGACCCGCAGTTCCGAAGCCGATGAGGAGGGCGCCTTCTCCGTGACCTTCCCGCCGTCGAAGGCCGGGGGGCCCTACACCTTGACCGTGGCCGGGTCCGACGGCACGAAGATCGAGCTGAAGGACGTCCTGGTGGGGGATGTGTGGCTTTGTTCCGGTCAGTCGAACATGGCCTGGCCCCTCAGTCGCGCCGAAGACGGCCCCGCGGAGGCCGCCGCGGCCCGCATTCCCGGTCTGCGCCTGATCACTGTCCCGAGGCATCCGACGCCCGAGCCCCAGGCCGACTTCCGCGGACGCTGGACCCCCGCCCATCCGAAATCCGCCGCGAGTTTCTCCGCCGTCGCCTTCTTCTTCGGCCGGGAACTGCGCCGCCGGGTGAAGGTGCCGATCGGTCTCATCCACTCCTCCGTGGGGGGAACGCCCGCCGAGGCCTGGACGCCTCCCGCCGTCCTCGAGGCCGAGGAGAGCCTGGCGCCGCTCCTCGAGCGCTGGGCGAAGCAGGTGGGGGACGGCACTGACCCGAAGACCCGCGACAGCCCTTATCGCCCCGGCAACCTCTACCAGGGCATGATCCACCCTCTCCTCGGTGCTTCGATCCGCGGCGCGATCTGGTATCAGGGTGAATCCAACGCCTCCCGGGCGGATCAGTACCGCACGATCTTCCCGCTGATGATCCACAGTTGGCGGGAGGCCTTCGGCCAAGGGGACTTCCCCTTCTACTTCGTGCAGTTGGCGAATTTCCGCGCCCGCGCCCCCGAGCCCGGCCCCTCGCTGTGGGCCGAGCTTCGCGACGCTCAGTTCGAGACGCTGCGAACGGTGCCGCACACCGGCATGGCGGTGGCCATCGATATCGGCGAGGAAGGCAGCATTCACCCGACGAACAAACAGGAGGTGGGGGCCCGGCTCGCCCGCTGGGCGCTCGACGAGGTGTACGGGAAGGACATCCCGGTTTCCGGTCCCCTCTACGAGGGCTTTGTGGTGAAGGGGAACGAGATTGTCGTTTCGTTCTCGCACCACGACCGGGGCTTGCGGGCCGGCGGCGACGGGCCGCTCACCGGGTTCTCGATCTGCGGGGAGGACCGGAAGTTCGTGTGGGCCACTGCGCGGATCTCCGGGAACGAGGTCGTGGTCGGCCACCCCGACATCGTGAAGCCGGTGGCGGTGCGCTACGCCTGGGCGGAGAACCCGGAGTGCAATCTGGTCAATGGAGAGGGGTTGCCGGCGAGTCCGTTTCGGACGGATGATTGGGCTGGGGTTACGGTGGGGAAGGATTGAGGAGGAGGGGGGGCGTGCGGGCGCGCAATCCCAGGGGGGATGGTGAGGGGTTGGTGGACGGGGGTGGAACGGCTTGGGTCAGCGTCTGGACGCGAGCCGGTCTATGGAGAGCGCCCCGCTGCCCACGATCACCAGCGCCAATGAGATGCCCATCGCCAGGAGGTGATACTCGAAGCCTTCCCCGTCCTGATTTCCGAACCAGTTCATGAAGAAGCCGTGCTGGTAGTGGCCCATCCAGGCCGCGACGCCCATGGTGACGCCGATCCCCAGCGCCATGATCCTTCCGAAGAGGCCGAGGGCCAGGCAGATGGCTCCGAGGAACTCCGTGGCGATGACGAGGGCGCCGAGGTAGACGGGGATCCCGAAGTGCTCCTGGAAACCGTCGAGCGTGGCGCTGATGCCCTTTCCGCCCCACAGGCCGAGGGCCTTCTGCGCTCCGTGAGGAAAAATGACACCCGCCAGGGTCAGCCTGAGGATGAGGGCGCTGAGACCGCCCTGGGTCCGCATGATCCATCGAAACATCAGCTCTCTCCTTCGGACTTCGACTGCTCCTCGGCATCGATCTTGTCGAGACGCTCGACGACCTTGCGGAGCCGGTCCTCCAGCTTCTCCACCGTCTTCTTCAGAGTCGCGGCATCCGTCTTTCCCTTGCCGTCTCCGGACATGCCCATCAGCGCGCGGCGGACGCGCGGTTGCTCCTGCTCCGGGAGGAGTTTCATGGCGCCCTCGATGGCGGGGATGGACCCCGTGGCCTTCAGGCGGGCGAGCGCCCGGACGGCGGCCCCCCGCACGCGATCCCGGGGGTCGCGAAGCTGATCCGTGATGGTCTCGATCGCCCGATCCCTGATGCGCCTCTCGAGGTGATCCGCGCAGGCCGCCAGCGACTCGATCGCCGCTCCCGCGCTGTCCTCGCGTTCGCGGCCGTAGCCGATGCGAGTGAAGAGGATCCCACTCGCCGTCTCGGTGCGCGTCGCTCCAAGCCCGCGCAGGGCGCCCGAGCGGACCAGGCCGCGGTAGTCCTCCGTCTCGGCCCCGGCCTGAAGCCGCTTCACGTGCTCGTCGCCGCGCTGCTTGCCGAGGGCGTCGTAGGCATAGGAGCGCACGAAGTACTCCCCGCGCCGCTCGAGGAGGGAGAGCAGGGCGGCGGCCATCCGCGGGTCGCGGTAGCCGCCGGCGTGCTGCGCCAGGGTCGCGAGCACGCGCGGGTCGTCCTCGCTCTCCATCATTTCGATGAGCGCGCTCAGCGCCGCGGCGCCCTTCGTCTTCGCCACGGCCACGACCATGGCGCGCCGCGCGCCCCACACAGATTCGGCCCGGAACGCCTCCACCACGGCGGCGATGTTCATCGCTTTCCCGGTCTTCGCGAGTTCCTCCGCCGCGAAGATGCGGCCGATCACGTCGGGGCACTTGCCGACGGCGGTGCGCAGCATGTCGTCGCCGGGATTGAAGTCGAGCCGGAAGAGCATCCCCGCGTCAGGATCAATGCGGATCTGAGCCGGCGCCTCGGCCATGGGGAAGAGAAACGTGTGCCGGGCCTGATCGATCTCTACATCCCGCCGGATCCACTCACCGGAGGGCGTCTCCCAGGCGATCGAAAGGGGGAAGGCGAAGGCCGCGATCGACTTCTCGGGGTGCTTCTCGTCGACCTTCACCTGGGTCTGCTCGAGAACGAAGCTGCCCTGGCCCTTCTCCTTGTCGTGCGTGAACCGGGCCTTCACCTTCGGATAGCCGCGGCCGTAGATCCACTGATCGAAGAACCGGCAGAGGGAGCGGCCGGAGCGCCGTTCCATGATCCGCCGGAAGTCCTCCGTCTCCACCACCTGCCCGCTGTAAGTCGTCAGGTACTCGGTCACCGCCGGCCAGAAGACCTCGTCTCCGAGAAGCTGTCGCAGCATGTGCAGGCGGCAGGCGCCGCCGGGGTAGAGGTGGCGGTCGTACATGTCCCAGGAGGAGTTGAAGACCCGGGTCACGATGGGCCGCACGTACGACTTGTCCGCCTCGTCCATGTACGCCCGGGCATCGGCGAAGAAGTCGTAGCGGGCCGCCTCCGTGCCGTGCTTGTCCTCGTGCCAGCAGGTCTCGATGTAGGTGGCCCAGGACTCCTTCAGCCACGCATGGGCGAAGTCGCGGATGACGACCGCGTCACCGAAGTAGCTGTGCGCCATCTCGTGGACGTTGACGATGTCGATCACATCCCCGAACTCGCCGTGCAGCGCCTCATCGGCGATGAAGAGGTCATCCCAGCTCACGAGCGAGATGTTCTCCATGGCGCCGCCGAAGCGCGGTAGCGCGAACTGGTAGTACTTCTTGAACGGGAAGTCGACGCCGAGGCGCCCCTCGAGCCACTCCATGATCTCGCCGGTGCGGCCGAAGCTGCGCTCGAGGTCCGCTTCCGTCGCCCGACCGCGCGCCCCGAAATAGGCGAGGGGGCGGCCTTCGTAGGGCTGATCCGTGAAGCCGACGAGGTCTCCCGCCACGAGGCAGATGAGGTAGCTGGGGCAGGGGAAATCGAGATGCCAGTGCGCCGTCCTGGTGCCGTCGGCGTTCTCCGTCTCCTCGGTGAGGAGCCCGTTCGCCAGGATCGTGTGGTCCGCCTTGGAAGTCAGGTGGAAAGTGAGCGTCGTCCGCACCGCGGGATAGTCGATCACCGGCAGCCAGTAGCGGGCGCGCTCGGTTTCGTTGTCCGAGGCCACCCAGTGCGCCCGATCCGGGTACTGTTCGTCCGGCGAGGAGAAGAGCAGCCCGCTCACGGGATGGTCGAGGCGGTAGTCGACCACGAGATTCCGCGTCTCACCGAGCTCGAAGCCGTCCTCCCAGACCACCTCGAGCTTCCTGCCGTCGTAGCTGTGGGCGAGAACGCGATCGTCCGCGTCCCGGACCGCCACTCCCTCGAAGTCGTATGCCTGAAGGACGATCCGGCGGGCCCCGGCGCTGTTCGCCATGACCGTGGTCACCACCGAGCCCACCGCCGCGCAAGCGGGGATGTCGAACTGGAGCGCGATGTCGAGGTGCCTCGGTTCCAGTTCGAGGTCCGGGGCGTAGTGCGTATCCGCACCGGGGATGGTGAAGTCCGCGCCGCCGAAAGAGAAGCCCGCATGGCCGTAACGCTCGAGGATGTCCACTATCTCGCTCCCGTTGCCCGCCGGGTCACGGTTCCGCCCTTCTGGGAGCGGTACGCGAGCCGGAATTCAAGGTCCCCCGTTCCATATCGGGAGACGATCCACTCCGCACGGACGCGACCGTGCGAAGGCACTCCGCCCTCGATCGAAAGCCGATCGGGTCGTTGCTCCGCGGGGACCACGCGCTCGAGGAAGGCTTCGCCCTCGAGCCGGCCGCCTCCGGTGACGGTGCCGCCCGTCACCTCGATCGAGAAGAAGTCCGGCAAGCCGATCCGTGACCGGCGTGCCTGCTCCGAGATCGAAGGGATGAGCCCCTGGTTGTCGACCTCTGCCCGGACGCGGAAGACTCCGCCGCCCAGGTCCGTCACAAAAGGCTCCCCGATCGAGAGCCGGGGCATCTCGGCCGCGTGGTGCAGGGTGAAGGCCATGTTCCGGTGGCAGAGTTCCTCCAGCATGAAGACGGGTGGGACCCGCGAACTCGCCTTGGTCATGCCGCCGATCTCGATGTCCCCGTAGAGCGGATGCCGGAAAGGCCGCCAGGGCTGAAAGTGCCGGCCCAGTTCGACTTCATCGTCGAAGCGAAGCCGCTCGCGCCGGCGGCGGGCGCGCGCGGTCTCGTCCTCGTGATCGACCTCCTCTTCGGTCTTCCCCGAGTACTGCGAGGAGTTCCAGAGCTCGTTCGTGAACGCGAAGATCCCGAGGCCCTCGTAGAGCCAGGTGACGAACCCGCCGCGCACCGGGTAGAGGTCGGCGTAGAGGATCCTGTAGTCGTAGTGGGGGAGGATGCGCTCCCCGTCCTCGCCGAGACGGTCGAAGACGCCGATGTCCCTGCGGGGGTACGGGCCCTCCGCCTTGTGCCCCGGCCCCCGGAGGATCATCCCGCCCGTGTTGTGGTAGCTCTGCGCCGCCGCGATGTTCGGGTGGTCCAGGACGAAGTCGGCCACGGCGCGCGTTTCAGGGAAGCAGAGCGGATAGTCGCCCGCGCCGTGCTGGATGAACGACGGCCGCCAGTCGCCGGGGAAGTTGCGGTTCATGTCGTAGCCGCCGGGCCCGTCCTCGTTCACGAGCCCGTCGTCGTCGTTGTCGATGCCCTCCCAGCCGAGCCGGAGGTAGTCCCCCTCCTCGCCGGGAGCCACGCGAACGAGGCGCCGGGGATCCTCGGGGTCGAGCCGGTGCGTTCCCCCCTGCGCCACCTTCTTGCGCATGTTCGTGATCGAGCCGTCCCCGTCGAGATCGTCGGGGCCGTCCTCGTCGGCGCGGCCGTCGCGATCATTGTCCACCGGTCGCAGTCCCGTTCGGGGGGTGTGAGGCGTCGAGGGTCCGTGGAACCATGCGTGCCGCGCGTCGGGGTTGACGGTCGGCATGAAGTAGAAGGCCACCCGGTCGAGCAGATCGTCGACCCTTTCGAGCCGCCCCTTCTGCTCGAGGAGGTACCAGATCGTGTAGAGGATCACCTCCGTGCCCTGGATCTCGTTGCCGTGCACGTTCGCGTCGATGTACATGGCCGGTTTCTCGGCCGCCTTCCGCCCCTCGGGATCGGCGAGTGTCACCAGCAGGAGGTCCCGGCCCTGAACGCTCTTGCCGATCCACTCGATCGTGAGCCAACCGGGATGCGCCCGCTCGAGTTCCTTCAAGGCGGCCGTCATCTCGTCGTAGTCGTAGAACCGGTTGAAGGCCAGGTCGACCTTCGGGCGGGGGGTGACCGGGTTTCCGTCATCGGAGATCGAAAGGGACGCCGGGCACAGGAAGAGTGCGACCAGGAGGAGGCTTCGCATCGCGCGGTTCACAATTCCACCTCCACCGCGGCGTTGCCGCAACGCGCAGAGTGGAGGGAGAGCGTCACCCGATCGCCGGGTTTCCCCCGAATGAGCCAGCGGAACTTCAGCGTGCCGCCGCCGTCCAGGCGCTCCACGAGTTCCCGCCGGGTTCCCTGCAGCACGTCCTTCGCGGGAAGGTGGAGCTCCACTCGAAGGGGCATCGGCTTCCGGTTGTGTCGTCCCATCGCCGTGACCGCCGGGAGCACGCCGTCGTTCCCGAGCGTCGCGCGGACCTCATACACCCCGCGGCCGACATTGGTGGCGGTCATCTTCCCGAGACTCAGTCGCGGAAAGAGCGCCAGGAGGCTCGTGACGAACTTCACCTGGTCCTCGACGATCGGGTCGATCCGGTCGGCGGGAGGATTGACCCGAAAGAGCGGGTCGAAGCCCCCGATCTCGACGGGGCCGAGCGCGGGATGCTCGAACGGGGTCCAGGGCCGGAAGCCGGTCTTCAGATGATCCGCAAGCGCAAGGTAGCGCCCGTCTCGCGTCGTCGGCTTCTCTCCCGAGGCGAGCGTCAACGGGGTTTCCCCGTCGGTCACGTGGAACAGGGGAGTGCTGAAAGCAGGGATGCCGGCGTGGTAGTAGGCCCATTGGTGAAACGCGCCGGTGGCCTGCGGCCCCGCGGGAGCATCCGTCCCGGTCAGGGTCTTGGCGATACGCACCACGTCGTGGATCCACGAGAGGTCCTCCGCCGGCGGACCCTTCGGCAGATCGCGCCCGGCCGCGCGATTGGCGGCGGGCACGCCGCTCAGGGTGTCGTGGCGGCCGTACACCACGACGCAGCCGATCTGTGGCGTCGAGAGCACGTGATCGATCAGGGCGCGCGTCTCGGGCTCCGACGGGCAACTCGTCCCGGTCTCGAGGTCGCGGGCCGCCCAGCCGTGGGGGAAGTTCCGATCGAGGTCGATGCCGCCGGGGCCGTCCTCGTTGATCTCGCCGTCCCCGTCGTTGTCCAGGCCCTCGAGCACCAGGCGGTACGCTCCACGCTCGCCCTTCCTGCGGTCGGCCAAAACGAGAAGCCGTTCGTCCTCGAGGGAGGTGCGCTGATCGCCGGCGGCGTCCGGCACCCGCATGAGGGAGATGACGCCGTCTCCGTTGAGATCCTCGGGGCCGTCCTCATCCGTCTCGCCGTCGCGGTCGAGGTCGAGCGGCCGCAGATTCGTCAGGCCCTCGCGCGCGGGCCCTTCGAGCAATGCCGCCAGCGCGTCCGCGTTGAGGAGCGGGATGATCTCCACCGCCACCAGCGACAGGGGATCAACCGGCCCGTCGAAAGATCGCTCGGCATCGGAAAGCGTACGGGCCAGACCCAGCGCCGCCGCGGTTCCGATGCGGTGATCCGCCGCGATCCCGGCGACGACCAGCAGGCGCGGGCGCTCGGCGAGGGGAACGGGCCCGGTTCGACCGATCAGGATCGTCCTGATGTCCCGGCCGAGGAGCGTCCGGCCGATGACCGCGCTCTGGACCCCATCCCGGGCTGTCAACTCGGCGAGGGTCGCATCGACCGCTTTCACATCGGGGTACTCCCCGGCGAAGGCGGTCGCGGCGGCAAGCAGGATGATCAGGTGTGCGGCGAAACGCATGACGATCTCCGGAGGAAACCGTCAATATAACCTGCCGCTCGTCAGGGTTCAGGATCACTCGACGCTTTTGTGGCGAACCACATCGCCCTTCACCAGGAAGATCACGTCCTCCGCGATGTTCGTGGCGAGGTCCGCTATGCGCTCGAGGTTCCGCGAGGCGGAGATGTAGCAGCTGGCGCGCTCGACGACCTCGGGATCCGCCTTCATGATGCGCATCAGGGCGGAGTAGGTCTCCCGATGCAGTTCGTCCACCCGGTCGTCGGCGTCGATCACCTTCCGGGCGAGTTCCGTATCCCGATCCACCAGGCTGTCGAGAGCGTCGCGGACCATGCGGCGCACCTTCTCTGCCATCTCCGGCACCGGAAGCGGGATGTTGAGTTCGGGGACGGAGCTCAGATACTCCGCGCGCTCGGCGATGTTCACCGCCAGATCACCCATGCGCTCGAGGTCGTTGTTGACCTTCAGCACCATGATGATGAAGCGCAGATCCTCGGCGAAGGGCTGGTGGAGCGCGAGCACCTTCAGGCACTCCTCCTCCAGTTCCACCTCTTCGAGATCGATCCGCGCGTCACCCTCGACCACCTGGGTCGCGAGCGCGGCCTTGCGGTTCAGGAGAGCGTTGATCGCGAGATCCGCGGCAGCCTCCACCAGTGCGCCCATCGACAGGGTGCGGCGCTTGATCTTGTCCATGTCCCGACTGAGATGTTTCATGGCGCTCATTATCCAAACCGACCGGTGATGTAGTCCGCGGTCTCGCGCAGGTGGGGTTTCAGGAAAATGTCTTCCGTCGGCCCGTACTCGATCAGCCGCCCCAGGTACATGAAGGCAGTGTAATCGCTGGTCCGCGAGGCCTGCTGCATGTTGTGCGTCACGATGAGCACGGAGTAGGTTCCCCGCAGCTCGTGGATGAGATCCTCGATGCGGCCCGTCGCCTGCGGGTCCAGGGCCGAGCAGGGCTCGTCCATGAGCAGCACTTCCGGCTCGGCGGCGATCGCCCGCGCGATGCAGAGGCGCTGCTGCTGGCCGCCGGAGAGGCCGAGCGCGCTGTCCTTCAGACGATCCTTCACCTCGTCCCAGAGCGCCGCGCCCTTGAGACTCCGCTCACAGACCTCGTCGAGAATCCGCCGGTCGCGGATGCCGTCGATCCGGAGCGGATAGACCACGTTCTCGAAGATGCTCATGGGGAACGGATTCGACTTCTGGAAGACCATTCCCATGCGCTTTCTGAGTTCGATCACGTCCACGTCCGAGCCGTAGATCGACTCTCCGCTGAGGAGCATCTGACCGTCGATCCTGACGGAGTCGATGAGGTCGTTCATGCGGTTGACGGATCGAAGCAGCGTCGACTTGCCGCACCCGGAGGGCCCGATGAGAGCGGTGACCTTCCCCTTCGGGATCGAAATCCCGACGTCGAAGAGCGCCTGCTTGTCGCCATAGAAGAGGTTGAAGTCCCGCACCTCGAGCACCGCTTCCTCGTTCTTCAGGGCATCGTGCGTATCGGTCTCGAAGGGCGCGCCGGCCGCGATCGCGGCGAGCCGGGACGCGGGGCGGTCCTCCGTCTTCTGATCCGCCACGGAAGTCTCTCGCATTTCCTCACTCACTTTGCACATCTCCATCAGAACCCGCCGGATGCGCCGAACCGCTTTCGCAGGCGGCCTCGTATCCAGATCGACAGGACGTTCAAGAGCACCACGATCGAGATCAGGAGAAGCGTGGTCGTGAAGACCATGGGCTTCGCCGCCTCGCTGTTCTGGCTCTGGAAGCCCAGGTCGAAGATATGGAAGCCGAGGTGCATGAAGCTGCGCTCGGAGTGGACGAACAACGTGGGGATGGGCCCCACCGAACCGCTCCAGTCGGTGAGACTCACCGGAAGCTCGGGTGCGAGTTTCACCGCGCCGACAAGCATCAGGGGAGCCACTTCGCCGGCCCCGCGGGCCATCGCCAGGATCACCCCGGTCATGATGCCCGGCATGGCGCGCGGCAGGACGATCCGCCGGATCGTCTGCCACTTGCTCGCCCCGCAGGCGTAGGACCCTTCCCGCATCGATCCCGGCACCGCCGCCAGCGCCTCCTCGGTGGCCACGATGACCACCGGAAGGGTCAGCAGCGCCAATGTGAAGGAAGCCCACAGGAGGCCGCCCTTTCCGAACGTGGGGTTCGGCAGTTCAGCGCGGTGGTAGCCCTTGAACCAGGGGCTCAAGGCCACCACGGTGATCAGCATCACCGCCGCCGCGCACCAGATCAGGGGCAGGATGTAGAGGAGCGGATCGCGCTTCGAACGCGCACTCGGGGGCTTGCGCATGCGTGCCCAGGTGGCGAAGGCGCCCGCTGAAAGGAGCGCCAGGAGGATACCGAGGTAGCCGAACCACGTCCCCGAGGAGAGGGGGGATGTGGGGCCGCCGTCGATCCAGGCCCCCAGGATGTAGCAGAAGAACCCGAGCCCGAAGACCCCGAACACGATGCTCGGTACGCCGGCCAGGTTGTTGATGGCGATGCGCACCGTGCTGACGACCGCTCCCGCCTTCGCGTACTCGCGGAGATAGAGGGCGGCCAGGATGCCGAAGGGCACCACCAGAACGCACATGATCAGGGTCATGACCAGCGTGCCGATGATGGCGGGGGCCACTCCGCCTTCGCTGTTTGCCTCCCGCGGTGCACCCGTCAGAAACTCCAGGCCGCGGGAGAAGTACACGCCGAGCCGCCCGAAGAAGCCGAGCCGGTTCGGCAGGAAGGCCCGGACGATGTCCTGGACCTCCATCCGCTTTTCCAGGCCGTCGGCGGTGCGGACGAGCATCACGAAGCGCGCGTTCTGGGCATTCAGCACCTCGATCTTCCGCGAAATGCCGAGCAATTCGGCGTCCGTCCTCCGGTTGACCCGCTCCATGTTCCTGGTGGCCCGGGCGTACTCCGGCGAATTCTCCCCGTGGTCCAGCAAGGCCTCACGCTGCTCAAGGCGGGCTTGTTCCAGGCGCGCGTTCAGGGCGCCGATCTCGTGTTCCTCCAGCGAGCGACGCTCCTCGAAGCGCCCGCGCACGTCCTTGTGGACCTTCTCGAATGCCACCCAGACCGCCTCCGGCTCGCTGGCGACCACTTCATCGTCGATCCGGAATTCGGCCGGAAAACCGTAGAACCGGCCCCAGGAAACGCGCTCGAAAAGCGCACACCATTCGGGCTCTGTTTCCTTGCTCACGACATCGTCGTCCACCCACTTGAAGTGCGTGCCGGAGACGTCGAAGTTGCCCGTCCGGACCATCCGGCGGGTGGTGATCCCCTTGGTCTTCGAGGGGTCTTCCTCGGTCCGGTTGATCTCGCCCATCAGGATCGCGCCGTCCGCGGTCTCGATCCGGATCACCGGGCCCGGCCAGAAGTTCGCCACCCCCTGCACGAAGACGAGGAGCAGCAGACCGATCACCATGATCAGGCTCAGCACGAGGGCGCCGCCGGTGAGCCAGACCATCGGCTCGCCGTGCGCGAAGAGGGATGAACGTCTGCCACGGCGTTGGCGGGTCCCCGCCGTGGTTTCCGGGGGCGTCCCTGCCGCGCTCACAGCTGCACCGCCTTCTTCCGGAAGCGAAGGCGGACCACCTCGGCCAGCGTATTGACGACGAAGGTCATGGCGAAGAGCGTCAGGGCGGCAAAGAAGAGGGACCGGTAGTGCGTGCTGTCACGAACGGCTTCCGGAAGCTCCACGGCGAGGTTGGCCGAGAGCGTGCGGAAGCCGTTGAAGATGTTCCACTCCATGATGGGGGTGTTCCCCGCGGCCATGAGCACGATCATGGTCTCTCCCACGGCCCGGCCGAGGCCGATCATCACCGCGGAGAAGAGACCGCTCATCGCGGTGGGCACCACGATGCGGGTGGCGGTCTGCCACGGCGTGGCGCCCGCTCCGAGGGAGGCGGAGCGGAGGTGCTCGGGCACCGCGGAGAGCGCGTCCTCGGCGATGGTGAAGATGATCGGGATGATCGCGAAGCCCATCACGAAGCCGACCACGAGGGCGTTTCGCTGAACATAGGTGCCGAGGAAGGAGCCTCGCGGGTCGGCGCCGAGTTCCGTGAGGACCCAGGCGAGAAAGAGAGCGATCAGAACGGTCAGGAGGAGTCCCGCGACGAACCGCCCGAGGTCGAACAGGGCGAGACCGAAGCGATCCCAATCGGCGGTCAGGGGGGCGATCACAAAGGACAGCCCTCGGCCGAGAACCAACGCGGCGACCACACCGACGGCGGGGAGCAGGATGAAGAACCATCCGCCGAAGCCGGAGCCGGCCTGGCCGTCGAGCCAGAGCTTCATGTCCCCGGCGAAGAACAGACTCTCGAGCACCGGGCCGAGCCACGCCGCGAGCAGCACGCCCGCCGGGAAGCAGATGGTCATGAAGAGCAGGCGGAAGCGGTTGAGTCGCAGCGCGGCGCGCTTCGGCAGGAGCTGCCAGCAGTAAGCCCCCAGCATGAAGGCGAGGGGGACCGTCAGGAAGCTCGTCAGGCACGTGGGGATGATGTCCTCGACGAAGGGCGCGATCACGAGCGCCGAGAGGAACCCGAGCACCACGCTCGGCAGGCTGGCCATGATCTCGATGGTCGGCTTGATCTTCGACTTCACCCGCGGGTGCAGGAACTCGCTCGTGAAGATGGCGGCGAGAAGCGCGATCGGCAGGCCGAAGAGCATCGAGTACAGCGTGGCCTTGAGGGTCCCGAACACGAGCGGCATCAGGCCGAACTTGGGCTCGAAGTCGTCCGTGCCTCCCGTGGACTGCCAGACGTGCTCCGGTTCCGCGTACCCTTCATACCAGGTGGGGATAAAGAGCGCCCCGAGGGAGATGTCCGGGTGGTCGACATCGATGGCGAACGACCCGATCCGGGTCTCCCCCAGGGCGACGATGCCGTCCTCCTTCGGGGTGATGGTCAGCGCCAGCACGGAGTCGCGCTCCATGGCGTCGGGGAGCTCGGCCACCAGGTTTTCACTGGTGACGTGATAGAGGCGGATCGCACCGTCCGCGGTGCCGACCGCGACCAGGCGCTTTCGGGTGGACGGCCCCAGCGCGGTGATCGCGGATCCGTTCGAGCCGGCCCTTAGCTCGTGCGCGTTGACCAGCACCGTGCCGTCCAGGGTCTCCGAGGTCTCCGGTTTCACCGGGTACCAGATCCGGGCCCGGCCGCTACTGTCCCCGATGACCAGGCTCGTCTTCCCGACCAGGAAGCCGGCGGCCGTGACCTCCTCGCCATCGACGGGAAGAAGGTCGAGCATCTCGGTGATGACCGGCTCCTTTCCGCCTGCCGACGCGAAGCGCGCCAGGAAGCCGTCCCTCCAGATCAGGTAGGTGAACCGTCCGCCGTCCGAGAGGAGCAGTCGATCGGGAGGAGCTCGATCCCCGGGCATCTGGACGGCGGTTTCGGAGCCGCTGAAACGGACCGTCGTCTTGCCGGTGAGGAAGTTTCTCCGCCGGATCGCCTCCTTCAGGATCAGGCGGGAATCCTCGGTCAAGGCCGCGAAGACCGGACCCGTCGGCTTCATCGTGAGGTTGATCCTCCGGATGGCTGACGGCGGGTCGATTCCAGCGGGCTCGTCGAGGGTGAGCGTCAGACTCTGGATCCGGTATTGACCCTTCGGAGTCCGCTGCACCATCCCCTTGCCGAGGCGCGCGGCGGTGCCCGCGGGAAGCCCGCGGATCTCCTTCGGCACATCGCTCTCCTCGAGGAACGTCGCCTCGAACTCCAGGCGACCGAGGACGATGCTCCCGTCGGCGAAGCCGAAGACGACCTCCGGCGTGGACTGGGCCATCGCCGTGGCGGTGGGGGGGGCGTCCGGGAAGGGGCTCAAGGTCTCCAGCAGTTCGCCGGTGTCGACCCGGTAGACCGCGATCCGGCCGTCCCCGGTGAGCGTCCAGCCCATCACGCGATACTCGTCGATTCCCATCCGGATCGGATGAAGGGTGTCGAGTCGCGCGGTCGAGCTGGTCGCCTTAAGGGAGCCGCCGGTGAAGAGCGGCAGCACGATCCAGACCAGGAAGAGCATGATCATCAATACCGCAACGATCGTCCCGATCCCGCCGACGGTAATCAGGCCCTCCGCCGCCCGGTCGATCAGCTTGACCGAGAGCTTCGTGGTGCGGCGCCTGGTGATGCCGGTGTAGCTTTCCTCGGCCATTCTTGGCCACCTCGAGGGAAATGGAGAAGCGGATGCCGGGCATGCACTCCCGGCATCCGCGATGTCTCAGCAGCCCTACTTGATGCCGACCAGCCCCAGAGCCTCGGTGGCGATCATCGCCGGGAGGGGGAGGTAGCCGTCCTTCACCACGACCTCCTGCCCGGACCTGGAGAAGATGAACTTCAGGAACTCGCGCCGCTTCGGGTCCAGCTGACTCCCCGGACGGTAGTTCACCGTCAGGTAGAGGAACCTGGCCAGCGGGTATTCGTTCGTGTAGGCGAACTCCGCCTCGGCGGCAACGTAGTCCGTGCTGCTGCCGGCGGCCAGCGGGATGGCACGCACGTCCGCCGTCTTGTACCCGATGCCGCTGTAGCCGATTGCGTAACGGTCGCTCGCCACGCCCTGGACAACGGCGGAGCTGCCAGGCTGCTCCTTGACGGAGTCCTTGAAGTCGCCCTTGCCCAGCACGTGCTTCTTCACGAAGCCGTAGGTCCCGGAGGCCGAGTTGCGGCCGTAGACGCTGATGGGTTTGTTCGCCCACTCACCGGTCAGCCCCACATCGCCCCAGGTCCGGATGTCGGTCGCATGTCCGAGCTTCCGGGTCTTGGAGAAGATGGCGTCGAGCTGAGCCAGGCTCAGCCCCTTGATCGGGTTGTCCTTGTGAACGTAGAAGGCCAGCATGTCGATGGACGTCGGGAGCTGCACGGCCTTGTAGCCGTAGTGCTTCTCGAACTCGTCCTGCTCCGCGTCCTTTATCTTCCGGCTCATCGGCCCGAACGTCGACTGGCCGCTGATCAGCGCGGGCGGGGCGGTGCCCGATCCCTTGCCTTCGATTTCGACCTGCACGTTCGGGTAGAACGTCCGGAAGCCTTCGGCCCACAGCGCCATCATGTTGTTCATGGTGTCGGAGCCGACGCTCTTGATCATCCCCGATACGCCGGAGACTTTCGCATAGGCCTTCAGTGCGGGATCCACGCTCGTCGTGTCACCCTGGGCTCCGGTGGCGAACAGAAGGCCCATCACCACGAGGAGCGCCGTGATTTTCACCCTGCTCATTTCTCGATCCCCCTGACTAGAAGTCGATCTGGAAACGCATCATGAAGCCGGTGATGTCGCCGTCGGCCTCTTCGGTGTCCACGTCGGAGCTGAAGTAGTTCAGCACCACGCGGACGTTCGGGTTCAAGTACCAGTTGATGCCGGCCGTCCAGGTGTGCATCCGGCCGCCATCCGCGTCCCCGTCATTGGCGTCCGTCGACCCGTAGCGCAAAGCGAACTCGACGGCGCCGGTACCGCCCTCGCCGTTCATGAAGTTGGCCTTCGGGCTGACGCGGTCGAAGGCCCCGGAGGCCTGCTTGTACTTGCGCTGCTCACCGGTCACGAAGTAGGACGCGGCGATGTAGTAGGCGTCGAAGCTCGGGTCGTCGAGGTCCTTCGAGTCGTAGTCCTGAAACACGTACTCACCCTGGAGCGAGAACGGCCCGTAGACGAGGGCGGCTTCAAAGCCCATGATCCAGCGGCTCTCCGCCGCCACGTCGATGCTGATCGGCTTGATCGGCGAGGAGTGGTTCGGAGGCCGGTTCGAGACCGTGAACTCGCCATCGGGCCCGACGTCTTCGAAGGCTCCGGATACCGCGACGTGCACGAGGTTGACCTCGCCGTCGCTCTTCTCGTAGAAGGGGGTCCCCGCGATACGGCCGGAGAAGCCCTTGCCGATCGGGCCGTTTCCGTAGCCGTCGGTGGCCGGGTTGTAGTAGCTCGCCGCCCAGGTCAGGCGATTGTCGAGCGCGGTATCGAAGATGAAGAAACCGCTCTTGCGCTCCGGCAGAAGCGCCGTCGTGCCGCCACGCTCCATGAACGTGTTGTACTTGCTGCTCGTCAAGGTCTCGATACCCATGGCCACCTTGTGGTGCCCCACGCGGAAGTGGCCGATGACCGGCAGGTTCTTCAGGCCCAGCCACACGTCCTTGAAGTCGGCGTCGCCGCCGGCGAAGTCGTACTGCGCCTTGAACTCCACGGTGTCGTAGACCGAACCGGAGACGTACAGGCGGGCGCGCCGGAACTCGTGGTTGTTCGAGCTCGAGTTGTCCTCGAACTGGGAACGGTAGGCGTCCCGGAGCTCGTCATCCGCGTCGAGCCAGCTCCAGTCGCTCATGATGCGACCGCCGAACTTGATCTTGAACAGCCCGTCGGCGGTGGCGAACCTGATCCCCTTGTCCCAGTACACCCGGAACGTATTGGGCTCGCTCCACCACGCGGTGCTCTCCACCTTGCCGAAGTAGTCGTCCAGCTCGGCCGTGAGAGAACCGGTCTCGGCGGTCGCGCTCTCCAACTCCCCGCGCAGCGCCCTGATTTCCTCGTCCTGCTGCCTGAGACGCTCTTCCAGAGCCCGCAGGCGCTCTTCGGTCGTGTCCTCGGCCCCGGCCGTCGCCGCCAGAGTGGCAATGAGGCCCAGCACCAGGATGCCGATCATCGAAGTCCTGACCAGAGGATGCACTCGGTACTCCTTTCAAAGGGATTCGCTCAAGGAGAAGGCGGGAGTCTAGACCCGCTCTGTAAAGAGAAAATGAACAGGGGGTGAAACCTGCCCCAGGCCGTCAAGACCCCGTCCCGCTCCCTCGCAGCGGCCCGCCCACCACCAACGCCGCACCGCGAAAAACAACACCGGGAGTCCTTTTCTCCCGGCGTTCTGCAACGCTCGGCCTGAAGAAATGGCCCCCGAACGGCTCAGGTTTGTCACGCAAGTGGAAAAAGGACTCCCGGTGTTGTTTTTGGCGAACAGCGAAGCGCCTTCGCCCGCGTCGCTTCAGGCGTCAGCGTGTTGGGGTAGGCCGCCAAGGCGGCCGGAGGGGCGTACACGCCCCTGAAAGAATGCACCGGGGAGGGCCCCTTCAGGGGCCCGACCTCGGCCGCCGGCAAAGCCGACGGCCGCCCCGACGAGCGAAGCGAGGAGGGCGGTGCCCCTCACCCCCGATGCAAAGGAAGCCGAATCCGGAACGTCGACCCCTTCCCCGGCGCGCTCGTGACGTCCACCGAGCCCCCATGCGCCTCCGCGATGTGCTTGACGATGGACAGGCCCAGTCCGGTTCCGCCGAGCGCGCGGGAGCGGGCCTTGTCCACCCGGTAGAAGCGCTCGAAGATCCGCGCCTGGTCGACCGCGTCGATCCCGATACCGTCGTCCGCCACGGAGATCACCGCAAAGTCCCCGTCGACCTCGAGGGAAAGACGGATCTCCCCTTCATCGGCAGTGTATTTGAGGGCGTTCCCGAGCAGGTTGTCCACGGCCTGGCGCAGCGCTTCCTCGTCACCCATGAGCGGCACTCGCTCCTCCGGGAGGGTGGTTTCGAAGGCGATCGTCCGGCCGGTCATGTCGGAGGTGAGTCGACGCGCCGCGCCGGCCACGGGATCCCTGAGATCGAGCGGGTGCCGGTCCAGGGCCTGCTCCTCGGATTCAACCTGCGAAAGCACCAGGAGGTCGTTCACCAGCGCGGAGATGCGGACGGACTGGGCGAGCGCGCGGCGCAGGAACTTCTCCCGGATCTCGGCCTCGCTTCCGGGGTCGTCGAGAATCGTCTCGATGAAGCCGCGGATGGCGGTCAGCGGCGTCTTCAGCTCGTGTGAGACATTCGCCACGAACTCGCGCCGGACCAGTTCGAGATGCCGAAGTTCGGTCACATCGAACAAAACCATCACGGCACCGGCCACCTCGCCGCTCGGGGCCTTCAGCGGCGACGCATGCACCTCGATGATCCTCTCGCGCAGAGACCCCGGGAGGCGCACTTCCCGCGACCTCTCCGCGGCTTCCTTCAACACCTCGGTGAGCGTGTCGCCGATCTCCTGAATCCGGACGAGTTCCCAGAATCGCCGGCCCTTTGCAGCCGGTGCGGAGGTGCCGAGCAGGCGGCCGGCCACGCCGTTCATGTGCAGAACGCGCTCTTCGCGGTCCACCGCCACCACGCCCTCGAGCATGCTGCCGAGGACCGCCTGGAGCTGATTGCGCTCGCGTGCCAGTTTGTGCATCCGCTCTTCGAGCTGACCGGACATCCGCTCCAGCGCCCGCGCCAGTTGTCCCATCTCGTCCGAGCTCGAGACCTCGAGCCTTGGCTGGTACCGGCCTTCGGCAATCGACTCCGCGGCCGCGGTCATGGCCGCGAGCGGCCGCGTGAAGCGGCGGGTGAGGAGGAACCCCAGAACGAGCGCGAGGATCATCGCCGAGGCGGCGCCGAGCGCGATACTGGTTCGGGCATCCCGTTGGCGCTCTTCCACCAGGGTCAGCGGCACAGCCGCCCGAATCACTCCCGTCACCCGGCCCTCCCTTTTCACCGGCCACGCGAGGTACATCATTTCGTGCCCGAGCGTGCGGCTATAGCGGATGGATGATGCCGGACGAGCGGTCTCGATCGCCTCGCGGATTTCGGGGCGCTGCCCGTGGTTCTCCATGTCCGCGGCCGTTTTCTCGGAATCCGCGGTGACGGTCCCGTCGAGTCTCACCAGCGTGAAGCGGGTGTCCGACTCGCTTCCCAGGCGTCTCACCAGGTCCCGCTCCGCGGCCGTGGGGTCGAGGCCGGCGACATCCAGCAGGCTCGTCCGGGTCTGGAGCACCTGCCTCAGGGTATCTCGAGCCTCGCGCTCGACCCGCCCGGCGGCGATCAGCCACACGACCGCGGCGCTGACGACGATGATCAGCGCGAAGCTGCCGTAGAGCCGGAAGAAGAGGGGGATGCGCACTCAGTCCACCCGTTCCTTGAAGCGGTAGCCCACGCCGCGAACCGTCTCGATGCGGTCCCGATACTGGCCGATCTTGCGACGGATGGAGCCGATGTGAACGTCCACATTACGGTCGATCACCACCGCCTGTTCCCCGATCACCCGGGAGAGGATGTGGTCGCGCGTGAAGACCCGACCGGGGTGCGAGACCAGAAAGTGCAGCAGCCGCATCTCGGTCGCGGTGAAGGTCGCAGGCTCTCCGTCCACCTTCACCTCGTGCCGGGCGATGTCCACCACCAGGCCGCCGCAGACGACTCTCTCGCCCGCCCCACGCTCCTCCCTGAGCGGTCCACGTCGAAGCACCGCCTTCACCCGGGCCACGAGTTCCCGGGGGCTGAACGGCTTCGGCACGTAGTCGTCCGCGCCGAGTCCGAGCCCGAGGACGACATCGCTCTCTTCGCCCTTGGCCGTGACCATGATGATGGGGATGGCTCGCGTCAGGGGGTCTTGCTTCAGGCGCCGGCAGATCTCCAGGCCGTCCAGCCCGGGGAGCATCAGGTCGAGCACCACCAGGTCGGGGTCCCCGCTGCGCACCAGCTCCAGGGCCTCCTCGCCGTCGCGGACACCGCGGACGCGGTACCCCTCGCGCGAGAGGTTGTACTGGATCAGTTCGAGGATGTCTTCCTCGTCCTCGACGATGAGGATGGAGGCTCTCTTCGTGGTCATTTGCGATTCCGCCATGATTCCAATCGATTTACCGCGCCAACGTCAAGGGCGCGTAAAGCGGGCGGAAAGCTATTTCGCGGGCACCAGGATTCGGAGCGCCAGCACCGCGTAGGCGGTGCCGTAGGGCTTGTCGTAACCGTAGAGGGGATAGTCGAAGAAGGACCCGTCGGGATGCCGGACATGAAGGACCTCCTCGATCAGGCCGTCGCGCACCTGGTCGACCGTCTCCTCGGGCAGGAGCCGGCAGCACTCCGCAGCGTAGTAGTACCCGAACAGGTAGAAGTAGCCGGAAACCGAGAACCAGCTCTCGTGGGGGACCGGCCGCCGACTCGCCATGCGCGCGAACCGCTTCTTCCGAAGGAGCATCCGGACACCCTTCTCGATCTCCTCGAGGTCGATGCCCTTTTTGAAGAGGTGGAGCGAGAGATTGCACCCCGGAGTCCGCGTGAGGGAGCCGCCGTGGCGGTTGATCAATCCCTGGGGGTGATAGCGCCAGCTTGCGGAGTAGAGATAGGATCCCTCCGGCGTGCGGCATCGCCGGACGTGCAGCAGCGCCCTTCGAACCATCTCCCCGGGAACCTCGAGCCCCGCCTCCTTCGCCTCGTAGAGCGCCTGCAGGATCATGGCGGTGGTGAAGGGGGTCTCCATGCCGGAGGGGTGGAAGGTCCTGACGCCCCCCTGCAGATAGCCCCAGCCACCGGTCACTCCCTGGTAGACGCCGAGGCCCTTGATCACCCGGGCGGCCATCTTCCGGGCGGCCTCGACATCCATCCCCTCGATGGGGGAGGCGATCGCGCGGGCCAGGGCCTGCAACCCATAGCCGAGTCCCCAGATGCAGTAGGTCTCCCGGGCCACGCCGCGCTTGACGCGGGCGTGCTCGATAAGAAACGCGATCCCGCGAAGGCACGCCCGCCGGACTCGCTCGTTCTCCGGGTCACAACCCCAGATGGCCATCAGGGCCAGGCCGGAGGTCGCCACCTTGAAGGAGCGGTGCGCCCCCGGAACGGGCGCGTAGATCCGGTACGGACGAACCTGCGCATGGTAGCCCCAGGAACCGTCCTCGTTCTGGTTGTCGAGCAGAAACTCGATTCCGGACAAAAGGGCGGCACGACCCCGCTCCACCGCGCCGGGGGGAGCCTCCTCCTCCCCGTCCGCCCGAACGGGCCCGACGAAGAAAGCCGCCAGCACGAGCAATGTGATCGGGACCGCCTTCACTCGGCCTGCTCCCCGAGAAGGACCACGGCACCTTCCTTGAGTCCGTCGAGAATGACCACCCGCTCGGCGTCCTTCGGCCCGACCGTGACTTCCACACGGACCGGAGCGTCTTCGGGGCCGGGCACCAGACAGTAGCTCACGCCCTTCTCCTCCCGGACCGCCGCGAGCGGCAGGGTCAGCGCCTCCTTCAGGACATTGAAGGTCAGGCGGGCCTTCGTGGCGAGGCCCAGCAAACCAGGATCGATCGCTTCGGCGGGGGTCGCCACGAACCGTGCCCGGCCACCTTCCGGAAGGATGCCACGACTCAAAACGACGGCCGTGCTCTCGACGGCGCCCGCAGCCGTGACCGTGAAGGCCACGCCCTGGCCGACGGCCACACGCATCGTGTCCGAAGAGGGAACGCTCAGGGCGAGTTCCAGCGCATCCGGAGCGGCGATCACGAAGGCCACGGACTCCGCGGAGAGCTGGTCACCACGCTTGAAGTTGCGATCCACGCAGCCCTTCAGGTCGCCGTGCAGCAGAATCCCGGCCTGCGGAGCACGCTGGATGAAACCCTCGAGATCGTTTTCGAGATCCGCGACCTGCTTGCGCCGCTTCTCGATGCTCCTCGTGGCGCGCTCGGCGTCGTGCTCGCGCGACAGCGCCGCGCGTTCGGCCTCGAACATGGCGCGCTCCAGCGCGAACTTCTTCTGCTCGACGGCCAGCGTCAGGGCCACCACCCGTTCCTTCTCTCCGTACTCGATATCGTGCGCCCGCTGGCGCTTCCGCTGCGCCTGACGCTTCAGGCGGTTTTCGAGATCCCACCGGGCGCGCTTCAGGACGATTTCCTCGGTCTCGTCGACGAGTTCGTCCTCCTCGTACATCATCTCGAGCTGTTCGAGTTCGTCCTTCGCGTTCTCCACGCTGCGGGCCTGACCCAGTTCGTCGTCCTCCGCCCTCCTGGCGGACTCCACCAGGTTGAATTCGACGTATGCCTCAAGGTTCCGCTCCGCGATGTACACGTCACGACGCTTCGCCTTCAGATCCTCCTCCACCGCCCGCGCGCCGAGGGTCAGCCGTCCCATCTGCGTGGCATAGCCGGCCTCGGCGACAGCGAGCTCGAACCGCGCATCGGCGAGCGCCTCGACGGTCTTCTCGGCGTCGAAGGTCATCACCACGTCGCCCTGGGCGACCGTCGTGCCGGCCTCGAGAACCGTCAGGATCGTGTATCGGCCGCTGTAGTCCTTCGGCGAAAGGCGGACCTCGACCGCCGCCCCGGGACTGACGCGGCCCTCGGCCGGGATCGTCTCGGCGAAATCGGCGCGCGTGACGACCGCCGTGCCCGGCTCCTCTGCCAGAACGGGCACGGTGAGGATCAACAGGCTGAGCGCGAGAATGGTCAGACGCATGGGATAGCTCCACAAGACATAGCGGACGGCGATTTGGTGGCCGATCGGCCGCCGGCAAAGCCGGTCGGCGGTGACGACGCTACTCCGCCTCGAGGTCCTTGAATTCGAAGAATGCCGTTTCAATCCTGGTGTCGCGGGTGGTGTGGCCGTCCTTCGTCAGAGCGGCCTCGATCTCGGCCTGCAGGGAAAGCGCGCCGTCGTGACCCGGATCCGTCCGGAGAGCCTTCCGGCAGGCGGCCTGCGCCGCCTGGAACCGACCGGCCTGGAGGAGTTCACGCGACGTCTGCAGGGCGGTGTCCACGATGTTGTGGGTCTGGTTGCGCTCCGACGTCTCCGCCTCGCGCAGGCCGTTCCCGGCTTTCGAGGCCAGCTCACCCACGGCACGGTGGGGGGCCGCGACGCCGCCCAATTCGGTGAGCAGGGCGATCGCCCCGTCGTAGTCCTCGGCGGCGAGGAGAGCTTCTGCCTGCTCGATCTTCTTCTCCAGGTCCTCGCGGGCCCGGTTCGCCTGGGAGAGCAGCTCCCCGATGTTCTCGTCCCCCGGCGCAATACCCCGGGCCACCCGGGCGAATCGTCCCGCGATCCTGGGGTGACCGGCCTTCAGGAGCTCTTCCGAGGAGTCCCTGAAGAACAGCGCGACCTTCAGGAGTTCCCTCGCCATCTCAGCGGCATCGGCGACGAACGGGGCCTGCTTGTACTCTGCCGCCAGGGACTCGAGGCTCGCACTCCCGTCCGCGAAGCTGCCCTCGAGAATCAGCTCCAGGCCCTCGATGAACCGCCGCTCGACGTCCTCCTCCTTGCCGCGCAGCCGGTCCAGCAACTCGAGCGTCGCGGGATCGCACGGCAGTACGCCCACCGCGTCCTCGAGCGAGGACCTGGCCTTCTGGAGTTCCAACCCCTCGAGAGCCGCCGCGGCGCGATTCCGAAGTCTCTCGAGTTGCCCCAGGATGCCCTCGATCCGGGTGACCGCCTGGGCCGCGGCCTCGTCTCCCGGCAGGATGGACAGCGCGGTCTGCCAGGAGTCGAGCGCCTCCGGCAGGCGATGCTGCTTCTCCAGTTCGGTGGCGCGGTCGCGGGCGGCGACGTGATCCTCCAGAGCCTTCTCCGCCTCCTTCAAAAGCTCACGAGCCTGATCGGAATCGGGGTCGACATCGAGGGCTCGGCGAGCGGCGGAGCAGGCGTCGTACAGATCCCCAGACCGGAGCAGGATCTGCGCCTCCTCGATGGCCGCCTCGAGACGCGCGCCCTTGGCGCCGCCGAGAACGCGGTGCTGGATCTGCGCGATCGGCTCATGCCCGGGGAAGCGTTCCGCGGCTTCTTCGGCCAGGGGCAACGCCTCGAGGAACGACCCGTCCTCGACGAGTTCCTCGATGGAGCGAACCAGCCGGTCACGCTCGCCGACCGCCTCCTCGACCCGCCTGAGTCCCTCCACCACCTCCGACTTCTCGGGGGACAGGTCCTTCGCCGAATTGAACTTCTCGAGGGCCAGCTCCAGTCTGCCCGAAGCCACGTGCGATTCGGCCTCGGAGAGGAGGCCGGCCACCTGCTTCTCCTTCTCCAGGTTCGCGCCGCAACTCCCGCAGAACTTCGCGCCCACGACATCCGGGGTGCCGCAACTCGGACACGGCTCGAGCAGAGACAGCCCACACTCGAGGCAGGTCTTCGCGGTGAAGGAGTTCGCGAACCCGCAGGACACGCAGAAGATCTTCTCCTCGGTCTCCGCTCCGGACTGGAAGTCCCGAAGATCGCGCGCCAGTTCCTCGCAGGTCGGATAGCGATCGTCGAGGTTCCGCGCGATCATCCGCCGGAGGATCGGCCAGAGTCCTTCGGGCACGTCCGGGTTGTGCTCCATCGGCGGGACGGGGTCGCTGCGCAGCACATTCATCAGCACTTCCGCCGGCGTCCGCCCGTCGAACGGCCGCTTCAGCGTCAGGATGTAGTAGAAGGTCACGCCGAGGGCATAGATGTCCGTCCGGCCGTCCCGGGCCTTGCCCTCGAATTGCTCCGGGGGCATGAAGTACGGCGTGCCGATCACCATCGAAGCCGCCGCGTCCGGGTCGTAGACCTTCGCAAGGCCGAAGTCGGCGATCTTGACCACGCCCTTCGGGGTGATCATCACGTTTCCGGGCTTGATGTCCCGGTGGATGATGTTCTTGCGATGCGCCTCCGCCAGTCCGTTCGCGGCCTGCAGCATGATCTCGACCGCCCGGTCCGCAGGCACCGCCCCGTCCCGTTTCATGATGTCGGAGAGCGTCTCTCCCTCCACGTACTCCATCGCCAGGAAGTGCTGCTGCAGCTCCTTCGAAAACCCCACCAGGTGGATCCGGACGATGTTCGGGTGCGAGAGCATGGCCGCGGTGCGGGCTTCGCGCAGGAACTTGTCCACAAACTCCTTGTTCGTGGTCTTCTCCTGCAGCATCAGCTTCAACGCGACGCGCCGCTTCAGAGCCAGGTCCATGGCCTCATAGACGGTGCCGTAGCCACCCTGGCCCAGGACTCCGATGAGCTCGAACTCGTTGTTGATCTTCTTCCCGATGAGCGGGTCCTGAGCGGGCTTCGGCGGTGGCTTCGGAGCGGGCCTGGGTTCCGGTTGGGGGACGGGCTTCGGCTGCGGTTTGGGCTTCGCCGCCGGAGGGGTCTGCTCTGCGGTCCGCGAGGCCTTCGCGGCCGGCGGCGCCGCGCGCTTGGCGGGCGCCTTCTTCTGCACGGGCTTCCGTGGGGGAGTGGGGGCGCTCTTCGCGGGAGCGAGCCGCCTCTTCTTCGCCGGCACCGGCGCCTGCCGGGCGGGAGGCTCCGCACGCGGAGCAGGCGCGGGCGCGGGCGCGGCCTCACCCGAATCCGCTTTCCGCGCCGGGATCAGCAGGATCTTGTAGCAGGACCCGCAGCGTATCTTGCTACCCGGCTTGTACGCCGATACATCAAAGCGCGCCTTGCACGAGGGGCACGCGACGATCTGTCGAGCCAAGACCATATCTCCCGTACGGGCACCAACTTATGAAGACTCAAAAATATATCCCCACCGGGCGCCGCCGAACAGCAAAACTTGACACTATACGGTGTCGTCAGGATAGTGCCCGTTTCCTTAGGGAAGAACGTGGGGCTGTGGCTCAGTTGGGAGAGCGCCGCACTCGCATTGCGGAGGTCGGGGGTTCGAATCCCCCCAGCTCCACCACCGACCCTTCCTCGGAGCCCCGGCGGGGCTCCTTCCAGGTGGTGGTCTCCCGGGGGGTAGGACCCCCCGTACCCCCACAGACCGTCGGGCGCGCGGAATTCGACCTACCGTGCCGGGCCTTTTTGGTCGGATTCCGACCTACCGTGCCGGGCCTTTTTGGTCGATTCTCTCGGGTTGCCTGTTTCCGAGGGGCGTGTACGCCCCTCCGGCCGCTATGGCGGCCTACCCCAACACGCTGACGCCTGCATTGGACGGCGGGCGAAGACGCTTCGCTGTTCGCCTGACACCGGGAGTCTTTTCCCACTGCCAGGCCAGGCGCAATTCGTCTCGAGGCTTCCTCCCGGGGCCGAGCGTCGCAGGACATCGGAAGAAAAGGACTCCCGGTGTCGTTCGCGCCACTGCAGCACCGCCCCTCGCGTTCGCGGTGACAAACAGGTGAGCAAAATCGGCAAAGCTGAACCTTCTCCCTCCAAATGCCGTTAAGGTGGGTGGTGCGCGCGAAAGGACTGGCGCTTGAAGACCCTGCTTTTCTTCGGGATGGGTATCCTTGTCGGGGGGGCGCTTGCGTATGGCGTGCTCTCTGCCGGCGCGGCCGGGCCCGGGCTCGGGTTCGGAGGGGCTTCGGCCTCCGGGACCGCCGACCTCTCTCTCTACCGCGATGCGCTTCAAGCGCCCGGGGTGCTCGATTCTCCGGAGGCCTTCGCGGAGACCGATGCGGCCCCTGAGGGCGGGGACGACGCCGAGGATGAGCTGAAGGAGTACCGGCTCCTCCGGTTCGAGATGGCGCACGCCTCCCTCCACGCCCTGGCCGGACGGGTCGCTGAATGCCGTCAGAGCCTCGCCCGGGCGATTCCCGCCGGCGCCGATTCCGACGAACTCGCCAGCGTCGTCACCCTGCTGCCGGAGGAGGACCGGGTGCCCACCCTGCAGTGGCTCCTCGAGGAGTTCGAGGATGTGGAGTGGGATCAGTGGATGGTGTGGCGCCTGTACGCGCGCTTCGGGGATCCCGATATCGCTTTCCTGGAGGTCTCGAAGGCCATCGCGGAGCTCGAAGAATTCGAGGATTCGTTCACCAATCTGCTCATCGAACTGGCCCCCCAGCGGGCCGCCATCCTGCTGATGAGCCTGGCCGAGGAGAAGGAGTGGGGGGCCGGCGCCTACGTGGCGATCGCGCGGCAGTTGTACCAGAACGAGCAATCCGCCCTGGCCCTCGGGTTCCTTCGCACCGCGCTGGCCATGGAACCCAATCTGGACTCGATCTACGAGCTCTTCCAGGAAATCGACCCCGCCTGCATGGCGGAAATCGCGACCGTGGCCACCACCCAGCACCCCGACAACGCCGGGGCCTGGCGCCGGCTCGCGGACGCCCGCATGAATTCCAACGACAAGGTCGGGGCGTTTCGCGCCTATGTCCGCGCCGCCGAGCTCGGCGCCGGCGACAGCGACGATATCTTCCGCGCCTTGATCCGCTGCGACGCGGAGGCCGCGCTCCCGGCTCTTCGTAAGCTGGTGGATCCCGAGGACGAGGAGACGGTGGGCCTGCTCGGCCACGCCTATCTCGCGAACGGCCTGAAAACCGACGCCTACAACAGCTACATGTCCGCCCACCAGAAGGACATGGACGATGTCACCTGGCTCCGCTGCCTGGTCGAACTGAATCCCGGCCGGGCGGTACAGATCTTCGCCCATGACCTTCAGGACTACGACGGCGGGGACCGCGACGAAATCATCGGCGCTCAGGGCAACGCCTTCATGCGTCTGGGGGACCGCGAGGCGGCCTTCCAGACCTACCTGCTCGCGCTCGAGGAGGACGATGACGACTGGGAGTGGCTCCAGGGCATCGCCGCCGCCGCCCCGGAGCGGGCCGCGGCCATCATCGAGAAGAAGCTGAAGGACAATGCCGACAGCCGCGATCTGAAGGGCGCGCTGGCCGACGCCTACGCCGGCATGGGGCGCGACGGGGACGCCATCCGCCTCTACCTGGAGGTCATGGAAAACGACTCCCATGAGACCCGCTGGAAGATCTCCTTCGCCAAGGTGGATCCCGCCGCGGGGCTGGCCCGTCTCCGGGAGGAAGTGGCGAACGAGCCCGACAGCGATTCGACCTGGGGTGTCCTGGCCGACGCCCTGGCCGCGGTCGGCCGGAAGGCGGAGGCCGTCGAGGCCTATGAGAAGGCCGTGCAACTGGACCCCGCGGACTGGCGATGGCGAAGCCGGCTAGACGCCCTCCGCTGACCAGGCGGCCAGCGCCTTCTCGATGAGCTTCATGAGATCGTCGGCATCCCGACCGCCGATCACCTTCTTCAGCGGCTCCTTGAGCGGCGCCTCCCGGCGTGGGTCGAGCACGAGCAGCGTCGGCCCCCGATAGACCCTGGCCCTGAGCGCCTCCCGCGAGTGCCGCCGCCGATCGAGCTTCACCAGTTCGACCCGGCCGACGAGCGGGGCCAGCACGTCCTCGTAGAACGTGGCCACCTCGGTCCGCGAAGCCTCGTTGTCGTCCAGGAACAGGAGCACCACGGCCCGCTTTTTCGCCCGCGCCCGCTCGAGACCGGCCTTCAGGTCCCTGTGCCAGCGAACGCGCAGATCCTCGTGCTCCCTGAGCGTGAGGAGAACCATCGCGGTCCCATACGCCTTCCCGCCGGCCGGAGCATCCTCGAAACTCCCATCCGCCGCCTGCTCCGAGAGAAGCGCGGACACCAGCTTCCCGGCGGCATCCAACGCGTACTCCTCGATCTTCGGATCGGTCGCCAGGAGCGCCCGGAGCGCGCACATCGCGTAATAGTGCGCGGGGTAGTAGTAGTACCCGGCGATCTCGTGGGGGGCGACGTGCTCGGAACGCCCGCGGGCCGCGACATAGGACTCCCGCACCTCGAGGAACTTCACCACGGCCCGTTTGAGATCCTCCGGCGAGCACCGCCCGCAGCGTGCCAGAACGGTCCTCGCGTGGAGAGTCCGGCCCGCCGCCTCGGTCGGTTCCCACCACAGCTGGTCCTTCACCTCGGCGTACTTCCCCTCGTGGCTGTACCCGAAGATGCCCTCGCCGTCGGCGCTCTTCTCGAGGTCGGCGATGGCCCGGCGCCGCACCTCCTCCTGAAGACCGAACGCGCGGAGGCCGTCCAGCATGGTCGCGGTCAGAAAGGGCACGCTCCCATCCGTCAAGGGCCGTCCGTCCGCCGCCGCCAGGCGATAGTCCCAACCGCCGCACGGGCGTTGGGTGCGCTTCGCGAACTCCCCGAAGATCGCCGCCAGGTCGGACGGGTCCGGCGCGTCGGCGTCCCCGGGCCAACGCCTGCGCATTCCGTCGAGATGCAGAAGTCCACAGGCCGCGGCCCACGGGGTGTAGTCGAAGCCGCCGTTGACCCGGGGCTTTATCAGTTCACCCTCGTAACGCCGGATGAACTCGAAAGCTCTTCGGGCGGCCGCCAGCCCTTCCTCGTCCGGCTGGGTGGCCACCAGGGCGTGGGCCGCGATCGCGGTGATGGCCAGCTTGTGGCCCGTGGAGGTCAGGCCGAATTCCTCGTTGAGGAAGCCGCCCACCGGAAGCTGGACGCCGAGGAGGTACCTGACGCCCCGGTGCCGGGCGTCCGACGTCTCCCCGCCCCGCACGGGCGTGGGCAGGGCCAGCAGGACGGCGATCGAAAGGACGAAGCCCAAACCCCTCCGTCTGCGGATCAACGTGGCTGGCCTCCCGGGACTGGATCAAACATTTGACTTACGGGGAACCTAGCGGTTAATTTCTGCTACGGCAAGAGATAGGCCGTTTTTGGCGGTCAGGGGGACCGGATGGTTGACGAGTCACCGTCTACGGAAACGAGGCGTTTCCCGAGGGTGAAGGAGACGTGCAAGCTCCGCTACAAGAGAGTGGAGACCGGCAGTCTGCCGGCCGAGGGCGCGGAGGCATTGAGCGTCAACATCTCGGGTGGAGGAATCTGCTTCCAGGTGGGTGAGGCCGTGGCTTCGGGAACGCTGCTCGCGGTGGAACTCATGCTCCCCAATTTCGACGCCAGCGTCGTGGCGCTCGGGCGAACGGTGTGGTGCCGTCCCGACGAAGGAGACCGGCACGAGGTCGGTCTCGAATTCTGGTGGATCGGCTGGGGGGACGACGGGGCCCAGAAGGCCATCGCCGACCACATTCGACAGGCTCTCGACGACTGAGCCGGCGATCTCGCACCGCGGAATCCGCAGATGACCATCACGTGGCTCATTGAAGATCGCCTGGCCGCCTCGGGCATGATCTATCCCGAAGACCTGCCGGAATTCGCCGAGCACGGGTTCGGCGCGGTGGTGAGCCTCTCCATCCGCAGCCCCTTTCGGAACGGCCCACCCGGCGGTATTGCCCACCTGCACATCCCGACGCCGGACATGACCAGCCCGATTCCCGCGCAACTCGACCGAGGCGTTCTCTTCCTGCGTCAGGCGCTTGCCGAGGGGCGGACCGCAGTCGTTCACTGCACCGCGGGGTACGGCCGCACCGGCACCCTCCTGGCGTGCTACCTCGTGGCCGAGGGCATGACGCCGGCCGAGGCCATTCACACTGTCCGCGCCGCCCGCCCCGGATCCATTGAAACCGCGGAGCAGGAACAGACCGTGCATTCCTACCGCGGGCCCGACAAGCGGGCCTGAGCGAGTGAACGGGTCGACGAGCGATCGGCTTGTCAGCGCAAACTTCATCCACAGCGAGGTCGAGGATGGCTGAGCCGATACGGGTCATGGTGAACGGAGTCAAGGGGCGCATGGGCCGTCTGGTGGCGGAAGTGGTGACCGGCGCGACCGACCTCGCCCTTTGCCCCGGGACCGACGTCGGGGACGACATCCAGGCGGCGATCGCTGCGTCCGGAGCCGAGGTGGTGGTGGACTTCACCCATCACAGCGTCGCTCTCGACTGCTTCACGGCCATCGTCATGGCCGGTGCCCGCCCCCTGTCCGGGACCTCCGGCTGGTCGGAGGCCGAGGTCGAGAAGGCCCGAGCGGCGGTTGAAGCCGCGGGTCTCGCGGGAATGATCGTCCCCAACTTCTCGGTCGGCGCCGTCCTGATGATGCGGTTCGCCGAACAGGCCGCTCGGCAGTTCCCGCACGCCGAGATCGTGGAGATGCACCACGACCGCAAGGGAGACGCCCCGTCCGGCACCGCCGAGCGGACGGCCCAGATGATCGCCGCGGTCCGAGGCAAGGCGCCGGCCCCGAAGGTCGAGGAGGTCGAACGCGCGCCCGGGGCGCGCGGGGGACGGGTGCACGATGTCCCCGTACACAGCATCCGCCTGCCCGGCGCCCTCGCGCATCAGGAGGTCCTTTTCTCCGCCGAGGGGGAGGTTCTGACCATCCGCCACGACGCCCTCTCCCGCGATTGCTTTCGAACCGGGCTGCTTCTCGCCATCAGGGCCCTGCCGGATGCCTCCGGCCTGCTCTTCGGCCTGGACACCCTGTTGTGACGGATTTGTGACTCCGTAAGGTGAACTGTTGCCGATGCGCCATTCCTTCCGCCTGATGCTGATCACCGACGATCTCGCCGGCCGGCCGGATCTCGTTCAAGCGGTGGTATCCGCAATGGCGGGCGGCGTGACGGCGGTGCAACTCCGGCAGCCGGGGATGGATGCCCGAAGCCTGCGGGAGCTCGCCCTGCGGCTCCTTGAACCGGTGCGCGCCTGCGGCGGGCTGCTGATTGTCAACGACCGCGTGGACGTGGCCCTGGCGGTGGATGCTGATGGTGTCCACCTGAAGCGGACCTCGCTCGATGTCGCCTCGGCCCGGGACATCCTGGGTCCGCAGAAAGTGATCGGGGTCTCCACGCACGAGGAGCAGGAAGTGGAAGACGCATTTCACCATGGAGCGAACTACGCGGTCTTCGGCCCGGTCTTCAAGACGCCCTCGAAGGAGGGCATCCTCTCGCCGCGCGGGCCGGAGCGTTATCTCGCCCTGGCCCGAACGGCGGCCGGCCCCGTGCTGGCCCTGGGCGGCGTCAACGCCGAGAACCTCCCGCAACTCGACAACGGCCGCATCCCAGGAGTGGCGGTCATCCGGGCGATCCTCGACGCAAAGGACCCCGCACGCGCTGCCCGGAGTCTCCGCGCCCGGATCGACGGTCTGGACGAACTCTCATGAGAACTTCCCCGCTCCTCGTCCTCGTGCTCTTCCTTCTCGTAACCGGCTGTCGCGGCCGATCCGGGGACGACGCGTCCAAAACCGGCAACGATGACAAGCCCCCGGCCGTCCCGGCTGTGGAGGTCGTCGCGGAGCCGGTCCCTTGCCCCGAATGCGCCGGTCTCGGTCGTAGCCCGCACAGCGGGGACGACCGCCCCTGCTTCCTCTGCGACGGTGACGGGCGATGCGCGATCTGTGGCGGGACGGGCGACGGCCGCGACGGCCCCTGCTCGGCCTGCGGCCAGAGCGGACGCTGCCAGGACTGCAACGGAGACGGCATCATCAGCCAGGCCGCTTTCGACCTCGGTGGGCGCGTGTCGCCCCTGCCGGGAGAGTGTCCGGTCTGCGTGGATTCCTCGGGGCTCTGTCCGGATTGCGGTGGGGAGGGGACGCTGCCGCTCGGCAGGCAGTGCGTGCTCTGCGAGGGCGCCCGGTGGTGCCCGGAGTGCCGGGGTCGCGGCGCGCATCCGCTGTGCGGCGGCACCGGGATCTGCCCGCTCTGCGCCGGACACGGAAGTCTCGTCCGGCATCGGCCGGCGGACGTCCCACCTCCGCTGAGGCTGCATCTCGCGGGCGGGAACGTGCTGGTCTGCCGCCTCCTCGCCTTGCCCGAGCGCGCGCTTCGCGTTGAATTCGAGAAGGCCGGCAGCACCCAGAGGGAGGCGTTCCTCCTGACCGAATTGCTGCCAGCCGACGTGCTGCTGGGCTTCCGCCACTTCGTCCGCCTCGATGACCCGGACGCCCACCTCGCGGCCGCCCGGTACGTGGACCGCGTGGGTGGCGACCTGCTCCCCGCCGGCCGCCTCGATCTCGCCGCCGCCCGCGCGGCCGGCGCTCCGGAGGCGGAGGTGGATCTGCTCGCGGCCCGCATCGATGAACGAATGTCCGCGAGGCTTCTCGATCGAGTGAAGACCCTATGCGAGAGCGGGGACGACCCGCTGCTCGCCTGGCAGCTGATCCAGACCCACCGCCACGCCTTTCCCGGTCCCGAGGACCGGGACCGGGAACTCACGGCGCAGGCCGCGCAGGTCGCGGCGCTCCTCGGCGCCGCCGGAAGCGAACTCGAACCCGAGGCCCGGGAGCGCATGGCCAAGGCCGAAACCCAGCGTCAGATTCGAGCGGTGCGCCGCGCCGAGGATTGGCTCGCCCGAGCACAAACACTGCTCGCCCGGACCGGGGCGGACGTGGACTCGTTCCTGCGAGCCGAGCGCGCCGCTCGAGAGGCCTGGTTGCAGGCGCTTCGGGCCGCGGACCGCGCTCCCGCGAACTTCGACCGCCGCCCGGCGGTGGGCATCGGCCGCCGGGCGCGCACCGTCCGCGTCCGGGCCCTGATCGGTCTGGCCGGGAGACTCCTCGAGAGCGGGCACGTGGAGCGCGCCCGATCGCTTGCGGCCGTCGCCCTCGGCGTGGACGCCGACGATGCGGGCGCCGCCCGTTTCATCGCCGAGGTGGAAGCGGCCATGGGACGCCGGGCCGATCTGGAGGAGCATCGATGAGCGCAAGAAGGCGAAACGGGACGAGACTCTCGCCGGCGATCACAATCCTGGCCGCCGGCCTCCTGTGTTCGCTCAT
>SWCD01023374.1_pt2 | contig 37471 bp, 27 predicted proteins | sample 4693011 | NCBI WGS metagenome assembly SWCD01 (sample SAMN10267278, study PRJNA491770) | bioreactor metagenome | isolation source: DHS bioreactor inoculated with marine | place: Japan: Omine Ridge, Nankai Trough
CGTATCTCCGGCATATCCTCGCCATGCTCGATGATGTATTCCTTATGCTCGATCAGCTTGTCGCGCATGATCTGCTTGACGTGAGCGCCGACATAGCGCAGTTTCGGCACCCGGTCGATGACGTCGATGACCAGATGGAAGCGGTCCAGGTCATTGAGCACGACCATATCGAACGGCGTCGTGGTCGTGCCCTCTTCCTTGTAGCCGCGCACATGCAGGTTTTCATGGTTGGTCCGGCGATACGTCAGGCGGTGGATCAGCCAGGGATAGCCGTGATAGGCGAAGATGATCGGCTTATTATCGGTAAACAGCGAGTCGAAATCCTTGTCCGACAGGCCGTGCGGATGCTCCGTGGTCGGCTGCAGTCGCATCAGGTTGACGACATTGACGACGCGGATTTTCAGTTCAGGGAAAAACTCGCGCAGCAGCGTGACGGCGGCCAGCGTTTCCAGCGTCGGGATATCGCCGGCGCAGGCCATCACGACATCGGCCTCGTCGTTGCGGTCGTTGCTGGCCCATTCCCAGATGCCGATGCCGGCCGTGCAATGCTTGATGGCCGCGCTCATATCCAGATACTGCAGTTGCGGCTGCTTGCCGGCCACGATGACGTTGACCCGGTTGCGGCTGCGCAGGCAATGATCGGTCACCCACAGCAGGGTATTGGCGTCGGGCGGCAGGTAGACGCGGATCACCTCGGCCTTTTTGTTGACGACATGGTCGATAAAACCGGGGTCCTGATGGCTGAAGCCGTTGTGGTCCTGGCGCCAGACATGCGAGGTCAGCAGATAGTTCAGCGAGGCGATGGAGCGGCGCCATGGAATGTCCTTGGTGACCTTGAGCCATTTGGCGTGCTGGTTGAACATCGAATCGATGATATGGATGAACGCCTCGTAGCAGGAAAACAGGCCATGACGCCCGGTCAGCAGATAGCCTTCCAGCCAGCCCTGGCACTGATGCTCGCTGAGCACTTCCATAATCCTGCCGTCCTTCGACAGATGTTCGTCAGTATCGTAAATCTCGCCAGTGAACGCTTTGTCGCTCGCCTCGTACACCGCGCCGAGCCGGTTTGACGCGGTCTCATCGGGGCCCATGATGCGGAAATTACGCTGGTCCTTGTTGTCCTCCAGGATGTCCCTGAGAAACCGGCCCATCACGCGCACCGATTCGGCCGATTCGGTGCCAGGATTCTTCACCTCCACGGCATAGTCGCGAAAATCCGGCATTCTCAAATCCCGCAGCAACAGGCCGCCGTTGGCATGCGGATTGGCGCCCATGCGCCGCTCGCCTGCCGGGGCCAGATCCGCCAGTTCCTGAATCAGGGCGCCGTTTTCATCGAACAGCTCTTCCGGCTTATAGCTGAGCATCCACTGTTCCAGCATTTTCAAGTGCTCGGGGTTATCGCCGAGCTTGGAAAGCGGGACCTGGTGCGAACGCCACGTATTCTCGACCGGCAGGCCGTCGACCACTTCCGGACCGGTCCAGCCTTTCGGGGTTCTCAGAATCAGCATCGGCCAGCGCGGGCGCTCGGAGTAGCCGTTGGTGCGCGCGTCTCGCTGGATGGCGGCGATTTCCTCAAGCATGACATCGAGCGTGGCCGCCATCATCTGATGCATGATTTCCGGCTCGTCGCCCTCGACGAAATGGGGCTTGTAGCCGTAGCCGGTGAACAGGGCGCATAGTTCGTCATTATCGATGCGCGCCAGAAAGCTGGGATTGGCGATTTTGTAACCGTTCAGATGCAGAATCGGCAATACCGCGCCATCGCGCTCGGGATTCAAAAACTTGTTGGAGTGCCAACTGGTCGCCAGCGGCCCGGTTTCCGCCTCGCCGTCGCCGATTACGCAGCATACCAGCAGGTCGGGATTATCAAACGCCGCCCCGTAGGCGTGGGACAACGCATAGCCGAGTTCACCGCCCTCATGGATGGAGCCCGGCGTTTCCGGTGCGACATGGCTCGGAATGCCGCCCGGAAACGAGAACTGCTTGAACAGGTTCTGCATGCCTTCGGCGTCTTTGGAGACGTTGGGATAGAACTCGCTGTAGGTCCCTTCCAGATAGGTGTTGGCGACCAGGCCCGGACCGCCGTGGCCGGGGCCCGCGATATAAATGACGTTGAGGTCGCGCGCCTTGATCACGCGATTGAAGTGCACATAAATGAAATTCAGGCCGGGCGTGGTGCCCCAGTGCCCCAACAACCTTGGCTTCACATGTTTCAGCTGCAATGGCTCCTTGAGCAGCGGATTGTCGAGCAGATAAATCTGTCCTACCGATAGATAGTTTGACGCGCGCCAATAAGCATTGATGCGCTCGAGTTCTTGCTCGGAAAGAGGCAATGCCGATGGTTCCTGATGGCTAGTCATTATGATCTCCAATGGTTAATGTATAGGTGTGGTAAGCGATGATCTGTTCTTCGTTAGTTGGAATCACCCAGACCGAAACACGGCTTTTCGCGCTGCTGATTTGCGCCGCGTTGTCGCGATTGGCTTCCGGATCGATATCGATGCCGAGCCAGGCGGCGGCGCTGCAGATTTTTTCGCGGATCACGGCCGCCCGTTCGCCGATGCCGGCGGTGAAAACCAGCGTATCCAGCCCCCCCAGCGCGGCGGCCAGGGAACCCAGTTCGCGGCGGATATGGTAGACGAAGACCTCGATGGCCTTGCGGGCATCGGCCTGGTCGCTGCCGAGCAGGGTTTTCATATCGCCGCTGATGCCGGACAGGCCGGCCAGGCCGGACTGATAATGCAGCAGGTCCGAAACGGCATCAACCGTCATGTGTTTTTCCCGCAGCAGGTACAGCACCACCGCCGGATCGATGGAGCCGCAGCGCGTGCCCATCGGCAGGCCGTCCAGCGGCGTGAAGGTCATGGTCGTGGCGATGCTTTGCCGCTGCCTGACCGCGCACAGACTGGCGCCCTGCCCCAAATGCGCGATCACCACGCGCCCGTCGGCCTCGGCATCCGAATACGCCGGCAAGGCATCGATGATGTATTCGTAGGACAAGCCATGAAAACCGTAACGGCGCACGCCTTCCCGGTACAGCGATTTCGGCAGCGCGAAGGTGTGGGCAACCTCGGGAATGGTATGGTGGAAGGCCGTGTCGAAACAGGCCACCTGCATCATCTCGGGATACAGCCTCCGCAAGCCGCGGACGGCGCTCAGGTTATGCGGCTGATGCAGCGGCGCCAGCGGAACCAGCGCTTCGAGATCGGCCAGCACGGCCTCATCGATCAGCACCGGGCGAATATAATCGCTGCCGCCATGCACGATGCGATGCCCGACCGCCAGCACCCGCAAATCGTTGTCATGCTCGTCCAGCCAGTCCAGCAGCACACGCAAGGCCTCCTGATGATCCTGTATCGGCAGCGCGCGGCTGGTACCCTGGACCTTGAATTGCGCCTCGCTGCCGATGCCGGAAATCTGCCCTCGATACAGCGCCCCGGGATGTCGGCTGCCGTCGGCGGCAAAAATCGCGAACTTGATGCTCGATGAGCCGGCATTGATGACTATTATGGCTTCCTGCATAAAGTACTCATTTTATTGTTGGGTTTGAGGGCAAGCGCTGTCTGCTGTGTGAGCGGCTTCGCCCTGGGCGCCTACTTTTGGTAGCCGCCCAGGGCGAATAAATTCGCCCCTACAGTTAGCCGCTAATCCTTTTCCATTTCGGGCGTGTAGCTGCCGGTACTGGCCGCGCCGTTCAGCTTCGCGCGCCTGTAAAGCGCCTGTTGCGCCGCCTGTATGTTTTCGTCCTTGCCCTGCCAGGTCTTCAACACCGGCTCCTGCAAGGCCCGCGCGTAGGAAAAGCTCAACTGCCAGGGCGCATTGCCGGCCAGCGCATTGATTGCGTTCAGATTGGCTGTCGCTTGCTCGGGCGTCTGGCCACCGGACAGGAAATTAATCCCGGGCACGGCCGCCGGCACGGTTCGGCGCAGCTGCTTCAGCGTTTGCTCGGCGATTTCCTCGGGGCCGGCCTTGTTCGGCGCGTCCTTGCCCGGCAGCACCATGCTCGGTTTCAGCACGATGTATTCCAGCGCCACGCGATGCCGGTACAGGGCGTGGAAAACCGCGTGCTGAACGGCTTCGGTGACTTCAAAGCAGCGTTCGATGGTGTGGTCGCCGTCCAGCAGCACTTCCGGCTCCACGATGGGCACGATGCCCAGCGACTGGCAGATGGCCGCGTAACGGGCCAGCACCTCGGCATTGGCCTTGATGCCCAGCGCCGTCGGGTTGTGGCCGGCGACGTTGTAAACCTCGCGCCACTTGGCGAAGCGCGCGCCCTGCTCCTTGTAGCCTGTCAGCCGGTCGGCCAGGCCGTCCAGGCCTTGCGTGATCAGATCACCCGGCGCATTGGCCAACGCAATCGTGCCTTTGTCGACCTTGATGCCGGGCACGATGCCCTGCTCGGCCGCCGCCTGCGGCAGCGGCTTTCCATCGGCGGTTTTCTGGCCCAGCGTTTCTTCAAACAGGATCACGCCGCTGATGAATTCACCCAGTCCCTGTGTGGTCAGCAACAGCGCGCGGTAGGCGCGGCGGTTCTCCTCGGTCGATTCCACATTGACCGCCTTGAAGCGCTTGGCGATGGTCGGCAAGCTCTCATCGGCGGCCAGTATGCCTTTTCCTTCGGCCACCATATCGGCAATAGTGGCTTGTAATTCGCTTTGAATACTCATGTGCAATCTCCGGTAGCTTATGCGGCAGTCATAGAGTCTAACAGAATACTTTTTATATACGACCCGAGGGAGCGGGCAATTGCTCAAAAAATGTCTTGCGGCGTTGCCGAATGAAAGCCGGCGCTGACCAACCGGCGGCGCGACGCGCGGGAAAGTGGTTCGGGGCCGTGCACGAAGCATTCACGGATGCGCCACAGGCCGCGTCACGCCTGGCTTTTCTGGCGGAATTCACGAACTAACGCCCAGACAAATGATCTTAATTATCTCCACTGTGAGGAGAGTAGAAATGAAAACACTAAAACTAAAAGCAGTACATGGGCTCTTGTTTGCGGCCGCCGGTTTCATGGCGTGCCTTATGCCGATGAAGGCCGGCGCGAATGTCGATTCCCACACCCAAAGCGGTCCGCGGCTGATCTATCAATCCCGTTCAATCAATCACAATATCTACAGCTACCTGAGCAGGTTGGCCGGGGAACTTTCTATCAAACCGAAACTGATCTATGTCAGCCGCGCTTATGGTCCGGCCATACACAGTTACCGGCATTCGGGCACTGAACAGACGGCCGAGTGGAATGTCGAGTATGTGAACAAGGCATACAATCCGGCCATATTCAGCTACGAATCGTCGATTCATCCCGGATATGGAACGCCCGTAAAGGACTGAAGTTTCCGGTAAGTAATGGGCATGGAATAAATCAGTGAATTGTAGGTGCGAATTCATTTATGCCCTATGGTACTTGTGCCCTTCAGGGTATTCGTACTGTGCGAATGAATTCGCACCTACATAGGAAACTCATCCGCGCACTTGGGGAAGTTATTTTATGCGCGTTCCTAAGCAAAACACCTTCGGCAAGACTTGCTTGAGCTTGCCGAAGGCATCACCGCGAACGGCTTAACCCAGGCGGCCTGCCCGCTATCTGAACATCCACAGAAGCGCGCAGCGTGATACGGCGTTCACGCCGGAGGCTTGACCGAAATGTCCGGAGGATACGCGCCATCCTCCGGACTCCCGTCACGGATGGCTTGCCGAACCGATTTCAAAACTGAAGTCGGCGTCCCAGGGCGGATTGGGATTTCCTGCCGTCGGCGCGATGGCGGCAAAGCGGTGGCAATCCGTGCAGGTCAGGTTCTGCGCATAGGTCTCGAGCGTCACATTGGCGACCTTCACCGTGGGCAACATGCTGGCGAGCTGATGGGGCACTTTCTCGGGTTTTGCGGGGTCCTGGATCGGCGAGGTCGACCAGATTACGTTGACCAATTGATAATTGCGCCAGACCGATTGCGGGAAGGCCCCGGCAATGGCTTTTTGAGCGATGGCATTGGCATTCCGGGCATCGCTATCGATCGGCACGACCCGCGTCACCTGGACCGGCACGGGACCAGGGCAGCCCTGGCCCAGATAATAGGGCGGCGGCTGATTGGGCTGGCAACTTACCGTTACCGGCGAGGTTTTGCCGCTGGGCAAACAGCTCGGCGACACCGACAGTTGCCGCGTCTGGCAGTTAGCGTTATAGAAATTATACGCCCCGCTCGAGTTTGAGGACCCCGGCACATTATCGACATGCTCGAAAGTGGACCAGATCCAGGTCGGCTGACTCTGTGTCTTGTGAAGGATATGAAAACCGACCAGCGCCACCGTGGTCGAGCGGCAGGTATTGCTGGCCGTATCGACGACCACGGCAGGAGTCAGCTTATAGCGTTGCCATTTGCTATTGGACGGATCAGTCACCTCCATCCAGGCCGCCTTGAGCTCGATAGCCCCGGTCGGCCCGCCCGACTGCAAGGACCCTTTCGGCAAAACAATAGGCTGTCCGTTGCCGTCGTTCACCCAGGCGGCCTGCCGGTCAGCGTTATAGAACTGGTTGCTGTACACATAATTGTATTCGTCCTGATTGATGCGCACTTCGTACCAGACATTGGTGCCGTTTTGCGCGCCCAGCCAGCTGGGAGCCTGGGTCGGAAAGGCTTCGTCGATGCTGTCCGGAAAATCGAACTCGGTGGCGAACTTGCTGGTGAACTTCGACGTGGCACGGAACAGGCGCATCGAGCCGGCCTGCTCCGCCGTGATCCCCGCCTGTGTTTGGCAATCCGGGGGAATCACAGGCTGCGTGCCCCAGGCCGGGGGCTTGGCGCCGCCCGGCTGAAAGAGCAGTTCCCTGGGCATATAGGTTTCCCATTGCACCGGGTTCAGGTCGCCGGGATCGCCGAACCCGGCCCCCTGCACAGTCGGCCAGTTCAGGGTAATCAATTGCCACCAGGCGAAACAGTCGGCATCCAACTGATTGCTCAGGATCGGCGCGTCGCCCGGCACGGACGAAACAAACGGCACCTTCAGCAGGCCGCAGTTAAAAGTCGCCAGCGCCGGGGAACGGGCGCCTGGCTGCTCCGGCAAGGCAGTGGCCTCCAGGCACACCGTCAAACCGGCAATCAGACCGGCAGCAGCCGCCCTCCCCGCGTTACGGCATAACACTCTCTTTCCGCTAAACATCATAGCTTGCCCTCATTGTGTCTGAATCGCGCCGGCCGCCACGACATTGATAAGCGCCGGCATGGCCGCGCCCTGGGGCTGGCCGTAATTGGTGAGATGCAGACCGCGCAGTCCGGGCGTGGCATTGCTTGCCACACTGACCTCGAGCAGCATGGCAGTTGCCTCTGACGGATAGGAGTTGCCCGGCACCGCGTAGTTGATCGAGGAAGTACTGCCGATGGCCGTCGCTGTCACGCCGTCGCCCGTAATACTGACGGCCGGCAGTCGGTTGCCTGGCTGTACCGTGGCGCCGGTCAACACCATCGGCACTTTTAAGGCGCCTTGCCTGACCAACGGCGCAATCAGGGTGCTGTTACTGATGAGCGTCATGGCCTGGTTAACGGGATTGGCGACCGGGCGATACGCCATGGCCTTGAAGATATCGGCATGGAACAGTTGCAGCGGTTGCGCCAGGGTATCGCTGCCGGAAGTCGGGCCCACGCAGTCCAGCGCCGGCGGCGCGGCTTTATCGATGGCGGTCGCCACTATCTGCATCAGAAACGTGCGGGCGATCTGGCCGCCCCACTGGATCGGCTGGCCGTTGATCGTGATGTCCGACACAGTGTAGCCTTTGTCCGGCGGCACCGCATAGGTCGCGTGCAGGATGAAATTGCCGGGCAGCGGGCCGTTCTCTCCATTCAGGGTTTTCGTCCCGCGCATAATGGTCCAGAAAGCGGCCGGGGCGGTACCATCCGGCGTTCGATAACTGCTGAAGTCCGGCATTTGAATATAAAGCCCGGGCGGATTGGTCAGCGTCACGGCGTTACCGAACGACACCAACTTGTTCGTCGTCTGCCCGATGTGGGGATCGCTGTTTCTGTGGGGCTGGCCGTACTGGGCGCAGCAAATCAGAGCGTTAGGGTCATTGTTGCCGATTTTGCGCTGGAGCGTCGCGGCGGAGGCCAGGCCGATCTCCGTTTGCAAAGTGTTGGGGGTGCTGGTCAGGTGCATCGCGCCGCCGGCCGAATCGCTCGAATCGGTGCCCGAATTCCATTTGTTGAGCGGATTGTAGCCCGGCCGGCCGGTCGAGGGATCGATGACCACTTTGTTGTCCTTGTCATAGAGATAAAGGTCCTCAATCCGGATTTGCGGCTTACCGAGAGTGCTTTGATACAGCTCTAGCACTCTGTTCGGATCGATCATCCATAAGGAATTCCAGTATTCCGGATTCTCGCAGACGAAATCGACGCGAATGATCTTGCCCTGGGCGTTGCGGGTAACGCTCCACTCGCAGTATTCATCCTGCCAGCCGCGCGGTCCGTAAGGCCCATAGGGCAAATTTTCGCTCTGCCCGGTGCACGGGTCTTTGGTAATCGGCGGAAAGCTCTGTTTATTGGTCTGGTAGCCGGTATCGGCGAGGGCCAGCTGCTCCTGATCCGAAAGTTGCGGAAAATAGAAACCGATGCGGCCGGGAAAGGCGCTCCAGGTGATATTCGCCACCGTTGCGCCCTGCGGGATGGCCGTATCCAGCGGGTTGAAGTAATTGCTGATGCCCGTTGCATTGGTCGAGTTCCACGGGTTGCCTGTGATGCCCTGTTGCGTGAATCCGTTCAGGTTGATATTCCACTGCGCTTCGAGGGCCGCCTGCATGCCCGAGTGATTGGGAAAATCTATTTGTTTTGCCGGCGTCCAGAACTGAAAGGGTGTGTTCATGGTGATCTCTCTCTTTAGTGAAGCTTGGCCTTTGCAGGCCCCGCTTGTTATCGATGAGATATCCTTTCCTGATTTGCGAAGTGTTCAGGTTCTGAGCGTAAGTCATTTGCCTGATTACACTGGATGTGTCGGCGAACGATGTGCCTCGTTTGCGTTTGATGCGCTGGCTGCGTCGCCGATAGCGCCTGCGTTTGGGCGGCACATCCCATGCAAGATTTCAATTCCGGGACGCAAATTAGCCCAACCCTTAATTGAAACTTAAATTCATCTTTCACAACCAGTTTAAGTATCTATCACAGCCAACTCTTTAATATCAATAGAACGATACTCAAAAACGATATGCCAGCGGCGGACAAGCAGGCCGTGAGCTTGACGCCCGCATTGGTTCAGGCGCAACGGCTATTTTGCCCGAACCGGCACGATTTCTTGCAGGTCCCGGAATCAGTTTTCGCGCATCAAGGCGATCAGTGCGTCTTCAACGACCTGGTTTTTATGGGTCCTTGCCAGGTCCAAGGCGGTTTTGCCCTGGGCGTTTTTGCTATTGATATCGGCGCCCAACGATACTAATTCTTCGACGATGCCCGGATTGGTATTGTATTGCGCCGTGACCATCAGGGCGGTTTCTTTATTGTTCACTCTTTTGTTGATGTCGGCGCCTAACGCGACCAGTTCTTTTATTATTTCCGGGTATTTGCTGTAACCGGCCGCCCCGGTAAGAGGCGTGCCTGAAAACAGCGGATCGGCCTCGTTCACATCCGCTCCACGCTCGACTAACGCCCTGATAACGGCTTTATCCGAATTGCTCATTGCCGCCCACATCAATACGCTGCCATTTTTATTGCCTTCTTTCAAAGCCTCTGCAGGTATTTCGTCCACGGATGCCAGCGTCGCGGTCTCCCAATACTGGCGCGTGCTGTATTCCCTATAAGGGTTAAGCAATTTTAAGGCGGCAAACAATGCGACCGCGACGACAAGGGCAACGATATATTTTGGACTGACTGACTGCATGTTTTTTTCTTTTCCTTTTTTAACAAAATAAATAAACGCGAGCATGGTCCTTTGGTTTCGGAATGGCTCTTTGCCGGCATTCACAGAGCCGGTAACGCCCCCGCTCAGGCGCCGATACTGGAAGCTCCGCGGACGCGATGCCGGTGTTCGGGAGCGGAACCGGAATAACATCCTTCGATGACGCCAAAGCAGGATGCCGCTGGGTGCCTGACGAATGATTTAAAGTTCCGGAGATTAAGTATAGTCACCGCTGGAAAATTGTGGTTCGGGGTTAAAGGCGGCTGACGCTGGGGCCGGACAGCACCGGTTTGACTGCCGTTGAAGGCTTTGTCGGGCACGGCCAGGGAAGCCGATGGCAGTCTGAATTTGTCCTTGATCTTGTCCCCGGCCAGCAATCGCGCTTTAACCCCCGGCTGCCGGCGCTAGAAATCGATAACGCCGGTGGCGGTCAACTCAAAGGGTCCGGACGGGTCCTGAATCACGACGAAATCGGCGCTGCCGCTGGCTGTCTTGAACCGGCCCGTCCCGCCGACAAAAAAGAAGACGCCGGTGGCGATACCCGTGCTGGTATCCAGTTCCGCGTCTTCAAATTCGACATAGAGTTCATCACCGTTGGCGGCCATGAAAGTCTGTTGCGAACTGGCCAGTATGAGATGAGGTTCCGGCCCCGGACTGAACATCATCGTCCCGGCCCCGGCCCAGTTGCCAAGATGGGTTCCCGTGCCCGTGACGGTAATGTCGCCGCCCGTCGGAGGATTCCCCCCCGTAAAGGTCACGTTGCCCTCCCCGTGCAAACTGAAAGGGCGTTCGGCAGCCGCTGCCGGGAAGGAACCCAGCAGGAAGAGGGTCAGCGTCAAGACGTACATATTGCGAGAATGTTTCATCGGTAATCTCCTGTAATTGCCATGAATCAAAAACGACAGTCAGAACCCGGGCTATTCAGTCCGACCGCAACGTTTACTTAAGGAATGTACGGAACCAACATCCCAAGTGTAAGAATGATTGTTATGTTAGGTGCGAATTCATGCGCACGCACAACTTCATGCAAGTCACTGACAACAAATAAGACTTAAGCGCTGCATTTCAGAAACCGGCTGATTGTCGACGCCGTGCCTACCGGTTTTCACAACGCCGGTTCCGACCTGCGCAATCACAAGTCGCCTGCCGGTCTGCCGCGCCAGCGGCGATTCGAACAGTACCATGGCTTCAAAGTCATGGTCATTGACCGGCACGGGTTCAGTGGCATAAAGCTTTACGGGAAATAAAAAGGTTGCAGAGTTTAAAGCATCCGCATGCTCTAATGCACCGAACTGTAGTGCTTGTTATGTATATACGATTAATAACCGTCAGGGTAATCAGCATCACTACTTAGGTAAGCTCCTGTATATACTGATGTTTATTTTCATCGTAATATTTACGATTATCCCGGAAAACTGAAGAAAGCGAAGCCATGGCGCCTCATTGGGAACATTTTGCACACGAAGCCGATATGGGCATACGCGGAATCGCGCCGACGCTCGAACAGGCATTTGAACAGGCCGCCCTGGCCATGACGGCCGTGATCACTGACCCCGTCGGGGTAATGCCTTCCGAAGCGGTCCCCATACACTGCACAGGGACAGACAACGACTTCCTGTTTATGGACTGGATCAATGAACTGGTCTACGCCATGGCTGTTCGCGGCCTGTTGTTCAACCGGTTTCAGGTATCCATCAATGACGGGGAATTGACGGCCACGGCCTTCGGCGAAGCCGTGGACCGGCAAAGACACCAGCCAGCCGTGGAAATCAAGGGCGCCACGCTGACCGAACTGCATGTTTATCAACAACCGGATGGCCAATGGGTTGCCCAATGCGTCGTCGACGTTTAGATACTCATGGATACTTCTCAGCCGATAAAAGTCGATGAAATCCGCTCGGAAATTCCGGCTAAGGCTTTGGTCGTAAATCGCTTCCCGTTTAAACATAGGATGTACCGGCGCCAGGCCTGTCCTGAGCGCAGTCGAAGGAAGACGCATCGTTTGCGAGCGATGCGCTTCACCGCAGCGCCTGGAGCGTCTGCTTCTGGTCGGCACATCCCATGCAGGCACATATCTGTTTCGACACTACCGCCCAAGGCGCCGCGATCCGCAATGCGCTTGAATTGCGGAAATTGCTTCAGGACAGAATGCCTGACGCATGAAAAAACGCGTCGCCGAAAGCATTCTTACCGGCCTTCGTCAGGCTGAAACCGTTGCAACTGCGGCGTTTCACGGCGAATGGATTCGGAATAGATAATGAATTTGAAGGGATTGAACTCCTGGTATTTTTCCATCAGTTTCAGGAAGGCGTTTTCCTCAAGCGCCTGCAATTTCGTGTCGGACGGATACCGGGCCAATGCCCAGGCCGTCGTGCGCGCCGCAAGTTCGTGGTCGCCGCTCTCCAGCATCTTTTCAATGGCGTCAGCCAGATCCTGTTCCGACAGATCCAGATAATCCGTCAATAACGATCCGAATTCCTTCTGGCTCAGCGTGTCCATGCCTTGCTGATCAGGCTGCCAGTAACCGATGTTCTGATCATAGAGCCGGTTGATCACGTTTTCGCGCAGGATCAGAAAAGGCAATTGCACCTCGGGATTCTGATAGACGCCGGGCGGCATCAGGTTCCGGTGATGAATCGCCGCGCGGTCCGACCATTTCCAGATATCCCGCATGGTTTCCCGGTGCAGCCATTGCAGGCTGGTTTTGAGCCTGGCGAGCAGGGTTGGGGAGTTAAAAACGCGGGTCAACGGTTCATGTCCGTGCAGCAAATGCCTGGGATTGAGAGATACTACGGTATCGACCGCATCGAAAAGCCCGGGCAGGTTGCCTTCCTCAAAAAACGGCGCGCCGATGTACGGCATGATGAAATCGCCCACGAAAAGAACGTCATGCTCGGGCACGTGAATAAACATACCGTCGACCGTCTCTCCGCCCGGAACAGGAATGAGTTCAAAACGCGTGCCGCCCACGATCGCTTCGGTGCGCCGGTCCACCACGACATCGGGCCGGAAATCGGTGATGAATTCCGCCTTGAAGTCAGTGCCGAAAAAGTAAAAATACGGAAATGCCTGGCTGCCTTTGCTGATAACGTCCAGTTCCTTGCGGAAATTATCTCGGGCGTAGAACCTGACCGGCACCCCCATCTGCCGGAAATAGCGGTGTCCGCCGATATGATCCCAGTGGGCGTGGGTCACAAAGACCGTCGTCAGCGGCGGAAGATCAGGTACGCGACCGCGCAGGAATTCATAGGCCGCCTGCGCCGAATCGGGCCGGGTTCCGGCATCGATGGCGATCAGCTCCCTGCCGTCCCTTGAAACGATGAAGTAATACTCGGTGAATTCGAAACCCGAGAGGTTGAAGACCTTTCCCGGCACAACCTCCCTCAATCGCCTGGGATAGAAAGTATGGCCTTTTTCGGCATTGACCGCATAGGGCGTGGTCAGCGTGATGGGTTTATCGAAGCCGTCATAACCGCTGGCCTGCAGATGCTCCCGGGCCCGTCCGTGATCATCGTTTTTTTTGTACAGAACGGCCAGCTGGTAGAAAATCTCCCGCTGCCAGCCGGAATGGGGCGCTTTGTCGATGTTGTCCGCGCACCATTGCAGATCGGCAAAAGCCGCACCGGTCTTGTCGAACCGGTCCGGGAGCTGGGCATAGACGACGCCCGTCATCCAGCGCACCAGGAAGTTGTCGTTATGGGTCAGCGTGCGCGCGGTTTCCAGCTTGCCGATGGTATCGTTCACCCAGGCCACCCGGCTCAACAGCGGCTCCTGATCGGCGCGGGAGGCGCGCAGAACGCCCAGGGCGCTCAGGTACAAAGCCTTTTTCTCAGGGGTTAGCCGCGCGCTTTGCTGTTGCAGCAGGTCTTCAAAAAATCCGATGCCGGCCTGAAACTGATTGGCATTCATGAATTGCTGCATCAGGAATGCGGTGAGCTGAGGCTCCGTGACAGTCCCGGACTGGTGCAGCGCTTTCAGATATTCCAGTTCGGGATGATAGGTTTGAGACGGCGCGGTGGCGATAGTCGCACATCCGCTTGCAAGCAGGCTGACCAGTATAAGAAAAAAACCTCTCCAATTCGTTCTTTCCCGCATTTTTTCCTCCAATATTATCAGGGTGGCTGACTGTCAGGGCTTGCCTGACTTGCACAGTCACGGACTGCCTCTGATCTGCGCCAGCATGTCTTCCAGTCGTTTGCCGGAAACGGGTTTCTTCGGCATGCCCCGCACCGTGTAGTGAATGCGCCCTTCTTCGATTCCCTGGAAATCCAGCCCCATGTCCTGCAAAAACTCGAGGATTCGCATCACTTCCGGGTCGCCCGCAATTGCCTCGGGGTGCGCCTGAATCGCGGCCAGATATTCGACCGCCACGACCATCGCCTGGAGGTCACAGCGGCCCGTCTGCCTTGCAAGCAACGACAAGATTTTGAAGAAAGCGTCATGGTGTTCGTGCTTGTGCCGGCTTTCGCGTTCAGGCCGGGCTCCGCGCAACCGGGACCGTACGGATTCGACATGGATCACCCTCGCCTGCGGCGACTCGAACAGCATCATGGCTTCATGAGCCAGACGGGCGCCTTCGGCGTCGCCGCGCTCGATCTCGGCGAGCACCAGGGCGGCCAATACCTTGGTCGGCAGAAGGTGGCCGACCGTATCGGAAAATCCTGGATCAAAATCCCCGTACAGGTCCACAATCAGATCGGCACAGTGCGGATTGACCGCCCACAGGGCGCGGGCCAGGCCGGAGGCCGGTTCGGGACCGCGGATAGCCGACCAATGCTTCTCGCACAACGCGATCAGGTTCCGTTGCAGAGCCTCAAGCTTCTGCGCCGGCATTCGCCCCAGATTTCTTCGTGCTTCACTTTCGATGAAGGAGAGTTTCGTCATAAAGCCTGCCTTATTACGATAGCGCGCAACCGCATCATGGCCGGACCATGCAAAATCATGGACTGTCTTTCGTCTGCAACAGTTCCGGCCCGCCCTGTCTGGACAGAAATGTGACCGGTTTATCAACGTGCTGAAGCGTCATCTTCAGGCTGATAGCCGATCTCCGCCATGGCATCGGCAATATCCAGGAACCGGTTGCTGTTGTTCGATACCCCGTAATAAATCGCAAACCGGACTTCAGCCAGAAGGCTCTTCTTCACCAGTTGCACAAGGTCCCTATGGCTGAGCCACAGGCTCTGACTGCGGGCATCCCCGGCCGGATCATCATCCCTCAGCACCGAGCCAATGCGCAGACACACTGACTCAAGGCCGTGCAAGTCGCAATACAGTTTGGCGATCGCCTCCCCGGCGGCCTTGCCGACCCCATAGTAGCCGTCCGGACGAATCGGATGCCGCGTCGTGATCAAGGCCGGGTTCTGCCGGGTGTGCAGGCTCGGAGGAAAACCTTCGTAAGCGCCGGTGACGTGATTCGAACTGGCGAACACGACCCGCTTGACCCCATGGGCCCTTGCCGCGTCATAGACATTCTTTGTACCGGCAATATTGTTCATCAACACTGACTGCCAGTCGGCATCAGCACGCGGATCGCCAGCCAGATGAACCACGTAAGCAAGATCGGGGATTTTTTTGAATACGGCAGTGACCTGTTCGGCGTTTGCAATATCAGCCCGGAATGCGTTTCCGTTTTTTTCCTTCAGACAGATATCGACGCCGTAAAGCTCGAACGAGTCCGCCAGGCCGCGCCACAGGATCTGGCCGATCAGGCCGCTGTGGCCCGTGATTAATAATTTGGGGTCTGCCATTTAATGTTATCTCCTGATGAGGTCCCGGGTCGAATGAATTCGACCCTACAGATAACATCAGCCCCTCGGGTCGAATACCCTAAAGGACACCAGTGAATTTGACCCCACACCTGCGTAACATCAGTTACTTAGGATTCGGTAACCAATAACTGTCTTATTTTAAACGGAGTCTGTGGGAGCGATGCCCTCATCGCGACTTGCGGTATCTTTAGTCGCGATGAGGGCATCGCTCCCACGGGGGTCATAAAAAACGACATCGGGATGTTATTTTTAGCCGAATCCTTAACACTTGAAACCGATATCATAACGGCAAGCAAGAAAGAACGGTTAACCGTTGCATATTGTTCATGTTTTGCATTGAATTGCTATTCGTGCCATTACCATCTAACTTATCAGGTAAGTCGCCCATGTACGCTTTCAGACGTATTTGGCTCCCGGAAAGCCGATAGCCTTATAATTTTCTTAACCCATTGCCGGGGTTTAGTCTAAACTTTGACGCCACATTCAACATGAAGGAAGTTGTTTTGAACGATGCCTGACGCAATCCCCCACAAAAAACAACCCACCATTCCTGTTCCCTTGCTCATCAAGGCTCACAGCCATGATGCCTAGGTTCGGCTGGTTATGCTTGCTGGCTGGCCTGTGCGGCTGCACTGTAGGCCCCGATTACCGCGAGGCTGTGCCCGCCGCGCCTAACGACTGGCTGGCAGACAAGGAGCAAGGTTTAAAACCCATCGATCCGGAAACGCTGAAAAACTGGTGGAAAAGCTTCGGCGATCCGGAGCTTAATCGCCTCATGGAGCGGGCTCTGTCGGACAATCTGGACATCAAGATAGCCATGACCCGCATCGAGCAGGCCCGGGCTCAGCGCCGCGCCGCGCGCGCGGAACTGTTTCCCAGAGTGGATGCGAAAGTAGGTGGCCAGCGCAATGACAACCCGTTGCCCGGACTGGCGCCCGGCATCCGCTACAACCTGTTTGAGCTGGGGTTCGACGCCCTGTGGGAAGCCGACCTGTTCGGCCGCCTGCAACGCCGGCTGGAAGCGTCTTCGGCCGATCTGGACGCCGCCAGGGCGGATTATGGCCAGGCGCTGGTGATACTGACGTCCGAACTGGCGCGCAGCTATGTCGAATACCGCAGTCTGCAAAACCAATTGCGCATCACCCGCGCCAACCTGGACGCGCAGCAAAACACCCAGCGCCTGACCGAAATGCAATACCGGGAGGGCGCCGGCACGCGGCATGACTCAGTACGGGCGCGCGCCCAGACCGAGAACACGAGGGCTCAGATTCCGGCCCTGAAATCAGGCATCATTGCCGAGCTCAGGCAGCTGGAAGTGCTGATAGGCCGGCAGCCCGGCACGCTGGCGGCCGACCTGGGCGAACCGGACGGGGTTCCGATAGCGCCCGGCCAGGAACTCCTGGCATCGCCGGCGGAGACGATCCGCCACCGCCCCGACCTTCGCATCGCCGAACGCCAGCTCGCCGCCGCGACCGCCCTGCAGGGCGCCGCGATCGCGGAACTGTTTCCGAAAATCTCGCTGTCGGCGTTTCTGGGCCTGCGCAATACGGACATCGAAGGCTTGTTCAAATCGGCGGCCTTTTCCTACAGCACCGCTGCCAACCTGTTGCAGCCACTGCTCAATTTCGGCCGCATCCAGGCCGGCATCGATCTGGCCAAGGCGCAGCAGCGGGAAGCCTACCTGGCCTATGAAAAGGCGGTGCTCGAAGCCCTTCGCGAAACGGAAACCGCCCTGACCCGCTACCTCAATGAAGAAATCCGCCGGCAGACGCTGACCCGTTCCGTGGCGGACCAGCGCGAATCCGTCAGATTGTCCCAACTCCGCTATCACGAAGGCGTCATATCGTTTCTGGACGTACTCGATTCCCAGCGCGCCCTGTTTGTCGCCGAAATCGAACTGGCCCGCTCCGAAGCGCAGGCGTCCACCAATTTGATTGCCGTATATAAGGCATTGGGCGGCGGCGCGGATGCCGCAGCGCCAGTATCCCTGAGGAACCCATGAACAAACCGAAAAAATCAACGCTCACTTTCATCCTGGTCGGCATCGCCGTCGCCGCCGCGGTCCTGGCGTGGTGGCTCCTGCGGCCGCCCGGCCTGCCCAAGGGCATCGTCGCCAGCAATGGCCGCATCGAAGCCACCGAGATCGACATCGCCACCAAAACGCCGGGGCGCATCGTCGACATCATGGCGCGCGAAGGCGATTTCGTGCAGGCAGGCCAAGTGCTAGCGCGCATGGACACGCAAGTGCTGCTCGCCCAGAAGGCCGAAGCGCAGGCCCAGGTTCGCCAGGCCGAGAACGCCTATCTGGCGGCGCAATCCGTGGTCGCCCAGCGTGAAAGCGAACACCATGCCGCTCAGGCGGTCGTTGCCCAGCGCCGCGCCGAACTCGATGCCGCGCGCAAGCGCCTGAGACGCTCGGAGAATCTCGCCATCGAGGGCGCCGCGCCGATGCAGCAACTCGATGACGACCGCGCCCAGGTGCTGGGTGTGCAGGCCGCCATCAGCGCCGCGCAGGCCCAGGTCGCGGCGGCGAAAGCGGGCATCGAGGCCGCCAAATCGAAGGTGGTGGAATCGCATTCGCTGATCGAGGCGGCCAAGGCGACGGTCGCGCGCCTGCAGGCCGATATCGACGACAGCGAACTGAAGTCGCCGCGCGACGGCCGCGTACAGTACCGCGTCGCCGAACCGGGCGAAGTGCTGAGCGCCGGCGGCCGCGTGCTGAACATGGTGGATCTGTCCGACGTCTACATGACCTTCTTCCTGCCCACCGAAGCCGCCGGCCGGGTCGCGCTGGGCAGCGAGATCCGCCTCGTGCTCGACGCCGCGCCCAATTTTGTGATCCCGGCCCGGGCCAGCTTCGTCTCCAGCGTCGCCCAGTTCACGCCGAAGACGGTGGAAACCGAGGTCGAGCGCCTGAAGCTGATGTTCCGCGTGCGCGCGGCGATCGCTCCCGAACTGCTGAAAAGACGCCTCGAGCAGGTCAAGACCGGCCTGCCCGGCATGGCCTATGTCAAGATCGATCCGGACGCCGAATGGCCTCCCGAACTGGCGATCAGCCTGCCGCAATGAATACCGACGCCCTTGCCTCGCCCGTCGTCCGCGTGCAGGGTGTCAGTCTGCGCTACGGCGACAACCTCGCACTCGACGACCTCAGCCTGGACATTCCCGCCAATTGCATGGTCGGCCTGATCGGTCCCGACGGCGTCGGCAAGTCCAGCCTGATGTCGCTGCTGACCGGCGCCCGGGCCATGCAGGAAGGCCGCATCGACGTGCTGGACGGCGACATCGCCGACGCCGCGCACCGCCGCGCCGTCTGCCCGCGCATCGCCTATATGCCGCAGGGGCTGGGCAAGAACCTTTACTCTACGCTGTCGGTATTCGAGAACGTCGATTTTTTCGGCCGCCTGTTCGGGCATGAACAGGCCGAGCGCCATGCGCGCATCGATGAACTGCTGGCAAGCACGGGCCTGTCGCCGTTCCGCGACCGCCCCGTCGGCAAGCTCTCGGGCGGCATGAAGCAAAAGCTGGGACTTTGCTGCGCCCTGATCCACGACCCCGACCTGCTGGTGCTGGACGAGCCGACCACGGGCGTCGACCCGCTGTCGCGCGCCCAGTTCTGGGAACTGATCGAGCGCCTGCGCGCACGCCGCGCCGGCATGAGCGTACTGGTTTCGACCGCCTACATGGACGAGGCGGAACGCTTCGACTGGCTGGTGGCGATGGATGCGGGCAAAGTCCTCGCCACCGGCACGGCGCCCGACCTGCGCGCACGCACCGGCTCCGGGACGCTGGAGGCGGCCTTCATCCGGCTGCTGCCGGAAGCTAAGCGCCGCAGCCACAAGGACATCGTCATTCCGCCGCGCGCGACCGGCGGCGCGCAGGAAATCGCCATCGAGGCGCATGACCTGACCATGCGCTTCGGCGATTTCGTCGCCGTCGACCATGTCAGCCTGCACATCGAGCGCGGCGAGATCTTCGGTTTTCTGGGCTCCAACGGCTGCGGCAAGACCACCACGATGAAAATGCTCACCGGCCTGCTGCAGCCGAGCGAGGGCGAGGCGCGGTTGTTCGGCCGCGTCGTCGACGCCGGCAATCTGGACACGCGCAAGCGCGTCGGCTACATGTCGCAGGCGTTCTCGCTGTATTCCGAACTGACCGTGCGGCAAAACCTGGAGCTGCACGCGCGGCTGTTCCACCTGCCGGAAGCCGAAATTCCCGGGCGCGTCACCGAAATGGCCGAACGTTTTCTGCTCGGCCAGGTCATGGACGCCTTGCCCGATGAGCTTCCTTTAGGGCTGCGCCAGCGCCTGTCGCTGGCCGTGGCCGTGATTCATCGGCCGGACCTGCTGATTCTTGACGAACCGACCTCCGGCGTCGATCCGGTGGCGCGCGACGGCTTCTGGGAGCTGATGATCGATCTCGCGCGCCGCGACAGGGTCACAATCTTCATTTCCACGCACTTCATGAACGAGGCCGAACGCTGCGACCGCATATCGCTGATGCACGCGGGCAAGGTACTCGCCAGCGACAACCCCGCCGCGCTGGTCGAACGCAGCGGCCATGATACGCTGGAAGCGGCCTTCATCGACTACCTGAAAGCAGCGAGCGGTCTCGAGGACGAACCCGCGGCAGATCATCCGCCCCGGGCCGCCGGTACGCTTGTCCGAACCGCCGCGCCAGCGCCTGGCCCTATCGCCCGCTTCAGCCTCCTGCGCCTGTTCAGCTACACCTTTCGCGAAGCGCTGGAACTGCGCCGCGATCCCCTGCGCGGCTTGACTGCGCTGTTCGGCACATTGCTGCTGATGTTCATCATGGGCTACGGCATCAGCATGGACGTCGAGGACCTGAATTTTGCCGTACTCGACCGCGACCGGACTCTGCTCAGCCAGAATTACGCACTCGACCTCAGCGGTTCACGCTACTTTATCGAACGGCCGCCGATCGCCGATTACGACGAGCTCGACCGCCGCATGCGCAGCGGCGAGCTGAGTCTGGCGCTGGAGATTCCACCCAACTTCGCCCGCGACCTGCAGCGCGGCAATGACGTAAAAATAGGCGCCTGGATCGACGGCGCGATGCCCAGCCGCGCGGAGAACGTGCTCGGCTACGTGCAGGCCATGCATCAGGGCTGGCTGATGGAGCAGGCGCGCCGCCGTTATACGGGGCGTCTGCCGCCCGGATTGATGACCATCGAGACGCGCTTTCGCTACAACCCCGATGTTAAAAGTCTGCCCGCCATCATACCCGCCGTGATTCCGATGCTGCTGATGCTGATTCCGGCCATGCTCAGCGCCCTCAGCGTGGTGCGTGAAAAAGAGCTCGGCTCCATCCTCAATCTGTACGTCACGCCGGTCACCAAGCTGGAATTCCTGCTCGGCAAACAACTGCCTTACATCGCCATGGGAATGGTCAACTTCTTTTTGCTGTGCGCGCTGGCCGTAACCGTTTTCGACGTGCCGCACAAAGGCGATTTTCTGCTGCTGACCCTGGCCGCGCTGCTCTACGTAACCGCCGCCACCGGCCTCGGCCTGTTGATTTCGGCCTTTACCCGCAGCCAGATCGCCGCGATTTTCGCTACCTCGATCGCCACGCTTATTCCATCCACGCAGTTATCCGGCATGCTCGATCCCGTCTCGTCCCTGGAAGGGGGCGCGCGCCTGGTCGGCGAGATTTTCCCGACCACGCATTTTTTGACCATCAGCCGGGGCACCTTCTCGAAGGCGCTGGGCTTTGCCGATCTCGCGCCGTCGCTGCTGCCGCTGGCCATCGCCATTCCGGTGATTCTGGCCGCCAGCGCCGCGCTGCTCAAGAAACAGGAGCGCTAGCGATGCGCACCCTGCTCAACATCGCTCATCTCGGCGTCAAGGAACTGCGCAGTCTCGGGCGCGACACCCTGATGCTGGCGCTGATCCTGTTCGCCTTCACCGGCCAGGTTTACCTGAGCGCCAAGCGCATGCCCGAATCGCTGCATAAGGCGCCCATCGCGGTCGTCGATGAAGACCACTCGCCGCTATCGTCGCGCATCATCAACGCCTTTTATCCGCCTTATTTTTTACCGCCGGATCTCATCGAGCCGACTATGACCGACCCGGTCATGGACCTGGGCCTTTATACTTTCGTGCTCAATATTCCGCCCGATTTCCAGCGCGACGTCCTGGCCGGACGCCAGCCGGCACTGCAGCTCAATGTCGACGCCACGCGCATGTCGCAGGCTTTCATCGGCAACAGCTACATCCATAACATCGTCAACGGCGAAGTGACGGCTTTCATGCAGGGCCATCGCACCGTCACCACCCTGCCCGCCGAACTCGAAGTGCGGGCGCGCTTCAATCCCAATCTAGACCCGATGTGGTTCGGCGCGATCATGGAGGTCATCAACAGCATCACCATGCTGTCCATCATACTGACCGGCGCGGCGCTGATCCGCGAGCGCGAGCACGGCACCATCGAGCATCTGCTGGTGATGCCGCTGACGCCGTTCGAGATCATGATGGCCAAAGTGTGGGCCATGGGACTGGTCGTGGTGGTCGTGGCGACGGGATCGATCATTTTGGTCGTGCAGGGCCTGCTTGAAGTGCCGATCGAAGGTTCGATCGGGCTGTTTGTCGCCGGCATGTCGCTGCACCTGTTCGCCACCACGTCGATGGGTATTTTTATGGGCACGGTGGCGCGCTCGATGCCGCAGATGGGGCTGCTGATGATCATTGTGCTGCTACCGCTGCAGATGCTGTCCGGCAGCACGACCCCGCGCGAGAGCATGCCCGAACTGGTGCAGAATCTCATGCTGGCCGCGCCGACCACGCATTTCGTCTCGCTCGCCCAGGCCATTCTCTACCGCGGTGCCGGCTTCGGCATCGTCTGGCCGCAGTTTCTGGCCCTGTTCGCGATCGGCGGCGTCTTCTTCGTGCTGGCGCTAGGGCGCTTCCGCAAAACCATCAGTTCGATGACCTGAGCTTAGCGGTCACCCAATTTAATTATGACGGTTAAACTGTAGGTGCGAATTCATTCGCACTAATGAATACTCTGCAAATTTTCCTCGTTCCCACGCTCTCGCGCACCCTGAAGGACATAAATGGAAACGCATACCGAGCCATAGATCGTGCCGCTCCCAAAACCCGGTATGGGTTCCCACGGAGGACCGTGGGAACCAGGGAAAATTGTAGGTGCGAATTCATTCGCACTAAATGAATACTCTGCAAATTTTACTCGTCAGAACAAGGCCGACTAAGTGCTAGCACGGAAATTTCTTAAAACCGCAGAGATCACCAATACCCATAGCACTCCGGTTGCAAAAAGTGGGCATGGATTGAGATTGCGGAACAAGCTGTCAAAAGCCGCATGGAAACGATGCGGCTTTTGACAGCCCGGGTTCAAGCGACGAGAGTCACTGACGAGGATACAAGCATTGTGAATTAACCGAAGCTCCATTGATCGTCATCCAGATCAACGATTTTCGTCCTGTTTTTTTTCAGCTTCGCGTCCCAATCGATCTTGGCCAGCAGGTAGGCAAAGCAGGTGCCCTTGGAAATACGCACTGACGTTGTACCGGAAGTCGAGCTACCGCCGCCTACCGTCGCCTCGAGTCCTTTGGCGCCGACCGAAAGATCCGCATGAATGTTATTGTCGAACTGATTTGCCAGCGACGCTTCCATCACGACAAACACCTGATGGGCAATTCGCGCATCATTGCCCCATTCGATCAGGCTTTGAAGCTTCTGCGGTGAATTGTTCGCCGCTTTTTTCATATCGTTATTCAAAACGCTGAACTTCACGAGCTTGAGAGAGCCCGACCTCAGTTTGTCGAACGTCGCATCGCCGGATAATTTTACCGGAACGCCCTTGATAATGGCGGAAACCACGGTGTTGAAGGCGCTCTTTGAGGTTTTGCTGAAATCGATGTCAACCGCCGTGGCTTTGGCGACATCAATCTTGGGAACGGGAATCCGGTCCTTGACTTCCAGGTAATTCTGCTTGGTGAGAGGCGTCCGCTTCTCGCCAATGCTGCCTAGTTCCACTTCCTCGGCGTGTCCTCTGAAATAACCCACGCCTCCGAATGTAAGATGATTCTCTGCTACTACTACATTTGCCATATTATTCTTCTTTTAAAAATGATCCGCCGCTCAGTTCGACTGACCTACAGTTGGCGGCCTGACTATAGGCCAAAGGTAAAATAATACGGCTTTAATTATAGACAACCAGAGGCTGAGCGCCAGGCGAGTGCCAAAAAATCAGCCCCCGTTTCTGCCTGCCGCCACCCTAAAAACGCTTGTTCGATCGAACCGTGGTCCATAGCCCTGGCCGCGATCGGCGGCGTCTTCCCGCCGCTTTATTCTTTTAACACCGCCTGACACTGTTCGGGAAGCGCGGGCGCCTTAGCCGGCTTGCGGGCCTTGCCCGAGCGAAGCTGTTCGCGGGCTTCGGCCGAGAACCACCAGTCCAGCGAGGCATCGCAGCCGTCGCCTGCGGGAACCGGTTCCTGACTTTGGCATTGGCTGTCGCCGACCGGGCATTTCAGGCGTACATGGAAGTGATCGTCATGACCCCACCACGGCCGGATTTTCCTGAGCCAGTCGCGCGTTGCGCTGCTGGCGCACAACTGGCGCTTGACGCCGGCATTGACGAAAATGCGCTCGACCTCCGGCATGCGCGCGGCGGCTTCGAGAATTTTTTCATTGGCCGGCGACCAGTGGCTGGCGTCCACGGCATCCGATTTGACGGCCAGCACGGAAGGCGCGCCCCAGGTTTCGCGCTCATCGAAAGTCAGACTTCTTGCCGCCGCTTCCTGGGACAGCAAGTACCAGATATCCACGTCGAGCCCGGTCTGATGGCTACGATGTCCGGACAGCGTCGGCCCGCCGCGCGGCTGCCCGAGATCGCCGACCAGTAGAACGCCCCACCCCTCGGCGACGGATGTCCGCCCGAGTTTTTCGAGGAAATGAATCAGGTCGGGATGACCGTAGACACGTTTGCGCGACAGACGCATGGTCTGGTAGCCGGTACCGTCCTGAGGCAGCGCCACGCCTCCCCTCAGGCAGCCGGAGGTATAGGTGCCGATGCTCTGTGCCGCGCCGTCCGTGACTGCGGGCGTGGAGATCCGGGACCAGGCCTTGGCGGCCGATTGCGAGAAGGCGCTACCGGAAAAAATACTCAACGCCAAGAAAAAAAAACCATATTGCTTCAGTGAAAACCGACTCCTGAACACGCCCTTACCCCTTATCAGATCAAATTGAAAATTATAACCCGATGCAACACATAGTCAGCCTTTTATCCCGTTTTCCCCATCGTAGGGTAAGCTCCTTTTTGCCGGGTTTCCGCAAAGCGCCAACCCAGCCTGCCCGCTTCGTGGTGAAATATTCAGGTTAAAGCAAACCGTGTTCAGATCATGTCGTCGCAGGGCTCGACAATCCGCAACGACCTGATTCGGTTGATGGCGGCGGCCAGTTCGTGTTTGCGCGGCATGGACAAGGTTCCGGGATAATCGGGCGCCAGCACCGACAGGCCGTGCTCGGCGATGTCATCGTAAAGCCGGTCTATCCAGAAGCGGATGGTTTCGGGCCGGTCGGCGGACTGCGTGATTTTATGGCGCAGCGCCAGCAGGCAATAGCCCAGGGCTAATACCTGCGGCGCTTCCGCGATCTGCGCGACGGCCTCCAGATTAACCAGGTCCATGCCGTATTCCAGTTGTCTCGGGGCATGGCGCAAAGGCTTGATGCGTTTGGCCAGGGTCTTTTTCAGGCGCTTGTTTTCATACGCCGGATCAAAATTGCCGGCGGCCAGCCGGCGCGCTGGCGGCCCACCTTCAACCGGCGCATCGTCATCGACGATCGCGCCGAGCCTGGCGCGGACATTAGCGGTGATGTCATGGCAACGGTAATGCGCCATCAGCAGGCAGGTGTCGGCTTTCAGCAGAAAATGCCCCAGGCCGCCGATCACGAAAATCATCGATACCCGCTGTTTTTTCCACAACGTCCGTACCGTGGCATAAAGCGGACGGATCGGCTCCAGCGAAGGATCAAGCACCTGCTCGATCAGCGCATCGCGCACCAGAAAATTAGTCGCACAGGTATCCTCATCGAACAGCAGCAGTCTCGACCCGCTTTCGACGGCCTCGACGATGGCGGCCGCCTGCGACGTGCTGCCGCTGGCATTGTCCGAGGAAAAATGATCGGTCTTCAGACCGTTCGGCAAGTCGCCGATAAACGGGCTGATGTCCACGTCCTTGATGCTGCGCCCATCCTCGGCCCGGATGAAGAAGGCATCCTCGCGCGTCACGACCCATTCGCGGCCGTCGTCCGGCACATGCGCGTAGACGCCGGCCAAAAGCGCCTGCATCAGGGTCGATTTGCCGTGATACCCCCCGCCGGTAATGCAGGTGACGCCTTCCCGGATGCCCATGCCGCTCAGCTGGCGGCCGTCCGGCAGCGGGATTTCAACCCGCAGGGCATCAGGTGCCTGAAAGGCGATGACGGTCTCGTCCGCGGCCGGCCTGTCGTCGATGCCGCTGCGGCGCGGCAGCCGGGCGCCGTCGGCGATAAAAGCGACCAGCCGATGCTTGCGCATAAACCGGCTGATCACGGTGCGCATTGTCGCCACGTCGACAAACCGGTCTAGCAGGATTCTGGCGGGCTGGTCGTACCTGGCGTAAAAAAACGTGGCATCGACGATGGCCGGCAATTCCCGATCAAACATGATCCGCGCCTGTTCGGCGTCGAAAACGCCGCCGCCCGGCCCCTTGGCGGGCAAACTGATCATGAAGCGCAATTCGATGGCGGCCTGATCGATCAACACGCTGTCCCTTGCCAGCATTTTCTGGCTTAACTCGATGGTAGCGAACGAACCGCTGCCCTCCTTGCCGCGATTTTGCAGCGCAAACCGGTCGATGTGTTGGCGAAAGCGGCGGATCAGAAAATCGGCGACCGCCAGCTTGCCGTCCCCGGCCTGAAGGTAATTTGCGGGGATGGTGCTGTCACGCCGGCGAACGGTAACCGAAGCGATCGAGGCGGGATGAGCGCCGGGACTGCGCTGCACCCTGATCAGTCCGAGCTTGAAGCCGGGACAATCATAAGCGCCTTGCAATGCCCGTACCTGATGATAAGGCCGATCGGCAAGCGCTGAAATTAACTGATTTAACCGGTTCATAAGCCCGCCCTTGCGCCATTAAGGAACGCGGATGAAATTCCGGTGTAGGTGCGAATTCATTTATGCCCTATGGGAACTTGTGCCCTTTGGGTATTCGCACTGTGCGGATAAATCCGCACCTACAATTCCCTGATTTATTCTATGCCCGTTACTATAAGGATGGGCAATTAATTACTTCTCTGAATTTTGATGAATAAATACCTTTTGTGGGGGCGACTTTAGTCGCCCTGGGCGAATAAATTCGCCCCTACATCCACTCGCGCCCAAACCGGGAAATAATTTACGGACAAATCCTAAGTGGTATTACGCTGCTTCAGTTGGCAAGCTGGAGAAGCAATTTTCCCCGGCCTTGCGTTAATTGATAACGCTCAGGTCCTGAATCAACTCCACGGCATTACCGTCAGGATCACGGCAGAATAAAGCCCTGCGCCCCGATTTGCTTAGCGTATAGGTAATGTCCCGCGCTTCCAGCAGCTGCTGGACGGCATCCAGATCATTGACCAGAAAAGCCGTATGTCGATCCCGTCCGCCGTGTTCGGGGCGGTTTTCATGACTGTCGGGATTAGGCAATTCGAGCAGATGGACCTGTTGCTCGCCGAGTTGCAGCCAGGCGCCCGGAAACGGCAAGTTGGGACGGTCACAGGTTTTCAGTCCCAACAGGCCGCTATAAAACCCCAGCGCTCTTGTTGTATCGGCCACGATAATACTGACGTGGTGAATTTTCAATTGAATGCGATCAGACAATGTCATCCCCTCCTCTGCACATTAGTTTTTTTTATGGCGGCGATATGGGCCAAAACGCTTATCCGGAAGTATCCGCCTGCCATTTTCTATTCTGCCTTTCGGTGCACGTAGCTGATGTACGCTAGCGTACAGAACTTTTAACGACGGCTGGTATATTTTAACCACTCTTTTTTTATAGAAAAAGAAGGGCATCTGGTTAGTTCCCAAGAGGACGTAACCAATAATCAAAATCTTATGTTTGAGGAGACACAATCATGACTCAGCAAAGAGGTACCAGTTCGGGGCAAGGCTCCAAGTCGGGCCGTGGCTTCGCCTCCATGGATGCGGAGAAGCAACGCGAGATTGCCAGCAAGGGCGGCCATGCCGCGCATCAGAAAGGCACGGCCCATGAATTCACTCCGGAAGAAGCTCGGGAAGCCGGCCGCAAGGGCGGCCAGGTCGCACACGAGAGAGGTACTGCTCACGAATTTACTTCGGAAGAAGCCAGAGAAGCCGGCCGTAAAGGCGGCAAAGCCGCTCATCAGAAAGGCACGGCTCACGAGTTTACTTCGGAAGAAGCCAGGGAAGCCGGCCGCAAGGGCGGTAAAAGCAGCCGCGCCAGCAGCAGCGAGGAAGAAGGCGGTAAGGGTAAAAGTGCTTCCAGCCAAAGCAGTGAGCATATGGCCGAGATAGGCCGTAAAGGCGGTCAACACAGCCACGGCGGCGGTAAACAGAAGCACTAGATCATATAAGAACAATGGCCCTTTGTCGGCAAACCATGCGACAGAGGGCCGATATGACTTTCCGGCGGCGCCCGATTCGGCACTTATTTTGCCGCCCGGCATTTTCGGGCCGTCTTGTTTGATGGCCATCCGAACCATCAGACAATTTCTCATTCCGGCTTTTATAAACCGCTGGTTATCGGATTAAGCAAAACTTAATTTTTTCTTAATTTAGAGCGGTTAGGCTAACGTTTCACTTGCCTACGCGCGATATTTTCGGCCGCCTCGGGTATCTACAACTATAATCAATAATTTTTTTTACATAGATGTTGACCTTAGAAGAAAAAATCCAAATCCGTCCGCCCGCTTCAGGAAAAACCGCCATACGTCCTTTGTCCCTGTCCGCCTGTGTACTGCTCAGCAGTGTTCTGGCCGGTTGTCAGAACATGCCGTTCTCAGGAGCCATGGAAGAACTTTCCCTGTCATCGCCCAAACAGCAGCACATTGCTTCCCACGATTTTCAGCTGACCGATGGCCAGAACATCGTCGGCACGCTGGCGACCATCGATACCCGCGAGAATGACACCCTGCCCGATATCGCCCGGCACTATGGCCTGGGCTACAACGATATTACGATAGCCAATACCCAAATCGATCCCTGGACGCCCCGGCCGGACAGTCGGGTCCTGTTGCCTTTACGCTTTATTCTCCCGGAGGCGCCCCGCAAGGGCATCGTGCTGAATCTGGCCAATATGCGGTTGTTTTATTATCCGCCCAACCAACCGGACACCTTGTTCACTTATCCGGTCGGCATCGGCCGCCAGGGCTGGAGCACGCCGATGGGATCGACCCGCGTCGTCGCCAAGCGCGCCAATCCGAGCTGGACCGTACCGGCATCGATACTGCGCGAACATGCGCAAAAAGGCGACCCGCTGCCGAAAGTCGTGCGCGCGGGGCCCGATAATCCGCTCGGCAGCTACGCCATGCCACTGGGCTTTCCCGGTTATCTGATTCATGGCACCAACAAGCCTTACGGGATCGGCATGCAGATCAGCCACGGCTGCGTGCAGCTTTATCCCGAGGATATCGAGGTGCTATTCAATAAAAGCAAGGTGGGAATGCCCGTGCGCATTGTTCATCAGCCTTATCTGACGGCCTGGGACCAGGACATGCTTTATCTTGAAGTGCATGAACCGCTGAAAAAATGGGCCAGGCAAAAACCCAAGCTGAAAAAGAAACTGCTCAAGGATTTGAAGAAAATCAGCACGGCGCAAAACGTGACCATCGACTGGGAGAAAGTCGACCGCATTGTTGAACGCGCGGATGGCGTTCCCACGCCGATACTGGCGGGCAGCCCCGGTATAACGGAGCTGTCGACGGCGGCCGTGCAGTTGGAGCACCCCGATCAGCTGTATGGCCAGCCCGTGGTCGCTGATTTGAAAGAAAGCGACTGGGCTGTGTTAGCGGGCACGTTCGATAATGAAAATGATGCCCAGCAGCTGGCCGTGATGCTGTCGCACCAGGGACCTCCGATACCGGCGCGTAAGATCGAGAAAGACGGGGCTTATCAGGTTATCGCCGGCCCTTTCAAGAATAAAAAGGAAGTCAAAACGGTAGCCCAGCGCATCCATATGGATTTCGAGCTGGATGCCAAGCCTTTGAAACCGGGCGCACTAAACTGACCGGTATCTGAAGGCCATGTCCTTCGCACTGCGCGGATAATACGGCGCTTCATGCTCAGACGGGACGGGATTTACAATCCCGTCCCCAACAATTCCGCAATGACCGCCGGGGCAGGCGAATTTATTCAATCGATACCAAGCGTCCCGAACGCGGCAGCATGCCCCGGCCGGCTGTCAGCCGGCATCGCATATCTTGCAAAATCCGCCGATTCATCACAGATTTGAAAAGGCACACGCTGCGCACCTTGTGTTATGACGGCGTTTGCCGGTGAAAAAACCGGCTTGGCATTCACCGCCTGGTACGCACCAAAAACAGGCGGCACGCCTGTTTTTGGTGCCTGCCCGCCACTTTTCCGCCGTTCGCTTTTCCCCAAAAAATACCTGAGCCCAGAGCGGGCGCCGTTCCGCGCGCTTGGCACGCAACGTGCTCTTTCGTGAAGAAATTCTTAACGGAAGACCCCATTATGACTTCACAAAATCTGAATCTATTTTCTTTCTCGGGCAAGATCAAAATCCTTCATCTGTCATGGCTGGCCTTTTTTATCAGCTTCGTGGTCTGGTTTAATCACGCGCCGTTAATGCTGGCTGTCGCCGAATCGCTGGACATGAGCCAGACGGATATTAAAACCATCCTGATTTTGAATGTGGCGTTGACGATTCCGGCGCGCATCGTCATCGGCATTCTGGTCGACAAGTTCGGTCCCCGGCGGACTTATTCGGCGCTGCTGGCGATCGGCAGCGCACCCTGCTTTATGTTCGCCTTTTCCTCCAGCTTTGAACAATTGGCGCTGGCGCGCTTTCTGCTGGGCTTTATCGGCGCCGGCTTCGTCATCGGCATCCGCATGGTCGGCGAGTGGTTTCCGGCCCGGCAGGTGGGCATTGCCGAAGGCATATACGGCGGCTGGGGCAATTTCGGCTCCGCCGCTGCCGCCATGGCGCTGCCGACGCTCGCCTTGCTTTACGGCGGCGCCGAGGGCTGGCGCTACGCGATCGCCAGTACCGGCGTGCTCTCGCTGCTTTATGCCGGCATCTACTTTTTCTCGGCCTCGGACACGCCGAAGGGCTCCACTTATTTCAAGCCTAAAAGGGCCGGCGCCATGGAAGTCACCTGCATTTGGGATTTGTTCTTCTATATCGTCATGAACATCCCCCTGTACGCCACCCTGACGCTGCTGACCTGGAAACTGTCGCCGGCCGGCGTGGGCCTGTTGTCGCAGTCCGCGACGCTGGGCATTTATGCCGGCATTTGGCTGCTGTTTATCTACAATGTCTATCAAATCGTCCATGTCAATGAAGGGCACCTGCAGCAGCCGATCGAAGAGATTCATAAATACAAGTTCAAACAGGTCGCCATTCTTGACCTGGCCTATCTGATTACCTTCGGTTCCGAACTGGCCGTCGTATCGATGCTGCCGATGTTTTTCTTCAACACCTTCCACGAATCGCAAGGCGTAACGACGGTGCAAGCCGGCCTGCTGGCATCGGGCTTTGCCTTTATGAACCTGGTAGCCCGCCCAGGCGGCGGCTGGATCAGCGACAAGTTTGGCCGCAAACTGTCTTTAACGCTGTTTATTTCCGGCCTGTCGGTGGGTTATCTTTTGATGTCGCAAATCACCTCGGAATGGTCCATCACCGTGGCCGTCATGCTGACCATGGCCTGTTCCTTCTTCGTGCAGGCCGGCGAAGGCGCCGTATTCGGCATGGTGCCGCTGATCAAGCGCCGTCTGACCGGGCAAATTGCCGGCATGGTCGGCGCCTATGGCAATGTCGGGGCTGTCTTGTTCCTGACCATTCTGTCTTTTGTCTCGCCCGCCGTGTTTTTCATGGTGATCGCCGGCGGCGCGCTGCTGATCCTGGTCGCCGTGCAGTTCATAGATGAACCGCAAGGCCATATGGTCGAGATTGAGGAAGACGGCACCGTCGCTATTATCGAAGTCAGTTAAGCAGGATGTCGGTTATGTTAGCAGCAACGAAGCTCAGGATCAGTCTGGGTCATGCCAGCGACAAAGGCATCAAAGCCGATAATGAAGACTTCTACGGCGCCCTGGTGCCGGAAGAGCCCCAACTGACCTATAAAGGCATCGCCGTAGCCATCGCCGACGGCATGAGCAGCAGCGATGCCGGCAAGCAGGCCAGCCATTGCTGCGTCGTCAGTTTTCTGGAGGATTATTACAGTACGCCCGATTCCTGGTCCGTCATCCACGCCGGCAAAAAAATCCTCTCCGCCACCAATTCCTGGCTGTACAGCCAGGGGCAGGCCCGCTACGACTCCGTCAAGGGACTGGTCAGCACGCTCAGCATCTGCATCTTCAAATCGACGACCGCGCATATCTTTCATATCGGCGATTCCAGAATCTATCGCCTGCGCAATGGCAATCTCGAACAACTCACCCGCGACCACCGCGTCTGGGTCGGCAAGGAAAAAAACTACCTGAACCGGGCGATGGGCATAGAGCCCCGGCTGGAGGTCGATTATCAGGCGCTGCCGCTGGAAAAAGACGACCTGTTCCTGATGACCACGGATGGCGTGCATGACTTCATCAACGAAAAAGCGCTGAAAAAACTGTTGCTGGAAAATAGCGATTTAACCTTGGCGGCGGAAAAAATCATCCAGCTGAGCGCCGACAATAAAAGCACCGACAACCTGACCTGCCAACTGGTCAGGATCGAGGAACTGCCGCCGGCGCGGGAGGATGAAATCCTGCGCCGCCACAACAATCTGCCCTTCCCGCCGCCGCTGCGGCCCGGCATGGTACTGGACGGCTACCGGATTGAAGAGGAGTTGCATGCCAGCAAGCGCACGCAGGTTTATCGGGCTCTGGATATGAAAACCGGCACGCGGGTCGTGCTCAAAACCCCGTCCATTCTTTATGACGACGACACCCGCTACATAGAACACTTTCTGCACGAGGAATGGGCGGGCAAACGGATCAATAACGACCATGTCCTGAAAACCCTCGGCAGCGACCGCGAAAAAAGCGGCATTTACTACGTGACCGAATACCTCGAAGGCCCGACGCTCAGGCAGTGGATGGATGCCCATCCGAAAGCCGACATCAAGGAGACGCGCACTATCATAGAACAGATCGCCAAAGGGCTGCGCGCCTTTCACCGCATGGAAATGCTGCACCAGGACCTGAAACCCGAAAACATCATGTTCGATAAAAACGGCACCGCCAGGATCATCGACTTCGGCTCCGTTAAAATCGCCGGCATCGAGGAAATGACGCCGCTGGAACATGCCGATCCTGCCGATGTGCAGGGCACTCTGAATTACACCGCGCCCGAATACCACCTGGGCCTGCGCGGCAGCGTCAAGTCCGATTTGTACTCGCTGGGCGTCATCGCCTATGAAATGCTGAACGGCGCCCTGCCCTACGGCCCGGACATGCCGGAACACCCGGACCCGCCGAGCCTGGCGAAACTGGACTATGTGCCCAGCATTTATCACAACATTATGGTGCCGGCCTGGATAGACGGCGCCTTGAAAAAAGCCACGGCCATCAATCCGCAAATGCGCTATGACGACCTGTCGGAATTCCTGTTCGACCTGTCTCTGCCCAACCCGAAATTCCTGAAGCCGGAAGAGCGGCTGCCGCTCATGCAGCGCAATCCGGTCTCGTTCTGGAAAGGCCTGGCGGCGCTGTTGCTGTTTGCCAATCTGACTTTGTTGTATTTACTGGCGGGTTAACGGTATTAGAGCGTTTATTCATTAGTCGGAAACATTACCTTCAATCATGCGTCGCCATGAAAAATCAGCAGCTGTACGCATCTACACACTAAGCCCGAGCCGGCGGCGCCATTCATGGACAGGGCGGGCTTGTAAAGCCGTCCCGCTTGAGCCGCGGGCTTATCCGACGATATGCAATGCAACATAGGGAACGAGATTGAAAACCAGGATGGCGATTTTATAAACCGCCATGCCCCAGGCGCAAGGCAGAACCCGGGATAAGGCCGCCAGGCTGAATTTCCAGTGTGCCGATCGGATTCGGGACGATCTGCCCTGCGACGGCTACGATGTCATCCTGGCCATTGATTTGATTTACTTCATGGGCGACTACAACAAGACGCTGGCCAAGCTCAACACCAAGCTGCGGCCCGGCGGCCGCATGATCATCGCGGCGTTCCAGGCCAAGGAAAAGGGCGATTCCGACACCATCCTGCTGGCCGGCCATACGCACATGAACGAGGCGTTGCAGTCCCTGTCGTTCCGTTATGTTCAGCACGACTTCACGGCCAACATCCGCAATCACTGGATAAAGAACTACGAGTTCTCGCGAACGCTGCAATCCGATTTCGAGGCCGAAGGCAACGCCTTCCTGTGCGAGGCCCGCATGGCCGAGAACGGCTGGTTCAAGGACCATGCCGAGTGCGAGACGCTGGTTCGGTTCATGTATATAATCGATCAGAATGCGGATCTGGCGCGGAGTTGAGCGGATTGATCCTCAGCGAGGCGGGTTATTCAACCCGACTCGAACGTTTGATTGGACTTCCAGTTCAGTTGAATCATCTGGTGCGGGGTATATCTCGCGCTGCTCAGGAGAAGGTCAGCTATGTGCCAAAAGGAGTCCATCAGAGAAATCTAAACGCTGTCTACATTTAATCGAAAACAGCCATTAAGACTCAAACCGTTTAGCGCTCCCCTATCAGGTACTCTTCATTGCAATGTAATTACAGAATGTCTCATCCACAAACTGCCTTAGTGAGCTAGGTGTTCGAGCACGATTGCCAATTATAGTCATTCCATTTTTTTGAGAAATTTCGACATTCATCTTTTTCTTTACTGAAATACAAAAGCTTATTAGAAACCAAAACAGAAACTTTCCTCTAGTATATCTCTTATAAATGTTTCCCTGCATAAGCTCGGTTTCAACATTAGCTATTTCTATTGTCGAGTCATAAGGTAGTTTACATTGCTCGTGAATACATTCGTCTACGTTAGCCTTACCATTAGGGTTTCCTATTACCTGTAGCGATCCAGCGTTGAAATAAAAAAAATCATTCATATCAATATCGTTGAGCATCGCCTTTTCATAATTCCTTCGCCATAATAATATCCATGCCATAATTGGCACCATAGCCAGAAAAAACTTTTCTAACTCCAACTCGAAAAGATCACATATTTGGTCTAATTCGTTGTGGTTAACTTTTCCGTAGCCAAAAACTTCAGCCAGAATCCGCATGCAGGCCGCTTTATTCACAATGTCATTTTCGATTGAATAGTTATCTGTCACATAGATATTTTTATCGCAGATAAGCTTTTCTGGGATTATGTCTGAAAGATCACGATCTACAAAAAAGCAAATACGTTTTTTTGGAAACCTACGCCAATCAATATCTTTATGAATTTTATAAACCTGTTTTTTATTTCCAGCTGGCCATAATTCGATATTCCAGTCTTCAGGAATAGCATGTTCAAGAAATCCTCTATAGAAACATGGGTCTTCTTTTCCTTCGACGAATCCATAAACTACCTTTTTAATCTTGGAATAGCGCAAAAGAAATTCATGGTAAATGGAAACATTGTTATTTAAAGCGGTAGCATGAATATCTAGCATACTCATAGAGTAATTTCCTTTACAAAATAAACTCGCCAAGACCGTGAGCATGTTTCCTTAATTCATTGTCGTAAATGAATGGCGAATGGGTTACCGCAACAAGACCTGCACAAAAATCCGCTTTCCTGATATCAGCAAGAAATTTTCGTTGCCATGGAACAGATAATGATAATTCTGGTTCATCTATAAGAACAAAATAACTATTGCCGCCTGAAAGATAAAGGTGGCTAAAAAGTGACACAATTTGTTTTTCTCCAGATGATAAATATTGTAATTTGATAGCATGATCACCTTTAAAATCGACTTTTGATTCAATAGTGAAAGTAAAGTTTGATGTGTCATATCGAAACTCTTTATCGACCATGTAATCGTTGCAGGCTTTACAGAAATTTACTATTTTTGCTTCTCTTATCCCAAGCTCTTCATGAAAAGCCATTAGCTTTGTGAAGTAATGGCATATTACTTTTGCATGTACATTTTGCTCTTGATCCGTTTTGACTTGCTCAATTATTTTACGGAGATGCTGTTTGTTTTTTGAGGACAAAATTGGCTCTGGGATTCGATTGAGAATGTTCTCAATTGTTTTATCTTCGGCCTGTTTAATAAGATCCAATTCAACTGACCGGTATTTCTCTTCAACAATGTCACCCAAATAGGAAAATGTTAGAGTATTAAGGTTTTCACGTGCAAACTTGTCAAGCTCAGCTCGCGTTTCATTAATCGCGGAATCAACATCTTTCATACCGAATTCAACTAACTCAACAAACGTGTCTCCACGACGGGAAGCCAAGAGTTGTCTACGATTCGACAATTCTCGATCGTCTAACCCTTTGAAAATTAGATTCAACTCTTGTTCGATGCGGCGAAAAGTTGGAAGGTAAAGGAGTTGGGATTTTAGAGACTGTTGAATGCCATCCAGTGTTTGTTTTAATATCTTGTCTTTTTTTGTATCTCGACCATTATTAAATAAATCAAGTTCGGTAAGTAGATAAGGAAGGGGTATGTCGTATTGGAGGCACAACATCTCTAGTTCGTTGCTTAGAAGCCTTCCTTCTGCTTGTTCAAGTAGAACATGAAATCTATGTTTTATATTTGATGGTAGTCGCCGAAGAATGCGATGATCGATTCTGTGTAAAGACTTTTCGATGTCCGCATAACGGAGAGTGTGTGGTTTAGAGTCAATAGTAATTGTTACTGACTCAAACTGGTATTTAGCCATTGAGCTCCATTGGCCGGAAAGAAGATAATAGAAAAGATGCAAAACAGTCGTCTTTCCAGCGCCGTTCTCTCCAACTAAAATTAGAGTATTTTCCTTTAGCCTCAAATCGTAGTCTCTGAAACCATGCAACTTTTTAATTTCGAATCTGGTTATTTTTGACATAGTTATTTGGGGCTCATAGATAATTAGATTTTAAGTTTTTCGCCAATCTTCAGACTAAACAACCACCCGCTCAAGCGGGTGGGTTCGAATAATGGACTGAAAGTCCGGATACGCGTCGACTAAACGACGCGTCTTAATCAGGCGCCATTTTAAAATTATCGTTTGGACTAGGTTCAAAGTGATGCTCCAATACTGTTTGATCATCTCATCGGTCATCTGGCCAACGGTGGCGCAAAAATAACCGCGCGCCCAAAAATGTCTTCTCCAGTACCGCTTTCTTCAAGTGCGGAAACTCCTCCTCACTACGCCTTTTATAATTCGTATCTCAAACGCTTCGCAGGTTTGGCGCACCAAGTCTCTTGCTCGCTCTGCTATTTCACCACTCGGCACTTTGTAACGATACTTGGTTACCCAAACAAAATGGTACTCAATTTGATAAACCGTATGGCTGCCATATCTATAGTCCATTGCCACCGCCTTGGCCAGATTATCGCAGCTAAAGCTGACCGGCTAAAGCCGGTGGTTTAAACCTTATGATGGAAAATTAACTTATTTTTATTTCACACTGGCAGCGAATTATGATTTGAGAATGGCCTTTAAAAGGTTCATAGTAACTTCTCAATAA
>SWCD01021131.1_pt1 | contig 37413 bp, 57 predicted proteins | sample 4693011 | NCBI WGS metagenome assembly SWCD01 (sample SAMN10267278, study PRJNA491770) | bioreactor metagenome | isolation source: DHS bioreactor inoculated with marine | place: Japan: Omine Ridge, Nankai Trough
ACACATGAAAGGCGGCCCGCCAAATGGTGACGCAGAACTATACCACCACAACGACACAGTTTCCGAAATGGTTGCCGCGTTAGAGGAAGCGCAGGAAGCTTTGAAGCAAATGAAAGTGGCGTGTTTATATTATGATGAAGAGTTTAAAATAGAAACAGCTCGTGAAGTTATGATTACGCTTGAGGATTTCAACAAACTGGACGAAGCAATCACCAAATCAGAAGCTGCACTAGCAAAATTTAAGGAGGATGACCAATGACCAACAAAGCAGCATTGCAAACGCTATTGGCGAAGGTAGAGGCGGGTGCGTGTTGTAATGACGGGCAAATGTTCAAGGCTTTCGGCGACAAATGGTTGCCGTGTTTCGACGCCTACAACGGCTCACTAGACGCCGCCCATTCACTACATAAGGCGGTGTTGGGGGATAGGTGGTTCTTTACTATAAAACAGCAAAGAACAGTCGGTAATAGAATGTGTGTTGAAGTCACGACAACAACACAGAACGGCGGCAATCGTGACTATCACTATGGTTATCACGCTGACAACCCCGCACGCGCATGGCTAATCGCAATCATCGAAGCTTTAATTGCGGAGACAGAACAATGACAGACATAACACCAGAATACGCGAATGGAATGGTTGAAGAGTTACGCGGAGGTATTTATTCAGATAGCACAACATTGTTTGCCGCCGATCTTATCGAAGCCCAAGCCGCCCGTATAGCAGAGTTGGAAGCTGCGCTGCCAGTATCAGACGGGCATAAAAAGTTTACAGAAATTATACTTGGGTTATTTGTTGAAGGCGTAAGCGAAATAGATATGTTTGATGTGCAGGAATGGGGTGTTAAAACTGGCGTATTGAGACAAGTCGTATTTGACCCAGAACAACACATTGATGTTACGGGTGCAAGTGAAGTGGGCGACCCATACTTTGAAATAGTAGAAGCTGCGAGTGCGTGGCAACCGATAGAGACTGCGCCGAAAGATGGGTCAGAGTTTTTATGTTGGCATATCGACTGTTATATCGTCGGTTATTGGAATGGCGAAAAGATAATTTTTGATGGTGGTCTCAACTTTGAACCCGCCCACTGGCAACCACTCCCCACACCACCAACTACGAAAGGTTAACCGTGACACCGCTTTTATCTATCCCGGATGCAGCAAAAGAATTAGGCGTAGCGAAAGCCGCGCTTGAATCTGCCGCCGTTGAATTTGGGTACTTGATAAAGATGGGCCGTTCAAAGTACATTGACCCAAACGACATTAAGGAACTTCTGCAAAAATGCCGCGCCCAGCCAAAGGCCCACGCCTCTACAAGCGAAAAGACGAAGGCGTGTGGATTATCCGCGACACTGGACACCCAGACAAACGCACAGGCGAGACAGACCGCTTCATTGCTGAAAAAACCCTTGCGGAATACATCAACGGCAAGCAGCGCGTCTATTCACCAGATCCCGACAAAATAACAGTTTCAGCCTGCATTGATATTTATTGCAGAGAACACGCCCCAACGGTTGCCGCACCTGAACGCATAGGCTATGCCGCAGACCCGCTTATTGACTTCTGGGGTGAGCAACCAGTTTCCAACGTAAAGGCCGAAACGTGCCGCCGCTATGCCCGCCAACGCAGTGTTTCGGATGGTACTACCCGCAGGGAGTTAACCACGCTTAGAGCCGCCCTAAATTACTGTCACCGTGAAGGCTATTTATTATCAGCCCCGCCCGTCTGGTTGCCCGATAGACCGCCAAGCCGTGAACGCTGGCTAACCCGCGATGAGGCCGCAAAATTACTCTGGGCCGCATATAGATTGCCAAAGGGAAAACACCTCGCGCGGTTTATTCTGGTTTCACTCTATACAGGCACACGTAAAGCCGCCGTGTTAAATCTGCGATATGCGCCAAACACGCTTGGCGGTTATATCGATACAAGCCGGGGTGTTATTTATCGCCGGGGTGAAGGTGAACGAGAAACAGCAAAGCGTAGACCGCCCGCCCGATTGCCGCGCCAACTTCTAAACCATGCAAGGCGTTGGGAAAAAGAGGGGTGCAGATATGTTGTGGAATGGAACGGGGAAGCCGCCAAGGATATTAAAAAGGCTTGGGCCGCTGCATGTGTATCCTCTGGGCTGCATGGCGTTACGCCACATACTTTGAAACATACGTCTATTACATGGGCTTTGCAGAATGGCGCGTCCGTTTGGGATTGCGCCGGCTTCTTTGGTACGAGCGCAGAAACAATAGAACGGACATACGGACACCACTCGCCTGATTATCAAGCCAGCGCGGTTAAGGCTTTAGAGGGGTGAAACTGTGCTTCCGCACAACAACCGCACAAATACAAGCGCTTTGAAACACTCTGAACGTGAACAAAACAAGGGATAAAAGGGGAATATAGCGCGAACAAAGGGATTAAAAGTGCCCTCCGAAGGCAGAGGTCATGAGTTCGAATCTCGTCGGGTGCACCAATTAAAACAAAGACTTACGGGAATATTTACCAGCATTTAAAATAAACCCGCACAGATACCCGCACAAATACTACCCTTAAACGCAAAAAAACACCCCGCCGTTAAGCGGGGCATATCTGTAATGTCGCGTGGCTTATAACAGCATAGGTAAAACCACGGCCTTAATTCCAGCCACCCTTACCGTCCCTGTCGCCACCAATACCACCATTGAAGCCGCCATTGTCGCCGCCAAGGTCACCAGCGTCTATGCCGCCATGCCCTTCTGGTTCGCTTGGGCCGGGGCCGTCTACGCCTTCAGCGGAGCCAAATTGCTCATCGTGGCAACCAAGTGTGGTATCATCGCATTCAACAGTTGGCGCAAAGGCGCATCCTGCAATCAGCATAATCATTAGATATTTCATTACGTGTCCTTTTGGTTCGGGCATTCTCGATCCCAAGCTGTGTTCGTTTTGTAGTCTCTGCGTAAATTCCAAGGCGCGTTTGCGGCCCGCCATTCGATTTCCTCAACCGTGAATTTGCGTTTTTCTTCAATATCGCAAAACCGCGCCCGATCATCCGCTGGCAGTTCAGTTAGGCCCGCGCATCCAGCTATTAGGGACGTCAAAAGTATCAAGGTCGCTGTTATCAATTTCCGCATCGCTCTTTTGATCCTCTGCTATGTTTGCCGCCGCTGCCTGACAGTTTCGCAAGGCTAGATTTAAAGCCTGTAGAGCCGCCTCTTGCTTGTCTGACTGCGCGTTGTGCATAAACCAAGCCAACACGCCCACCAGTACGCCAGAAGCCGCGTATGGAATGAACCTAAGTAAAGAAAACATCAGGCCACGCCCATTTCTGGCCCCACTTGCGCTTGCGGCCTATATCTATGTGAATGAATGAATTGTAACCGCCGAAACCCGTAAAGCCGATTTCGTGTGCCAACTCTTTGAAGTCGTGTTTTTCCTGCTTAGTCCAGCCAGCCGTACTTACATCAAACGCCATACCTAAAAGATGCAGAGAGCGTTTAGCCCCGCCGACTTTCTTATTGTATGCAGGGTTTCTATACACGCTGTTTAAGTGAAGCGGCTTGCCCCATGCTGTGCGTAGTGCTTGCAGCATATTGAGTGCAACAATATTTACACGCACCTCACCGTTGCCCTTGGATGCTAATTCCTTGGGGGTGAAATTAGGCCACGGCCATTCAGGTTTCGGATCTGAATGGTGAGCCATTATAATTTGTGTCATTCTGTGGTTTGCTCGGTTTCTGTCTGGTCGGTAAAGTCAACAACAATTGGCGACATGAACCACGCAAGTGCAAAGAACAAAGCCCACATTGTTAAAGTGTTATTTCGTTTGATAGCTTCTTTTGTATGTATCATTTGCGGCCTCCCAAGCGTTCTTTAATAAACGCCATAACCGCCGCCCGGTCTGCCAATATTGCAATCATCGTGTCCAGAACCACATAGACAAAAGGCGTAACCAGAAACACCGCGACAATATCACTGCGCCCGACCATCATTGCAACGTCGCCTGAAAGCGCGTGACCTAACGCCCCGCTAATTCCCGCAATTGCCGCCCTGATTGGTAGCGTCTTTTCTTTATGCTGCATTGCGACAAAAACAATTCCCGCAATTAATGCCATATAGTATTTGTAATGCTCGTTCATCCTACCGATCCTTTGTTTGCGCCCGTTAATGGGCGAACATTGCCCAGCCTGTCTTCAAGAGTTGTTACTCCATCTACGCCAGCACCGAGTTTGTAATCGTAGAATGTACCCGTCCCCGTTCCGAAGCTTGGCCCCGCTGTTGGGATACCGTCAACGTCACTGTTGCTTTCAATGTCAAACTCAAATGCGTTAGGCACAAATTCACCAATGATATGATTATTATGGATATTGATGTCAGCTATGTATTCAACGCTATTTAAGTTCAGTAAGCTAAACGCCTCTGGTACTTTATCAGCTTTTTGGCCCTGCCATACTGTGTTGTTTATTATATCTACAGGCCGCTTAGATATTTTATCAAGCATATCAGATCCACCGTCCCTTAATTCTGACCATGAAGCATACCTGCCGGCATCAAATGTTGGATAGGTGTCTTTCATGCTCGGCTGATCTGGGAAATGGTGGTGGTTATTTGCGACAAGCGCGCCACCCAATTCAATCGCGAGTGCCCCCGCAGTCATTTCACCAAATACCCACCTGTTGTTTACAATAGATGTCGCAGTCCCTCGCAGAATTGACCTTGTGCCATTTTGCCTTTGGAAAGCGATACTGCTACCGAGAGCGTTATTCCCGATGTGTGAAACTCTGAACGTGTCTAGGTCGGTTGTTTTAAGTTCCCAATACCCAGACGCGAGATCGGCAGCAAAATCACCTGTGGATGTGTGAGCGACTATGCAGGTGTAGGTAAGAAAATTCACATTCTCGTAAACGACAAAGCCAACCGAATAGGTAACACGCACGTTTGGCGTAGTTTTGCTGACCTCCCAAGGCGTGTAACGACTATCTTGCATTAAACGTATATCAGGCTGGTTAGGGTTAGGTGCAGGTAAACCCCCAACTGACCAGCTTGTTGTAGTGTGGCAAGCAATGTTATCAATAGACAGGAATGAGTGCCAAGAAAATCTGATAGCACCGTGATCTGGGTAGTTCGGATTTACTGTTAAACCCTTACCATCAAAAGAACGAACATCAGCATCCATCTTCATCTGACCGCCACGTATACCTACAACTTCCGCAGAGCCAAACCAACCGTAGTTGCCCCAATTACCCCCGTTCCAATCATACGCAATGAAACACGAAAGATCGTTCGGGTAGGCTGACATAGACATGCCGCGAGACTTGCCGCCGAGCATCATTAGTGAGCCGCCAAAGAAAGCCTCTACACCTGACATGCGGCCATCTGTGTAAGTACCCGTTAGCGGAGCATAGTCACTGATAAAATCGACATCATGGACGACAGTTGATGTCGATGTCCACGACTTGAAACAGAAATATGTCTCGCCGATAGTCCAACCAGCATCGACATTATCTCTGCGTCCAATCCAATCGGGTTTAAAATACGGATCGTCCCCCGCACCTATGCGCCCGACATATGCAAAAGTACCGCCGCTTAAATTTATGCTGTCGTAGATCGGAACAACCGTCCCTGCTTTAACAAGTAGACGTTTGAAATTAACATTGGCGGCCATAGCAGTTTTTGCCCCTGCCGCTGTGCTGACCAGCGTTTGTCCCGTTGCACCGGGCCATAGGCTATCAACGTCAAGATAAACATCAGTGTCCCAAACCACATCATCAATATTGAGTACGGTTACAGTTGTTTGCAGTGTCACAGTATAGCCGCTTGGAGTTTTAACCTCTACTTCTATATCGAAATCACCAGCATCATAAAATACATTGGTCGCAACCGTGGCAGTTTGGATATTTCTATTGTTTGCAATGTCTATATTAGCGTCATAGTTGGCGAAGGTTTTTCCCGCACCCATGCCAAAGTCCCATTTGTTCTGCCACTTCTGGTAATTCGCATTCTCGTCCCAGTCAGAACCAACAGGGGCCACCCAGAACGTAACGCCAGAGGGGTTATAGTCGCTTACTCGCTTATACCTGATTTCAAGGTTCATAGCAGGGGCAGGCCAAATCGTAGCGATTGCCTCAGTGTTTACTGTTAATGTTTGTGGGCCGAAGTCTAATAAAAATTTCATGCTCTATCCTCTATGGCCGCAGCAGCATTAGTTCAGCTATGATGTCAGCTTCTACTTGTGTTGTTTGTGTTTCAATTAAGACACTCCCAAGCATCGTTACATGTCCCTGAAAGTCCGTTCCGTTTGTGCGGCTCGTTATGTCGTGTGCAGAAAAGTCGCTGTCGGTTAAGTCCAGGCCGTGAACACCCAAGACAACATGCGTATTTATGCCAACCTCTGTATATAGCTGGCCTCTGGTCGCTGCCGTAACCGCAACCCCGTCGATTGAAAATGTTGGTGAACCACACCGTAAGAAAGAAGCCGATCCACTCCCTGATTGTGCCATGCCGACCAGTTCCGACACGCCGCCACTAAGAGCCACCCAATCCCCCGCAGAGTTAACCTTCATAGCAATAGCAAGGAACATATCGTTGGTTAACTCACCCGACACAAACCCAGTAACCATGCTCAAAGCATCATCAACCCCGTCAAACTCGATGCCAGCTGATGAACCATCAATCGCAAGTGTTGGTATTTTCGCCTGAGTGGTTTGGTTGTAGTTCTTTTTATTACCAGACTTATCTTGCACATAGCCAACACCATCGCCATGCAGTACGGATTTTGTTGTTTTACTGTTTGTTGTCCAGCGTCTATCTGGGTCGGATACGTCCAGCCAATACCCCTTAGAGCCGCCTTGGAAGGCTATAGCTATGTCACTTGTTGCCACTGGGATAACTGTGCCGATTGCTGTTGTTGATACAGGCCCGACAGGTTGCGTCAACGTGACTTCTATAGTCAGGCCGTCAACACCTTCTGTCCCGTCCTGCACATAAGCAGCCCAATCAGTAGGCGTTACATCGACAGCACCCTTCTTCCATACAACAGTCTCAACAGGCTCACCCAAAGCATCATCATAAGCCCAAGAACCTCTTTCATAGTAAAGAGGCACGTCAGGGTTAATCTCTCCCCTAGCGTATGGAAGCCCTGTAACCCCGTCAGCCAAGACAAGATTTTTCGGCCCTGTTGCTAAGTCCGCTTTGGCAAACTGAGGCACAGTACCAGCATACGGCCCGTCAGCAATTACTGTGTCGTATGTAGTTTCTGCCCCTGCAACCCATTGTGTAGAACCATCGCCCTGCAATACGTGCTGCGTACCGGCGGCATTGATTGTTACGTCCATTGGGACAGGATCACTGGAACCATCAGCATTTGTCCCTGTTATATTCACCGACGAAAGGGCTTTGGTTACATCTGCTATTGTGCCTGTTGGCCCCACCCCTACGTTATCAACGACAAGCCATGCTTCGCTACTGGTATAGGACGTTGGCGTACCACCACCGAAGCCTAGGGATAAGTCAACCGAGTGTGGGCCAGAGCCTTGAACACCAATGAACGGTGCAAGTACCCCTGCTGTTGGTGGGTTAGCCGCAGCCACGATATTAAGGGGCATATCAACGAAAGCCGAACCACCAGCATTAGATGCTGTTATTCGAATAGGGGCTGTATGTTCTACGTCTGAGATTGTCAGAGTGTCGGCATCAATAGAAGCATAATCCACCGTTTCAGTGAAGTTATCAGGCGTACCACCCGTAAAGCCTGACCCAAGGTTTGTTATAACATGCGCCCCTGCACCCACTACACCCTCATACGTTGCATATGATCCCGCAATGGGCGGCGCAACAGCAACAACCGAGCCTATCTGTGTGGCGGTGTATGCTTCTAAGCGTTCAATTTCAGTTGCCATGATCCGCCCCTACAATGTGATGCTGAATTTAGTAGCAAGTTCCGCTTCGATAGCGTCCATGTTCAGTGTGCTGTCGTCGGTTGTGCAATAAAACTCGTACAGTTTGCCACAGAATGGATTATTCATAACACCTGCATCTGTAATCTTACCGCCCAAAGATATTGGGTGGGCAGGTAGGCTATACGCCCCGATAGCTGATGCTGTGTTTCCTGTTGTTGCCCCATCCTCGTAGCCTGTTAACAAAGTAGCTGGCTCAAGATGCCAACGAACAAGAATTTTAGTAGATTGAGATATAGCCCCCGCTTTGTAGGTTGCATTAACAGCAGACCTTGAGGACACTGCAATGGTAGCGGTTGCCCCTGTCCAGCTAATACCAAAGCCTGTATTTTCCCATGAACTATCCGATAGGTTTTCAGTGCATACAAAGTTATTAGCAATTGTTAGGGCTACATCTGTTTCGTCAAACTCAAGCACAGCGAAGCAAACAATGTTGTCGCCGCCTGTCACGATTGCCGTCCGTATTGCACCGTCAGCCGTACTGCGTAGACCATCAAGCCCGCCTGCAAAAACCATGTGATCCGTACCGTCTGCCGGGCCAGTAAGACTTCCAACCTTGGCCAGATCCGCCGAACCTTTGTTATCTGTGATTGCTGTAACTTCTGTTGATACAACCGTTGCGTTTTCCATGCGATACCAGTGCAAGCCACTCGTATCGGCTTCCATTGCACTCGAACTTCCTGCAACAATAGGCCCGACAGCAGGGGACGTTTCGACAACAGGCCCACTTGCATTAGTCGCTGTGACTTTGCTTGTGATATTCCCACCTATCTGTGTATCAGTTGACACAAACGTAGAACCTGTTTCGCCAACTATCTCAACATCATCGTCGTACCATTTGCGTGTTAATGTCGGAACGGGCCAGCCTGTCCAAGTCCCATCTGTTGTTGTCAGCGTATCGCCGCTTGCAAGTGTGCCAGTTATGGCAGGGGCATTTGTATTCACAGGTGCAGCAGAGGGCTTGGTTGCTAGCACGTTACGCACAATAAGGCTGTAAAGATTGCCAGAGAAGAAGTCGGACACGCCGCCACGCGCACCAATATAAAGCTTGTAAGAGCCAAAGTTGCCAAGCCCCTGATCGCCTGTGTCAGTATCCACAATAACACCGTCAACCTTGAGCGTGTTGGAGTTATTAGAAATGTCAGCAATGCCCGTCACCACGTTTGAAGTGGGTGATGTAAAGCCTATGGCACTTGTAGACGTCAACAATGTGCCTTTTGATTGGAAGCCGTAGCTTGCACTTGCGCCAACAGGTGCGGTCAATGCAAATGAACCGTCATTAGAGGCCGTGGTTGCGCTTAGTTCAGCTATAACACCGAGAGCCGCATCAGAGGTTTTTTCAACCCCCGCGATAACCACCATTTCGTCAGTGTCGCCAAAGTCAATTACATCAGTTTCAAGCCACTTGTCAGTGCCGAATACCAGCCAATGCAGCGTTCCGTTGGTTTTGTATTGTGGTCGCTTTAAGACGTTCGCTTGCGTTGCATTATATCCAAGCCCCGATTTATCATCAGCACGTGCAACAAAATCGTCATGCACTACGGATAGCGTCCCGGCAACATCACGCCATAGAGTATCAACGTCCTCTATTTCGTACCAAATGCCTGTTTCGCCGTTGAGAAAGAAAGATGCTGGGTTAATGCCACTTAGTCTACCAAACGGTGACACCAGCCCCGAAAGAGGGGATGATATATTACGCATGTGAAACCATAAATTTAACAGGGCTTTCAGCATAAACCCAAACGCGGTTTAACGTAGCACCGGGGAATAAATCAGCCATTGTTACATTACGCTCACCTTGTCCCGGATTGTAACGTATTGCCCCAAGATTGTCTGCCGGGGCTGCGCCAGTTGTACCCTTTACAAGAGCAAAGGAACTGCCAGTATTCTGAAATGTAATTGCTGTTACATTTGCGTTTGTTATCTCAGTCCAAGCGTTTGCCGGAATCGTAATTGTTGTGTTCTGTGCCATAGGTGGCCCCCATTCATTTAGGTTTCGATGATTTTAGTAAAATGCCTCGACAACAAGCCGCCAGTTTGCGTTTGTGATTGCGGCGGCTGTTACAAGCGAGCCTGTTGTAAAATTTGGTAAGATAAACGCTTTAGTGGTGTCATTGTATCGAACATTTATGTTTGTTGCGTCCAAGACTATGGCTGTGCCGCCGTTTGCTGTGGTGTTGCCAACCCCGGTATGATTTATTGGCACTTTGTTCCCTATTGAATATCCATTTTCCGCAGTTTTACAGATAAGGAATAGGTTTGTTATTTTTGGGATGCCGGATAGCCCGTGCGGAAGGGTTAACGCGCCTGCGGACGTTATCGTTTGCTCCGCGCTCACGTAGCTTTCGGAAAGTATATCTACAGGGGGTAATGCAGGAAACCCAAAGGCGCGGTGTGACGTTGCCGTATCCTGCATTATGTAAAAATCATCACCAGCGTTTACGGTTTTATCGGCTCCGCCCTCGACTATTAGGGATGCGCTATTTTTCAGTGTGAAAGTTCCATCCGCAATAACGTGATGAGTTGTGCCAGTAGATTGATTGGTGAATGAATCAATATCTGTTGGGGAAGCAGATGTAATGTGAAAAATATTACCAGTAACGGAAGGCGTTACTATAGACGCCGCAAGCTTTGCAGTCCCCACGCTTTCGATGATAACACGGTTTCTTGTGTCAAGGTTGCCGCCAAGCTGCGGTGTCTTATCATTGTAAAGTTCAGTAAGCTGTGCTATTTCAATCGCATCTTGCACGTTTGATGCTTGAATTTCTACTGTTGGCTCAAAGCTGATTGTAGATGCTGCCCCGCCTGTTGACGCGGATTTTAACACAGGGTCAATTGTATAGAGCGTTGCGCCTAATGTGTCTTTTATAACCGCCTTGATTGCCCCGCCTGAAAAGAACACGGCAGGGAAAAATCCATTGCCGTCAGCGACTACGGGCGTGTCGTGGGGTGTTGTTAGTCCCAAGTCGGTATAGACCGCAACGGGCGTTGTTGTGCCTGAAAGGAAGAATTCTGCCGTTGCCGCCGCGACTAACGTCCCGTTAGCACTTACGGCAGTAACTGGTGAAAAAGAAAGCGTGTCGGTCATTTTTGGGGTTCCTTATTGGATAATGCGCTGGCTGTCCCAACAAGGGAGGGTGCCAGAAACCGTTTTACCCGCGCTGCATTTTTTGGCTTGTCAAGATTTAGAAGTAATGCGCTCATCAATTCACGGTCTTTAAGAGCCTCGACAAGAAGTGTTTCGGCTCTGTCGTTTGTGAGTGCTGCAACAAGTGCTTTTGCGCGGCTTGCGCCCATGTTTGCGGTTTGAATAGAAGCCCCGCCCCGCCCTTGGGCCGCGCCAATATTTGCGCCAAAAATACGGGCCGCCATAGTAATAAGCATATTGGGATTGTCGTTTATAATACTGTCAGTTGTTCCTGACTTTATCGAGTTTTCAACCTTTATAAGCTGATCTGAAATCTTATCCATGCGACGTAAGTCTGCCGGCTCGAATATCTGGGCTATCGCAGACCTTGTTTTAGGGTCTTGCAATGCGGCTTTTAGTTTAATTCCAGAAATTACAGGTACATTTTCAGCGTCTAAACCAGAACCGCGCGACCCTTTAATCAGGTGATTAATAACGCCGTCTTTAATGCCGTCCAAAGAACGCCCAGTAGGGTCTTTGGACGCCGCGTTGCGAATTTTCCGCGCGGATGACGTCGGGTTGCGCGACGCAAAGATCGCCGCCCCGACTTCGTTGCCCGGCGTTGCTGATAAGAATGCTTCATCTACTGATAGCCTCTTGTCGTTTAAACGTTTTGTAATATCGGCAACACGATCAGTTGCAGATTTTACGTCTTTTGTTGCACTGGTTGCCGCTTGTAAATCCTTGCGAACGGCAGGAACTTCATTAAGTAAATCACGGTTTTGGTTCTGAAACGTTTCCGCCGCGCGTGGTGAAACCTGCCCGTCACGGACAGTTGCATCCGATGCTCTGCCGCGTACAAAATCCTCTCTTGCGGCTCTTGTTGTTGCCACACGCCCGGTTGTGTCAGGCGTGATACCTTTTGCCCCTTTGGTCAAATCCCTTGCGTTCACAGCCGCCCTTGGGCCGCCTGCGCCGATTGTGGATGATAGCACAGATTCAGGCGGAACGCTACCGCGCCCTGTCCCACGGCGCGCTCTGGCTGTGTTTACCGCACCCTGTTTGAATGTTTCAGCAAGTTCACGCGAGAATGTTCTGGCCGCCGTTACAGCCTTTGCAACACGCGGCGAATTCGTGGCGATTTTTTCCAAATCATCGAGAACACCATCGGCAATTAAGTCCGCAATGCGTCCCATATTCTCATTTGGTGTTTCACCGCCACGCGCCACGCGCGCCTCTTTGCGCATTTTACTTACGAGACCAAGCATTTCATTCACGGTTGTTTCGTCGCCAACTTGAGAATTAGACGTAAAGAACCTTCGCGCCTCATCTGGTATATCATCAGCAAGGGAAGTCGGAGTGTCATTTACAAGTGCTGTAAATCTTGTGCGAGAGGCGTCCGTTGGCACTTTAACGTTTTTAGGGACTCTATCCCACAAGACCTTTTCTTGCGCCCTTGCCTGTCCAAATGCCTTGTCTATTTCTTCGCGAACAATAACGGAGTTTTCACTCTGTTGACGTTTTGGTGTTAGTTTCGAAACACGCTTATCTGCGCGGGTTTGTGCAGCGTCGATAATCCCCGAAAGCCTCTTTTTGAATGCAGAACGGCGCGTAGAAATAAAATCCACTGCGTCGTCTATATTGCCATTGCCGCCCAATCTTTTTAACTCGTCGCGCAAAATACGTGCGCTATTTGCGACTTTTCCCGTCAATTCTTTAGAGAATTCTGGGTTTTCCAGTGCAAGCCTGTTTTCAAGAGCCGCAAGGCCCGCGTCGCCTGTTTCTTGTGCAGGTGTTAGATTGCCGGGCTTTTTACCCTCCAAACGGGCCGCAGATGCTTCCGGGTCAGGCACAAGGCTTCTTACGCGTTTTGATGCCGCTACACGCGACCCCTCGCCGCCCATTGGCAGAATCGTGCGCTGAACAGTATCAACACCCGCCCCTACAAGGGGTAATTTTCGCGCGGCTTGTGATGCTGCGCCGACACCAGATGTGGCTAGGGGAAAACCTAACCCACCGATAACCTCACCTAATGCGCGCTTGTCTTCGCCGCCAATCTCTGCCGCGATTTCACCACCAGCCCCCGCAGTCGCACCCGAACCGATTTCAATTAAAGCACCGGGAATGGTTCTGAGTGCATCAAGAAAGTTTTTAGACACCCCGGCCATTACGCCCGTCCCCTTGGAAGCCAATTCGAAACCTTTTGCAGCGGGGATCAGCGTTGACGCGGCAAACCCCGCGCCTTGCCCCGCTCTTTCAATAATGCCTTCGGGCGGGCGGCCTAAACCTAAATCATTATTATCAATTAAATTATGGCTGGGTGTTTCATTGAATTGGAATGGATCTTCTACCCCAACTAAATCGGCCCCACCCCTGATAACAGCATTTGCGCCCTTATTCACAGGGCCAGCCATACTATCAACAAAACCACCTATTGCGTCGCTTGCTGAACGTACGAACCTGTCCGCCGCGCCGCGATTATCGGCACTAACGCCTATTTGCGCGGCTATCTGCTCGACAGTTTCGGCCTGCTTGTCTGGTGGCAATGATAAGAAATCATCACTAACTTTGACCTTTTGGCCTTCAATTAGTATTTCTGTCATTGTATAATCTCGAACTTAATACCATTGGAGGTAACACCGCCATTTTGTGTTGAACCACCGCCGCTTGTTGTTGCATCAAGTGCGCTAATGACCGCCTCCCATTGTTTCACGATATTCTGCAAAGCAATGGATCGTTGTCGCGCATTTGCCACTTGAGTTGGTGTAAATTCGCCCGTTCCATCCGCTACAATTCCAGCCTGTGCTGCTTTTTCGACAAGAACGCGCCGGGTTTCCTTCGCGCGTGATAATGTGGATTCAGGGCCGCTAAATATATTTGCCACCTCTGGCAGTGTTTTTTGAATTTGCTGTAATGAAAAGACAGACGGCCTGCCGCCCAATTCACTGGCAAGTAAGACTGTTGTCTGCCTGTTTAGCGAGTTAAGCGTGTTTGTCGCGTTGTTGATTTCAGCCTTTGGCAGTGAGTTGTTAGTTGCACTTGCCGCGTTATTCATAATGGTTGATACCAAGCCCTCAATCCCTGTTGACCCCGCAAAATCACGCGCTACGCCATCACCGAAAGAAGCCCCCGTATCTGTTGGGGTTGGTGTATCTGTTGGGGTTGGTGTATCTGTTGGGGTTGGCTGTGTTACAACGCCCTGTGGTGCGGGCGTATTATTACCTTGCGTATTTGGCCGAACAATACCGCCCGTCGCCTTGTCTACAATTCTTACTGAGCCAAGCGGATCAACACTAACGACAAACCTACCATCGACAATCCCGATTGCCGTATTGCGGTCAATTCCGCCTTCCATAAGCCGCGCTATTGATTCCTCTTGCTTACCGTTCGGGCCATTATTGCCTGTAGGCTCTACAACCAAGCCTGCATTCATATCAGCCTGTAGTTTGCCCTCTGGGGATTGTGGTTTAATCGCGTCGGGTGTTTTAACTACATCTGGAAACTGCAATTCTCCTGTAACGGAGTTTCTGCGACGTCCGTTAACGTCTGTATCAAACTTAGGTTCTACTGGTGCATTTGCGGCTAGTGCCTCTTTAAGTCCAAGTGCGCCTGCAAAAATTATATCTTTATTCTCAAACCCCCCAACAAAATCGGGCAATTCAAGCTGGTTCATAATAGCGTCCCATTGTTCCGGTGTTTTGGCTTGTGTAGCCATAGCAAGACCTTTTTCAATTTTAGCCGCTTCCGCCGCACTTTCTGCCGCACCTAGTCGGGCCTTTTCATTGCGTCCTGCCCGCGCACCCGCTGCCCTTGCGTTTGCTATAGCCTGTTTCCGCTGCTCTAATTGCAGTTTAGAATCCTGTATTCCAAGTGCCTGTTGCGGGTCAAATCGTGATAATTCACTAAGCGCATTTTGATCGCCGGCAAATACATCCGGCCCACTTTCACTAAGAAATTCACGCAGCTTATTCTGGCCTTGGAATTGCTTTTGTTGTGCGCCCGCGAATTGTCCACGCGCAAATGAATTTACCAGATTAGGCTTATCTCCTGCGAGAATTATTCCGGGATTAAGTGGCATGTGATATGCTCCGTGTTAGATATTTGTTTGTAAGCGGAATTGCGGCATTCCGTTTAGGACTCCGCTTAAATGTGGGGATTAGGTAAACCCACCAAGGCCCGGCCCACCGCCGAATAAACCATCGAATATATTACTATTGCCAAACGAATTGCCGCCAGTACCGCTGCCACTCATAAAGCCGCCTATGCCGCTAATGTTACTTAGCGCGTTTTGGAATGCGTTACCCTGACCAATAGCCCCTGCCGCCTGTGCGTTGCCAATGCCGCTAAATGCGTTTGATGCGCCTTGTGAAAGGGTATTGCCCGCAACGATTTGCTGCCCCGCCGCCCCTTGTCCACTATCAACCAGACCAGCCAGCCGATTAAGCTGGTTTTCCCGGTCTTGCGCCGATAGTCCAAAGCGTAGGTTTTCAAGCCCTGCAAGTGTGGCCCCGCTATTTAGACCACCTCGCGCCGCCGCGCCTGCCTCAATGGTATCACGGCCTTGCTCAAGGGCGAATAATGCCGCTGGTGACGCCTGAATGCCATTAAAAGTTGTGGCCCCTACGGGGTTCGCATCAGCAAAAGCCTGCGCTTCTTGTCTACTGTCAAAAACCTCATCGCCAACGCTGAATTTTGTGACATTTGTTTGTGGGTTGAACGCGTTAGTGTCACCGCCTAATTGCACTTCGCCGCGCGACCTAGAAACCCTGCCACCGGACGGCCTATTGGGGTTTGTGGTTATTTCCGTAAACTCGTTTACGTCCTGAATTGTGCCGCCAAATTGCGGGGCTGGGCCTAAACCCAATTCAAACAGTAAAGCACCAAGGGCGTTTTCCCCAGCGTCACGAAACGGTGCTAAATTTGATGTGTTTGTATCGAATATCTTTTGCTGTAACGCTAAATCGCTCGAAGCCGCGCCAGTTTGTGCCTTTGATGCTTTGGATGCTGCGCTACTCGACGCAATACCACCCACAACCGCCGACCCAATTAAAGCCGCTGCTGTACCTATAGCCATTTTAAATAACCTTTCCATAACTTATTTCTGCGGGGGCGTAGCCAAACTTTTTAAGTAGCCTGTCTGCACGTGGCAGTGATGCAAGCGAAGTCATGCGGATTTCGTTTACACCTATATTGGTTGCCCATTCTTCAAATGCGCGTAGCAGTTTGATGCCGCCGCTTTCGGCCCACCAAAACAATTCAATTGCTTGTATGTATTCAGGGTCACAATAGGCGGGTGCTGCAATGCCACCAATCAGGCCGCTATCTGAAATCAAAACACAGGCCGCGTCATTTTCAATCATATTGCGAAACATTACGCCCATTGTTTCCGCATTGAATTTAAACGGCATTTTAGCCGCCTTGTGAAACTCCGCGCCCATATCAAGCAGGCGCGGTATATCGGTATCGGCTGCGTGGCGTATCATGGCTCTAACACCGTAATTCGCGCCTCATAATCCAAGGATTCAACCTTTAACTGGTCAACCTCCGCGCGGAGTGTTTCAACTTCACGCGCCAAGCGGTCGATAAGTTCAAGCCCCGGCCCGGTTAGCTTTCCGTCTGCGTTGGTATATTGAACAAGCGCGTTAGGCCTCATGCTATATCCATATTGGCCGATGACCACATAGTTAAGTCAACAGGGTCAGAAATGCGCAATTCAACTGCAAATCCCCGCGCCTGCCCTAAGTTTCGAAACACCATGCGCTTATAATACTCGCCCAAGTCGCCCATATCGCGCTCCCTGATAGGCCCAAAGGTGTTGCCGCCGTCTCTGCTAACCCTCATGCCCAGAACCGCCTGTCTGCCTATGTCAGAGCGTCCTACACGGCCTAAAATTTCCAGCCTTGGAATGCGAATGCGAGATCCGTCGTTATAAACCGTCTGTGATGTCGCAATACGAATAAGCGGGTCATCAATATCTTGATTATTTCGTGTAAGTGTTTTAATGCGCCCGAATATATCAGCCGCCCGCCATTTACCCCACGCAAAAGCCGTGTGAATTACATCCCAAGCGGCAAATTCACCTAAAGCCCGTTCATGCCATTTACCCATTGAAAAATCAAACACCCAAGCGGGCGCGTCTTCAAATCGAATAGCTAGAAACTTATGCCCGTTATCCTCGTAATATGTGCAATGTGTCGGGCTTTTAGCCTCAATCGCTGTTTGGACTCCTGCGTGTGATAATGCCTGAACCTGCGTTCCGCCCGCCAAATAGGGTATATTATCATCACCGATGAAAAACGCACCGCCGGGAAACTTGGTTATGAGATTAAAGTCCTTTAGGCCGCGCTCGATAACAAGGCCCGGTATTGCTGTGAATGCATTTTCGCTTGCGCTGCCTGTAACCTGCCAGATTTCAATACTGGATGTCTTAAACACCCAATAATTGCCACTAATCGCAACGCCGCGTATATTTACATCATCGCGCGCCTCCGCTGTGGCGAAGTTTAGACCCGGCAGGCTATCAGCATCGGCCAATGCAGACCACTGTATTTTACGCCCGTTTAACTCGGTTAAAAGCGTATAGCCGCGCAAAAACTCAACAGACCCTACGTCCGTAAATGCGCCCGCTGTGGGTGTCCCGAGAGTTGTCCCGTTCCAAGTGTGATATTCACCACCTGAAACCACTGTCACAACGCCGTTGTTGCCGCTTATTGTTGTTTCAACCGCGTCGGGAATTGTACCTATGTCCGATACATTTCCTAATTCAGAAACAGACTTTAACTTCCCGCCAACCGCCGCAAATAACCTGTCTGCATTACCGCTCGCAAGGTCGGGTATCATTTCAACAGACCGTATAAAGAAACCGTTTGTTTCGGCCCATGCCTCAGTCCCTAAAACAGACCGCAGCGAAAATTGAGCGCGCGAGCCAGCGGGTAATGGCTCGGGGTAGAAGTTTACAAGCCTTTCAGTCGTTGCCGCGCGGTTATCCCCATCGCGGTTCGACTGCGCAACGAATTCAAGCGCGGGCATTAGTATATATCCCGCGAAGGTATGCTAGTAAGTGCGCCGTCAAGCGTCGTTGTCGGCATTGCCAGATATGCAATTTGCAAAGCCCTGAAAAATGCGTCGGAACTTGGGGCGGGCACAACGAAATCATGCGATAGTCGCTCTGCTAACTGGTAAATTGTCCCCTCGATAAATTCATCACCTAGAGCAAAGGTATCGGGCGCAGTTTGTTCAACATGCAGCACATCAATACCAAAAATTTTCCATCCGAATAACATTGAATTAAAGTTATCGACGCCATTAGTCAGCATATCGCCGGATATGGCCTCATCCTCGGCCTTTATGCCGATTTTACGATATGCGCGTTCTATAATATCTCTAACTGTTGTCATATCGCTTCCTTATGTAAAAAAAGGGGCGACCCGAAAGCCGCCCGATTTGTGATTAACCCCAAAGGCGAGATGCCAAGTCAGGGAAAATGCTCTTAGTACCGTAAAGAATATCCAAACGGATAACGTCGTTATCTGTGTCAATGTCGTAATCTTTAACAACACGTACAGACAAACCGTTGTGGCTTTCACGCGCTTTAAACGCAGCCCCGTCAGGCATTTCCAAGGGTACAGTTACCAGCGCGAAGGCGTTCTTGTGGAAGCCCAAGTTTTGCGGGTAAGCCGTTGCCGATGTACCAAATACGGTAATTGCAGCATTGTCGGCTGGTGCAGCATTAACAGTCTGGAAAGGCCCGGACGTTATGATTGCAGGCGAGATTGTCAACGTGGCAGGGCCAGTTGTCGCACCTGAATTCACATCAGCCAATACAGTAAACTGCTGCAAGTAAGGCATGACAGTTTTACCTGTTGTGCCTTCGCCCGGTACGGGGTTAACCGCCTTAACGCCAGCGATTGTAAACACATCGCCCGCTTTCAGGATACCTGTAGTCGAGTTTGTCCAACCATCAGTCACAAGGGTTTGTGAATTTGCCCCTGTAGCGTTTGCATAGGTGACGTTTTGAGACCCACCGTTAACCAAAGGCGTACCTGTAGCAACGCCGACAGTGTGATTCACGATATTCTGCGAAGAAAACGTGTCAAACATTGCGATTTCGCCAAGACGTGCTTTTTCATACGCGCCTGTACCCTTTGTGCCGACAGAATCCAGCGTTAACTGGTCGCCTGCAACGGCATAACGTGCCGCCGGGTTTAGCATCATGCTACGACTGTCAGAACCAACGGCCATTTCATCAAGGCGTTGTGCTGATAGCGCAACCGAACCAAAGCTTGCGGGTGTCGTGCCGGGTGTACCGACTGAGTTCCACACGCTACTGTAAAGCCCGTAAAGGCTCTTATCCACAGTGTTTGCAAGAGTAATCATCGCGGGTTTAATGTACCGTTCTGAATAGTTCTCAATGGATAGCGTCAAGTCCTGCGTTGCAAAGTTCCAAGACACATGCTTGCGCTGGTCAACGGTAATGGATGTTGATTTTTCTTCAACGTCCTGATTAACCCGCGTTGCACCGTCTGCGGTGTAGAATTTCACTGGCTTACGGATTGAAACTGTGTCGCCCTGCCCGCCATTGAACTCTTTTTTATACTCGCGATGAACTTGGTTCGCCATCACAAGATTGTTCTCCAATTGCATCAACGCTTCTTTTGCGATGACACTTGGAGTAATTAGTGAATTTGCCATTTTATTAGGCTCCTATTTTTACCCCGTTGCCCGCCATTTCTTATATTCAGACATGGACATTTTCGCCGGGTCTTTGGTGGCCGTAGCCTGTCCTTTGACCGGGTTAATGGGTGTTGGGGCGTTTGAAGTTGTACGAGAACGCGGCGATTGCAGACCTGCTTCGATCCGGCCAATAGCCCGCGCTGCCTCAATTGGTGTCATAACAGACAATTCAGCATCCAACGCTTTGTCGCTTGCAATTTGGTAGGCAACATCAGCACCAACGTCAGACCCCATGATGATTTCCACCACGGCTTTTGAGTTCAGAACATCGGGTTGCGATGTAACTTGGTCAAAGTCTGCATATCGGGCTTTTGCGTCTACCATTTGCGCCTGAAAGTTTTGTTGGATGTACCGCTTTTCATCCGCGTCGATTGCTTCCACCTTTAGGCGGGCTTCCTCGACTTCGGCTGTAGACAATTCAGTCTCGCGGTTATCTCTGTCCCTCGAATTTGCCCAAACAGCTTTCGCCGCAACAAATTCGGTATAGTCGTCAAATTCCGCTTCCACGGGGGCAGTTGACGACTCGCCTGCCTTCACGATCCGGTCATGGCGGGTCTGTACGACTTGGGCCAGCTTTTCAGCTTCGGCCCTTTTTTCGCGTAACTGCGCCTTATATGCCCGATCCGCCTTGCGCTTTTCACGCTTAGTCAAATCCTCTTGTGTTTCTTGTTCACCAGAATTATCGTCGGTGCTTTCGCCCGTTGTATCCTGATCCTGCACTTTCGTGCTGTCTGTGTCCTGCGCTACATCCTTTTCAGGAATGTCCTGCGCGACGTCAGACCCTACGCCCGACTCTACGTCGGTGCTGATTTCTTCTGTCATTACTGCCTCTAAGATTTAGGGTTGAATTACACCCGTTGGGATTTGACCTTGCGGCTGCAAAGCCTGCGCGACCGCTTGGCGTATCGCGTCATTCAGTAAGCCGCTTTTAATTGCTAATTCGAGTTGCAATCCTGCGGCCTCTATGTCTGTTTTCTTGGCCTTGGCTGCGTCATTGGCAGCACTTGCCTGTTCACCCTGCACCTCGGCCGCAATTTTGGCTTGGGCTAGTTGTTGGGCTTGCTGTTCTGTCTGTTGCTGAATTTGTGCAGCCTGTTGCGCGGCTTGCTTTTCTTCATCCGTCATATCGTCTTCGCTAATCATGCCGGGGGGCAATGTTTTACGCAGACGCTCTGCAAACCTGTCAGCATCAGGCCAATCTTGCGCCTTCGCAATCAGATCCGATGTAACTGCGGCGGCTTGCGGTACTGAACCGATAAAGCGCATCATACCATCGGCTGCGGCTTCGCGTTTGGTTTCGTGTGATGGGCCGACTTGTATTTTTACATCATATCTACCAACCGTTAAATCATTAACGCCGATTTCACCGCCTTGTGAATTAACCACTGTGTTAATCACAACCATTTTTTCTTGGTCAGTCTCGTTTAAAATGCGGATAGTGCGCTGCGTGTCATAGACGCGCGGGATCATATCAACCAATACGCGGCCTGTGTGCCTGATAGACTTAACCATGTTGTCAGAATAAACACTTGTGCCGTTCTGGGTTTCAGCCTGTCTACGCTGCAAGGCAATACCGCTTTTTTCGTTACTGCTTGCCCCTAAAGATGCATCGAATATGCCTGTTGTACGTTTTATATCCTCTGCGGCGATTGTGATTTCATTCAACAGCCCACTGGATGCTACGGGCGGCTGTGTTCTTGCTGGCCTTGTGCCACCCATTGCCGGATCGGGGGTAAATACCTGATAAGGTCTATTTTCTTGGTTTGCGGCTGCCCAATTAGCTTCGTTGCCCATGATTTCCTTTGGTGTAACCATGTAAGGGGCTTTAGGCTGCAAGGCCACCATTTCAGCATGTGCCGAACGGCTGTAATTGTATAATTGCTGCGGGTCTTTGGCAAAACGAATAACGCTGCTGCGATACATTTCCTCGCCTAAGTGCCATTCTTCGCCTGTTACTGTAAATACGGGTATCCATCTTGCGGGGATTTCAGTCGGCCCCTCAAGAACTTCTGCCCCTGATATTTTAGCCCACATAACCTTGCGGTCTTCAACTTCGCGCTTTTTAACCACATTATGCGCGGCAGTCGGGTCTTTGATAACTTCCCCATTGGCTGTAATGCCTATCGTGTGGGTTTCCTTTTCAATCCAGAAATATTCCGCAATCGCCACATGGTCAGTTGTAAACCATGTTTGAGAATACGCGCTGTTCTGGTTCGGCTTATCGTCCGGTACATCCTCTGCCGTGGCGTCGGGGTATGTTTCCTTAAAATCATCAAGGCTCATGGCGTCCATGATTTGACACCACGTTGCATCCTTGCGGGTTACGTCCTTACTAAAGGTATCCCAAAGCACCGAAAACGGGTTGTGAATGCGCTCAATGATAATTTCTTGGTCAAAGGTATCACCCTCAAGAAACTGTGACCGTAAACGCCAGTGACCTATTGAACATGCCGCCGCCGATTCTGCTGCTTGTTCGTATACGCTTGCCGCATCGCTTTCCGACTGAATATGGCGAACCAGACCGCCTATGACCTCTGCCACGTCCTCGTCCGCATCACCATCAGCCGCGACAACCGCAATTGTCGGGTTAAGGTTTCTAATCTGCCCCGTGACCTGCCTGACAGACGCCACAAGCCCGTTTATCGTCAAGCATGGCTTACCTGCCGCCTCGCGTTCATTGCGCACCTTCTCAGGCCATTGGTTGCCCACTACGAATTGCAAATCGTCCGCCGCGCGTTCACGGTTTTTACCATCTGCCTCAAGTGCCTCGTTTGCACGTTCGCGGGCTAGTTTGATTATGTCTTTATTGTCCATTATGCCCCTAACCATCCGCTGTTATTGCGGGGTATTACATATTTACTTGCGTCAACTCTTGGCTCCACCATGTCGGGGAATAATTCCGTCCATAGCCAAACCATTGCATCAACTCTGTCGGGACTGCCTGAGCCCTCGTATCCGTTGACCGTCATTTGTGTCATTTGCGTTTCTAATTCGTGAAACGAGCCTGAATGCCTTATCCGCCCTTGTTCATACAAAGCCGCGATTGGTTCTGCTCTAACGTGCTTGCCACGTGATGCCCTAACCTCGATAATGTTTAGATTGCTGCGAACACTGCGAAGTGTACCCGCCACCATATCGCCGCCTTGGTTAACCTCGACAACAATACCGTCAGCCCCGTAACTATCATGCAGGGATATAGCCCGCCTTGCCCAGTCCAGCGGCGAACCTGTTAAGCTACCGTCATGCAGCAAAACGCCCTCTTGCCCGCTTATGCCGCCAACAACGATTCCATGCTCGTCGCTGTTTTCCGTATTCGTAACCGCCGGGTCAACCGACACGAGAATGCGCGACATATCCTCTGGTGGTTCTTTTATCCTGTAATTATCAAGCTGGCCCATAGACCAGAGCGCGCCGGGGATGTCGCCCAGTATTTCAGCATCCAGTTCTTGCCGCCCTAACCGTGTGCCTTGATACCGCGCCATGATTTTATTCATAAACGTCGGGGCTAGGTTTGATGCGTTATCGAGCGTTCTACCGCGCGTTATGACCGCCTTACCCTCATCACCTGCGATTATCGCCTTGATTAACTCAATGGGCCGTGGGGTTGTTGTGATGATTTGCCGGGGGTGTGACCCCAAGCGCATACCGAATTGCAACTGATCCCATGTTTCCCTTGCGTATCGCCATTTTGCCATTTCATCAGACCAAGAGACATCAAACTGGGGGCCGCGCAACTGGTCAGGCTGTGTTGCGTTATATCCCAGAGCAACAGCCCCGGTCTTAAACACAAGCTGCACAGGCCGTTTGCGGTAATATGGCATTTCATCCTTTGGGAATACCGACAACAAACCGCTGTCACCCTCAATCATAACTTCCTCAAGATCTTTTTGCGTTTCAGCAACCAGTGCAATACGCTGCGCACCTGCATTTACTTGCGCTCGCACCCACTCAGCCCCGGTACGGGTTTTACCCCATCCACGACCTGCTAGGCACATCCATATATCCCAATCACCATCTGGGGCGATTTGGTCTGTACGGGCATTAAACCCCGCCCAATCGTGGATAATAGCCTCTGCCTCTGCCTCTGACATTTCCGCGAATATCTTGTCGCGTTCAGCTTTCGTCAGACCCGCTAACTTCTCGGCCAGCGATTGCTTCGATTTTATCTCTGAGTCTGTCAATGGGGGAAACCTCTTGCGTCTGGATGGGGCTACCATCAGGGCCGCTGTGTTCATTCGTGGATTTGGGCGTCCCGTGTGCTCTGTCTTCGCTGTCCTTGAATAGTTTCAGCGCGTTTGCGTCTAACATTTCCAAGGCATCAGCCCCCGCCTCAACTTTTTCTTGCATTAAGGAAAGCATCTTGTGGCGCATGTCGGCCGCCATTATTGCAGACTCTTGCTCTTTGGCCTTTTGTTCTTTGGTCTTTCCGCCGGGGTTTCCAGAGCATCCCTTTTCAAAGCGTGTCTCTGGTGATGGGTTAGGGTTTGCCATGTTGTATCCTTCCCATTTTAGCGGAATTATTTATTTCACTTATCTTTCATTTAATACTTGCTATAGGACATAATGTCCTGTAAGGTAATTATAAGGGCAATGAAGCCCACCAACCGAGGAAAACGAAAATGACAATTACAATCCACACCGACAACACAATCAGCCTTAACAGCAAATATGTAGGCCGCGTTAATTTAACCAAGCAAGGCGCAAAGGGGCCGGAATATACTATTTTCAGCACACGTTCTGGCTCATGGACATCAAGCCAAGAAACGCCAACCGAGCATAAAATCACAGTTCCAACATATATCGGGTCTGGTTCTAATTGGTTCATCAACCCAGAGTTTGAAAAACAAATCACTGACATTGTGAGTAGCTTCTAATGACGCACACCCAATTCAAAGAGGCCCGACAACAGTTGGGCCTTACTCAACGTCAGATGGCCGCCCTTTGGGGCATGGGCTTGAATGGTGAACGCACTATCCGTAGATGGGAAACTGGTAAAATACCCGTAAATCCCATTGCTGCTTATTGTGTTTCCCTTATGGTTTCTGCCGTTTAGTGCAAGTTTTTTGGTGTCTACCGTGTGCCATTTGGCATGTTATTGGCGATTTGTGCTATTTTTAGCCCTTGGCGTCAGGTCAAATCCCAACTTCTGCTTGGCGTAGCTTAACCGCTTACCGTCTGGGCCAAGTACCTTGCTTTTCTTATAACAGCTTTCAAATACTTCGCGCGTTTGACCAGCGTTTGTATCGTCGTTGTCTTCATGCTCACTCATTGTCTAACCATTCATCGTAACAGTGCTGCTTACCTAGAAAAAAGTCGATTGTTCTTACTATGCGCCGAGGCCATTGGGCTTTGCTATGGTGTGCCGTGTTATATATGCGTGATGAAAATGTCTCATAGAAGCTACCACCTGTTAGCCAATTGAATGAGCGTGATAGCTTGTTACCCATGTTATCCTGCCGTTCCGCCGTCGCCTAGTATGTTACTATGGGTATTGGTGTGTAATCATATGGGTCTATAGCTGCGGGCCAATGGACTACTGGACTTGTGTCAAGGATGCCCTTTGGAATGTCTGCAATAGCTGGCACTGATAGGCTTTCAATCTTTTCAGATATGCGCTTCCATTGCTTTTCAGTTGGTGCGCCCTTTACGTCCATTCCCTCAAGAAATGCTTTAAACTCTGATATGTTCATTCGACCTCACGCCTTTCCGCTATTATCCGTATGCACTCTTGCGCAATGCGGAATAGTTCTGTTGTGTCCTTAACCTGTGCTACAGGTATTCCATCGTGGTAAACTGTTAGGCCGTTGAATGGGTCAAAGCCTATTGTTTGTACCATGTAACCCTCTGGGTTAGTTATCGTATTCGGTAAAATCGGGTGTGGTTATGGGTATATATGATATTTATTCCCGAATACGGTTAATAATTTACGCTATTCCTAACGCGCTCTCCGAATTGCTTGTGCATTGTGATTGCAACCATGCTTTGTCGTGATGAATAAGCGTGGCTATGTGCGTATGCGTCCCTTGGGGCTAATGTTCTGAAACTTTCCCACTTCATGCCGCCTACATCTTTCGCGCTATCGTGATGAATATGGCCTGTGAAGTAATGCCTGTACTTGGTACGGCCCCACATTGCGGCTTGTTCGTCGGCTGCGTTCAATACCAACCGTTCGGGCTTTGCTTTATCGCCGTGGTGTGCTGCTACCATGCAGACGCCCCACTCATCGAAAAAGAAGTCGTTCGGATCTGCTATTACATTAACACGTGGATCGTTTATGTAACGATTATATAAACCACAAGTGACCCCAATATGGGCATCCCTATCATGGTTCCCACGCAAGCCGCGATAAAGTACCGTTTCATGCTTTTCTTTCGCTGCCTCTATACAGGATACCGCTAAATCTGTTGCGGCGAATATCGTTTTATACATGCGGCTGTCTACGTCTAGGACGTGGCCGGATGCTGTTTTGTTTGTTGCGTCATTAGCGTGTGTGAAGTCGCCAATGTTTAGAACAACACCACGCGCTGATTTAGGCGATGAGCCTACAAGGTCAATCATTGCGCCTTTGACGCGCTCTGTTGCAATCTTGCTGTCGTAATCCTCGCCTACTTCTTCACCCCAAGCCAACATGCCTAAGTGAACGTCTACAAGCGGATAATATGTGCATAGGTCTGCGTTTGTGCCTATTGGTGCTGGTGTGTGTGTTGATTGCTGTATATCTGCCAGCGCGTCTTTAACCGCGCTTATTATTGCTTCACGGTCTTGCTCTTGTTCGGGTATTGAAAACCTGTAACTTGCACTGTCTTTCTTTTCCCAACCACCACGCAGATGTTCGGGCTTGATACCAAATTCGTTGCAATTATCAATTTGCTCTTGAGTTAATGAACTCATTGCACTGTACCACCGCCTGAATGTTCTTTCGGGGTGGCCTAAAGCCTTTGCCGCTTTTGTGGGGTTGCCATACTTACCGACAGCCTCGCGGATTTCTTGCTCTGAGGGGCGCATTGGGGTTAAGTTGGTTCGCCAGACATCTTGCCAATGTATTTATCACCAACCGCCACAATACAGGATACGCCGTTTGAAGAAGTCTGCAAGATTGTCCATGTACCCGTTCCATGATTTACAAACATTTGGATGAGAACACCGTCGCTATCACCTAGACTTTGTAGAGATTCACCATATTTTTGCGCTAGCTGCGTAACTATATCTTCATAATGGCCGCAATTTTGCTGTGCTTGTACTGGCGCATAACTAAGGGTCAGCGCAATGGCTGATAGGATTAGGCTTTTCATTACTGTGGCCTTTCGGTTGGGGAATAAGTCTATATGCGGACTTAAAACGCGAAAAGGCGCAATCCATATGGACGCGCCCTATGCTCTTTCGGGGTTAACCGCTTCGCAGAATACGTTTAGCACGGTTTTGCTCTACTTGCAAGCCCCTTAACACCATGTCAATTGCCTTGATAAAGTTAGGCCCGGCAACCTGCAATAAATCAACACATTGCTTAAATTCAGAGCGATACGCTTGGCAATACATGGTTAGCTGCCCATCAAGTCGCATCCAGTTTGAAACAGCCATAACGTCCATTGCCGTTCTTTGCTCTGGGGTTAAACTTTCTGTTGGCCCGTCATCAGGCCCGCCGACGTAGTATTCCGGTTCCATTTCAATCGTCGCGCATTTGGGGTGCATTCTAACGCCGTTTGCTTTGTGGTATCTGTGGTATATTATCTGCGCTTCTTTAACAAAGTTCCACCTGTCAATGTCAAAGCCCGCCAATTCAATCGCTATGCCCGCCTCGCATTCCAAGTGTTCACGATTAGCCCGCAATAAATCCTCAACCTTTTTAGGGTTCCACCCCAGACGTTTACATCGATTTTCAAGCGTTCCCTGCTTTTCAACCAGTTCTGTCGGTAAGGTTCTGGCTACCCTGCCCCGCCTTGTTGCTGGCTTTGCCTTCTTAAGTGCATATTCGTGTTTCATTTTCTGCCCCTATACTGCTTGTTAGCTGCTTTTTCTTCTAGGTTTGCCGCCCTGCCAAGGCTTGCTAAATGCTGATCGTGAAACGCTTCCATCATTTCAGTATTATCTATGTGATTGCCTGAAAATATGTAAAACCCATCGTCACGCTTAGACCGCAAGTAACTGCGTAATGCTCGTAATCTTTCCCAAGGTTGCATCCCTGATTGATATAGCCTGTCTAGCTTGCTCATTTGCCCCTATTCCGCCTTCCCATATGTTAGAGTTGCTTCTACCTGTTTTGCGTCTAGTTCGGCCTGTAGCTTTTGGGCTTTATCCTGCCAATGACGCCCTAGCTTAATAGCCTCGTCACGGTGGTCTACAGCCGCCACATATCCATCAACGCAAAGCTGAACATTCCGTGCTAGTTGTGCTTGGTATATTTCGCTATTGATAACGCGGTCATGTGGATAGCCGTTGCCCGCTATCTCTGCTTTTTTCTGGCGTCTGATGAATGTTAGAATATGCGTAAAGTCACTCATAACGCTGCCCCTATTTTCCGAAACGTCCGACGCACAACAAACCGCAATGCAAAGCTTATGCTGAAAAACACCAACGCCATACCCAAGGATTGCCACCAGTTTGGATTAAAGCCGAATACAGGTAAGACGTAGCGATTTGCCACCATGCCTGTCAGTAAGCCTAGAATTGCGCCCACAAGGGATTCTATGGCGTCTAATGTCATTCCTGTAACTCCCATGCCCAATAAAACGGCCAGCCAACCCCACCAATAAACGCGCCTATTGCGATAACGTCACTATGCCTAGCTGAAATTGTACTATTCGCTGCGGAATGCCCAAATGTAAAAACGCCCACTGCTGCGTAAAGTGTTATTGCTATGACAAGTCTCATTCCCCTGCCTCCGCTATCAATGCCTTTATGATTGCGATTAGCCATGCGCGGGCGGGGTTGTTGGGCTTCACCCCACGATACCCATTCTTTACATATGCAGTTGATGGTGAAATTGACCAGTCTGCGTCAGACAACACAGCCTTATGTAGTGAATGGGCTGCGTCTAGTGAGCCGTGGCGCATAATCCTATAAAAACAATTGTTCTTATCATCAAGTCCACACCTTGCCGTAGCAGAACGCGCAATGCCAGTGTCAGACCAATAATGCCCCGCCTCTACCTTCGCCAATAGGTTTTGTAATGCTGCTTTGTTGGTCATGCCGCCACCCGATACAAACGAATGCCGTCCACATCATCACAACGCACAAGATGGTTTACGCTCATCTGCTTCATAACCCTAGACGCCTCTGCGGGGCTTAAACTCACCCTGCGACGAATATCTATGATAGTCATTTCACGGCTTCCCATAGCCTTAATAACTTCGCTTTCAATCGGTTCCATTGCGCGGTGTTTCATATTTTATTCCTCCTTGTCCTATTTTCTAAATGCGCTGCCAATTTGTCACGAACATCAACAGTCCAATTCCTGCGGTGCATGATGTTCTCAAGAATATATTCCGCGTCTGCCTCTGCGTTGTAGCAAACGTGTCTAGCCTTGCCTTGGCCTGTCCCAACCGCGTCAAGCCGTCCGTTAAGCCTCGCTTTGGTAACGGCTGCGGTCTGGACACCCATAGCCAACGCCGCGGCTTTTACGGTTGGGTATTTTGTGCCTCTGATTGTTACTGATGTCATATCGCTATCCCCGCTTGTTTGGTTACACCGTCAATAATCGCGTCAGCATCAAGTCTGCCCGCGCCTAAAAACTCATCCCTTGCCTTGTCATAAGTACCGCCGCCCATTGGGAAGCCGCTTTTAAATGCGTCAGAAAAAGTTATGATATTATCTGACAAAAGCCGTTCTGTGGTTTCCTTGGTTGTTGCCGGGGCGACTGATTTAAACCGCTTCCACCAACGCACCGCAAAATCGTAATTGATTTGCCCGCAGCTATTACCCTCTTGCGGCTCGGCACGTTCCTGCGCGTGGCGGATGGATAGGCAAAACGTGTTGATTGTGGGCCATTTGCGCCCCTTGTGTTTTTTGCGCACCTCGGTTGCAGTAAGGCCGAGAAGATAAGAAAGATAATTTGGCGTCATTTCGCTGGTTATCTCGCTGTTAATATCCTCGACCATGTTGTTGATTTCATCCCGGCGTCGATCATTGGAAAGAAACTCTGGGGCTTCATAGCTGCGAAGCTGGCCGCGCTCTTGCCCGAATAGCCATTCAAAAATAACCGTCTTTCGTTGCTCATAGTTCATTGTGCTATCGCCTTTCGCTCTGGGAATATGTTGTTGAGTTGCATGTCGCTGGTTTGGGACATTAGCCCGTCAAGCTGGTCGTCGCTGGATTGCGTGGCGTTGGCCGCGTGTGCTTGGTTGTCGTTCCAGCGTTCTTTTGTGAACCAGCGTTTTAAATGGACGGTGTATCTAGGATCTTGCCCTGTCCTGTGGCGCATGTATTCGCCCAGAGGCTTGATAATTTCAGAATAAGAACACTTTTTGCGGGCAACCCGGTATGCAGCTAATGCACCCTTTTTATCCGCATCCTTTAATTTCCTGTAATGAAGCCAAATATCTTCAAATTCAAAAACTAAATCTTTTTGTTTAGTTTTTATTTCTTGTAAATTAGTATTCTTATTTAAGTTAGTATTCTTATGTGTGCAGGTTTCCCCACCGGCGGGGTTAACCGCTTGCGGTAAAACAGCACACGGTTGATCCACCGTTTGCAGGTTTTCAACACACGGTTGCCCCTGTATGTTGTGTATATGCCAAGTCCGTCCACCAAATGTACCGTCTTTCTTGCGGTTGTCGGTGATTGTTAGGTATCCAATATCCTTCAATTCAGCCAATATTCTGTCGTATTTTGTGCGCTTACAGCCTGATAATTGCATCATTTTGCCGCGATAAAACTTCCAGTTCTCATCCATAGAAATCATCAAAGCAAGAAAGCCTCTGGCCTCGATTGATAGCCGGGTGTCTCTGACAATTTCATTAGGGAGTACGGTAAAATGCGCGTCAAATTTAAGCGTGTCTTGGCTCATGTCTCTTTCACCTCTAATCCCATTGCCTGCACAACGGCTTTTCTGACCTCGTAATCGCGTGTTGGCATGCCTTTGCTATCCTCTAGCACCCAAGCCCAACCAAGCCGCTTGTCACGGTATTTAAAATCCACCGTCATGCGCATTTGGCGGCCTGTCCGGGTTCTTAACGGCCCGTCTCTGCCCTCTAATGGAATGACAACTTGACGCTCTAATTCTTTGATTTCGCCATACAGTTGTAACTGTAGTAATTCACACCAGCGGTTAGCCTCTTTTTTGCTTGGGAATTTAACCCCATCGACTACCGTTGTTTTTGCGTTGAATTTGTTTTTGCCCCATTTTGCCATTAGCTAGGCTTCCCCGCGTAAATATACCGGGCAGGACGTGCGCCTGAATCTGTTGTGATACGTGTTGTTGTTATATCGTGACCGCTTTCGCGCAGCTCGTTGATGCGAGACGCAAGCCTAAAGCAGCCGTATTCATTCAAAGCCTCAAGTTGGGTTATTGGCCCTTTGGTCTTGAGGTGGTTTAGTATGTCTGTTGCCTGTGTCATCGCTGCCCCGCGAGAAAAGGACGCGAGAGACATTGCCCTCGCGCCAAGTTGGATGCTGGAAGGTATCTGCATGACTTGTCAGCATCAGGTTGAGAGAGTTAGGGGCTTCACAAGCGAACCTGCCCCCGTTCGGTTGGCTTGCGCCTGTTGCCATTGTGAATGAGTTGGGGTTATCTCGCCGTCCCGCGCGTTCATTCGCAAATTTCACGTTCTTCATGATAAATCGAAACCCAGAAACGATTGATACTGCCGCATTTGCGATTAGAGAGGTCTGAATAAACCTTGAGGAAAATCTGGGTAGGTGTTCTGTTGCTGTACTTTTAGACAGCTTGATATATTCGTTTTGATGATTATGTTTGATAGACAGGCAAGAAATAATCATTGAGCGGATCGTTTGAAGTTAAACAAGTCGTCAGGACACTCTATGCCTTTTTCATTACAAAGCTTTTCAACCACTTTAAACCAAGACGCTGGAAACATTCTTTCGCGCTTGGCGGCCTTAACCGAAAATTCAGTTACGCCACATGCGCGCTCTAGTTTATCAGAGCCAACTTGTTCTACAATTTCTTTAACTGTCATCATACGGCACAGTATGACAACTTACTTGTCAATTAGCAAGACAAGAATTCAAAGTTGTGAAAATTTATTTGTCAATGGATAAGCAAACTATGGAAAAACCGTATTTAGATATAGCCGCGCGCATTAAGTGGCACAGAACATTACTGGGATTTACTCAAGAAGAATATGCCAAAAAAGCCAAACTAAAACGCGCTCAACTCAATAATTGGGAAGGCGGGTCAAACCGCATCGGCATAGATGGGGCGCGGGCTTTACGTAAAACATACGGGCTATCATTAGATTTCATATATGAAGGCATAGCAGACGCGTTGCCTATGAATTTGCGTAATGAGTTGATGGACAACCCAATAGTCAAGTAATCCAGATAATCAATTGTGTACCCGGTTAGCTTCGCCCCACGGCGCAGCTCGGTTATTCTTGGCATTCTACGATTCCATTTTTTCAATCATCAGTTGCAACATAGCTACGCCGATTCTGCTGCGATTAAAATACTAAAAGCGCAGTTGACAAAATAATTGTCATTATTCGCTTGCAATGACAAATTACTTGTCTATTATATCCTTAAGCACAACGCTAAGGATTAGAACCATGAACGCCTACGCCAAGATAAAATGTGAACCATGCCGCCACACTGCTGGTGGTGCAATCGTCGTTACTCAAGACAGCGATATGATTGCGGTTATTTCCAAACAACACGCGCTGAAACTCGCAGACGACCTTCGCGCATTAGCTGACACATTCTGGAACGACGACCCTTGGCCTGTTGATAGCAGCATAGGCAAGTCGGGTGCTGAATGGGCATTTGAGAGGGGCGATTAAATGACAGGCCCACTCACCCCCGAAAGCAATTACCGCGACCCACAACCACCAAAGCCACCTGTAAAGGAAACCAAATGATCCATCCATTCAGGGAATACAAAGTCAGGGTTTATAAATGCGTAAATGGCAGTGAACCCAAGTTTATTGCTTACTACGGGCCACACGGCAAAGTCCCTATTCATTTCACAGCGGACACAGAACAACAGGCTTTTGATAAAGCCGACGTCAACCGCCTAGAGGCTATTTCCAAATATGAAGCTGGATATATCGCGCGAAAAGAAGCAGCGGAAAAACGCAAAGTAAAGGAAACGAAATGATAAAATTTGACGTAAAAAACAGATGGACAGGCGATGTACAATTCACCGCTGAAATCGACTGCGATAAATCAGAGGCCACGTCCATAAAATTGGGCCTTGCTGTCATGTGGGCGATTAAGACGGGCGCGTACATGAAAGACGCGAACATGGAAGGCGCGAACATGGCATACGCGTACATGGCATACGCGAACATGGAAGGCGCGAACATGGAAGGCGCGTACATGAGGGGCGCAAACATGGAAGGCGCGTACATGAGGGGCGCGAACATGAGGGGCGCAAACATGAGAGGCGCGTACATGAGAGGCGCGAACATGGAAGGCGCGTACATTATTCATTGCGGGTCTAGATCAGATGGGTATAGATTTTATGCCCATATTCGTGAGGGTAAAATCTGGATTTTAGCGGGTTGTAGATATTTCAATATTACTGATGCCGCAAAACACTGGCGCAATACTCGCAACGGGACGCCGCTTGGCGATGAAAGTCAGCAATTACTTAAGAATGCAAGAACACTTGTAAAGATTAGAGGTTTAAAATGACCCCCGAAATCCACGTAGCAATTCTATTCACCGCATTCACGCTCACCAGCTTGGGTTTCCTTATCGCTGTATGGGGTGGCAAATCATGAAAACTTTTGACCAAGTAAAACTTTGCTCTGTGATGCACGACGCAAGGTCTATGGCAGAGCATACGACTATCGCGTTTTGGATGTATAACACCGGGACAAACACTGACTATCACATAGCCCAAGCGGAAGAACATTTTAGGAAACTTCAAACAACACTGGAATGCGAAGACCCCAACCCCGATATGCTGAAACTGCTTAAACGGCTGCAATACTGGTTTGATACCGACGAGACATTCCCCTCAGAACTCGACCAGCAAGCTAATGACAAATGGGTGTCAGAGATAACCGCCGTAATAAACAAAGCGGAGGGCAAGTGATGGTCTGGACGCTTCTCTATCTCATGTCACCAGAGGGCTACATAGCACCTTACGACATTTACCCGTCAAGAATGGAATGCGGCCAGCACATCTTGCCCGTTTCTAAAACAACAACTTGGGATTTGTTCTGTGAGCCAAGCAAGATTTTATCACAGTCACCAATCCCGCCATTGCGTAAAGGAGTAACCCCATGAAAACCATAACCCACACACCCCGGCCCGTTTCGCGCGATAACTTAAACGCCGCCGCGCCTTCAATGTTCAAAGCTTTGCAGAATATCAGAAACGGCTTTGAGATAGGCGCTATCACAACCGACTATGCAGACGAGCAAACCGCATGGGCATATCAGCAAGTCTGCGCAGCCCTCGCAATAGCGAAGGGAGATGCATCAAATGCCCCATAAACCAAACCGCGAAACACGCCGCAATGGATACCTGAAAGCACGTAGCATCATCGCCGCAGGAGTACGCATGGATTGCACCGCATGGCGTGAAATGGGTGAACGTATGAAAGCACATGACCGCAAGCTATGGGCGGATGCTTGGAAATGGGAGAAGCAAAATGGACTGGGATAAAGTCAAAGAAGAACTTCAAAAGCCACTTAGACCGGACGCAATAAAAGCACCGCCAAAGGGTAAGTTTGGCGAATATGTAGACGCCCTGCACGTTATCAGAGAGGCAAACCGCATCTTTGGTGAGGATGGATGGTCTTATTCAGTAACACGCTTGGAAATGACCAACAGAACAGAAGTTGGGGAACAGCTACGGATTGGATACCTTTGCTCTGTGCGGGTAGATATTGACGGAATTTGCCGAGAAGGCGTATCCGCTGGCTCTGGTATTGGCAAGGCAACCAATGAAGCCGATCTTCACGATAGCGCAATAAAAGAAGCTGAAACTGACGCCCTGAAACGCGCCCTGCGAACCTTTGGCAATACATTCGGTTTGGCCCTCTATGAAAAAGACAAAGCCGCGCGTGAGGTTGGTTATTCCACACCACAGGAAGTTATCGACCAGATACGCAACCTGCCTGATTTGGAAGGCTTAAAAGTGGCTTGGAATACATTCGCACAATACCGTGACGACCCCGCTTTTTGCGAGGCAATCAAAACCATGAAAATCAAATTAACTAAAACCAAAGAAAGCGAGGCCGCGTAATGGCTGGAAGTCTCAACAAAGTAATGTTAATCGGAAATTTAGGGGCTGACCCAGAAATCCGCACATTCGGCAACGGTGGCAAGGTTTGCAATCTACGCATAGCCACGTCAGAAAGCTGGCGCGATAAATCCTCTGGCGAAAAGCGCGAAAAAACTGAATGGCACACAGTTGCCGTGTTTTCAGAGGGTCTTGTAAGGGTCTGTGAACAGTACCTTAAAAAAGGCTCTAAAGTGTACCTTGAGGGCGCATTGCAGACACGCAAATGGCAAGACCAAAGTGGCAATGACCGCTATTCAACAGAGGTTGTACTGCAAGGTTTTGGTAGCACGTTGGTAATGCTGGACGGTAGGTCAGACGGCGGTCAACAAGAAGAACAACGGCCACGCAGCGACCAGGGCAACAGTCAGCAAAATGACCTAGACGATGATTTGCCATTCTGATGTCCACAGTTTCCCGCATAATTCAAACACCAGAGGATTTGCAGAGCCTACAAGCCCTGCAAGCCAAAAGAACCATGCCGTACACCGTGGCGATTAAAGACGGGAAACACAGAACCAATCCGCAAAACAGATTGCAACATAAATGGATGCAGGAAGCCGCTGACCAATTACAAGACCAGACGTCAGAGGCATACCGCGCTTATTGCAAGCTGCACTTCGGTGTCCCTATTTTACGAAACGCGCATGATGTATTTGCGGAAAAGTATGACCGATTAATCAAGCCCCTACCCTATAACGTAAAGCTTGAATACATGGCAGAACCAATAGGCTTTCCAGTCACCAGCCTAATGACCACCAAGCAGAAGAAACAATATCTTGACGCGGTTCAGATACACTTGACCGGGCTTGGGGTTTTGCTGACTAATCCAGAGGATAGGCAATGAACCAAGTCACCCCGAATTTCAAACCAGATACGTGCGTATCAAAACCATTGCGTGACTTCGCGCGGGGGCAAGATTGTTCAATGCGCGGGCCGTACTGCAACAACAATCCTGAAACGGTTGTTCTGTGTCATACGCGCATGGCTGGCTTTAACGGGATTAACTGCAAGCCTCTTGATTTTCTTGGCTACCACGGATGCAGCGATTGTCACGCCCATGAATTAGAAATGGGATACGACGACATTTATCGCGCAGTAGCAGAAACACTAAGCCGCGCATTCCAAGCAGGTTTAATCACCGTAAAGGGCGCAAAATGACAACCAGTAACCCGAAAGGCTTAACCAATGGATAAGCAAACAACAGACGCGCTTCATAAGAGTATCGCACATTGGAAAGAGAATGAAGCGATCACAGATATTAAGGGCGCAAGGATAAGCCCAAGCGACTGCGCACTATGCAAGCTATTCTTTAATGATCATTGCAGGGGTTGCCCAGTAAATGACGCTGGCTATCACGAATGCTGCGGCTCACCACATACAGAAGCATTCAACGCAGTATGTGACGGTGACCTGAAAGCCTTTAAACGTGCGGCCCGAAAGGAAGTCCAATTTCTAGACGGATTGATTGATGGTGCGCCAGAGCAAGATAGGCTGTCATACTATGCGTTCGCCGTTGCTGTGGCCCTGCTTTCGGTTGGTCTGCTTGGTTGGTGGTTGTTATGAGTAACTTTATACCAACGCTGAAGTATTTATGGCTAACAACAAAGCACAAAGCTTTTGTTTTCCGCGCTGGATTAAAAACGGGCGCACCAGTATGGCGATTGATTATTCACGATTGGTCAAAGTTTACACCATCGGAAGCCCCTCATTACGGGCGGCAGTTTTTTGGCGACCAATCCGACCCGTTAGGGTTTACAATGGCTTGGAACCACCACCAAAAAATAAACCCGCATCATTGGGAGTATTGGATACCGCTAACAGGGCATAATCGCGGTGGTTTTAAGGACTTAGAACCGCTTCCTATGCCTTATTGGGCTGTGCGGGAAATGGTTGCGGATTGGTACGGCGCAAGCAGAGCATACGGCGGCTCATGGCCTTATGGTGGTAAGTTTTTGATGGATTGGGAATGGTTCAATCAGAACTGGTTTGAAATACGAAACCGAATGCACCCGGAAACACAACAGCGCGTTCTTAATGTTCTTTCGTTTCAGTTTGCAGAGGACGTTTTTGATTATCAGAATACCTCACCAAAAAAGGATCACCCCCAATGACCAACACAAAGACAGAGCAAGACGCGCCTAAACGGATATGGGCTTGGCCCTTTTCAAAACACATGAAAGGCGGCCCGCCAAATGGTGACGCAGAACTATACCACCACAACGA
>SWCD01024518.1_pt1 | contig 37311 bp, 35 predicted proteins | sample 4693011 | NCBI WGS metagenome assembly SWCD01 (sample SAMN10267278, study PRJNA491770) | bioreactor metagenome | isolation source: DHS bioreactor inoculated with marine | place: Japan: Omine Ridge, Nankai Trough
CTTCTTGGCGGCCTTCTTGCGCGTGGTCTTCTTCTTGGCGACCTTCTTGCGCGTGGCCTTCTTCTTGGTGGCCTTCTTGCGAGTGGCCTTCTTCTTGGCGGCCTTCTTGCGGGTGGCCTTCTTGGCGACCTTCTTGCGGGTGGTCTTCTTGGCGACCTTCTTGCGAGCTACCTTCTTGCGCGTGGCCTTCTTGGTGGCACGCTTTGCTGTCTTCTTCTTGGCCATTGATCAGCCTCCTAAAGTGAAGTTGTCGGAGCTAGAGGTGAGGGTGTTCGATCAATTCGGGACAAGTACAGCCAACGTCAAATGATTCTTCTACTATCGGGCGGTGTATCCTAGACGCTTGAGCATCCCTTGTTCAACGCCGAAAGGGATTTACACATGCGCGTCATTGTACACGGTGCAGCGGGGAAGATGGGAAGAAAGATTTGCCAGCAAGCGCGGGCCGCGAGCGATCTGCATCTCGTCGCCGTTGTCGACCGGTTGTTCCAGCAACCAGCCGACCTCGGAGATGACGTGGGCGACGCCGTCGTCAGCGCCACGCTAGCCTCTTGTCCGCCAGCCGACCTGATCATTGACTTCTCGAGTGACCGAGGCGCCGAAAGCGCCGCAATTGCCGCTGGCGAGCGCTCAACGCCACTTCTCGTCGCCACCACAGCGCTTGGCGAGGCTACTCACACGGCCCTCGGGCACGCCGCAGCGCGAGCGCCGGTGCTCCTCGCCGCCAACACTTCCATCGGCGCCAACCTGGTCGCGGACTTGGTCCAGCGCACCGCCGCCGCCGTCGACACGAACACCGACGTGGCCCTCATCGAGTCGCATCATCGCGCCAAGAGAGACGCGCCCTCGGGCACGGCGCTGCTCCTGGCGACAATTATCCGCGAAGCCGGCTTGTCCCTCACCGACGACCAGATTCTCTCGATTCGCGGCGGCGATGTGCCCGGCGAACACCTGGTGCGCTTCGCCTGGGAGGGTGAGATCGTGGAGTTGCGTCACGCTGTCACCTCGCGCGACGTCTTCGCCAGCGGCGCCCTGCGCGCGGGACGCTGGCTGGTCGACCAGCCCCCGGGTCTGTACTCGATGAAGGAGGTGCTGGCGGGAGGGGCTCAGCCCTCCTGAGACGCTTCCACGAGCGAGCGCAGGGCGGGCTGATCGACGATCACCTCGATGCCGGTGCCGTTGATCTCGTTGTAGATCTGCAAGGCTCGCTCGTCGGAGACGTTGGCGGGGACGCGGGCTCGAACCAGACCCTGGTAGGGGTTGTACCAGAAGGCGGCGTAGGACTCGTCGAGCAAGACCCGCACCGGCGGATCTCTGAGATCGGCCTGGCTGCGCCCAGCGATCTCGACCCAGGGATGACCTGCGCCGGCGAGGCTGTTGCGCGGCAGGGACTCGGAGAACCACTCCGGGTCGATCTCCGTGGGGAAGCCGCGCCCGGTCAGATCGGTGTCGGCCATGGCGGCGTGCAGGACGACTTGCTGCTCAATGAGGCGCAGCGACTGTTGCACCTGATCAAGCTGCTCCTCGCTGGTGCGGTCCTGCTGGCGATAGAGCAAGATCCCGCCGAGCAGGCCGGCAAGCATGAGGGCAACCAGGGTGTCGATAAGCAATCGCATAGTTCGTCTCGGTCCGAGGGCACTGGGCCCACCTCACAACATAAGAAACGGCCATCGCGGGGGCACACAAAAGCGCCGGTCTCCTACTTCCGGCGGTAGGATGGAGCCAAGCAGGGCGAACTGTGCGGCATGGGCAGGCCCGATAGTCGCAACCGGCCGGCAGGCCAGGAAAGGCGAGGACCATGACAGGAATCGTGACCCGGAAACTCGACTGTGGCGCCACCCTGGTGATGGAGCGCATGACCGGCGTCCGCTCCGCGGCGCTCAGTTGGCTGGTGCCCGCCGGCACCGCGGCCGAGCCCGAAGAACGCCTGGGCTTGTCGGTGATCCTCAGCGAACTGCTCTTGCGCGGCGCAGGAGACCTGGACAGCCGGGCGCAGAGCGATGCCCTCGATTTGCTTGGCATCTCCCGCCACACCAGCGCCCAGACGCGGCACACCAGCCTCAGCATGACCCTCCTGGGCGAGCGCCTGCCCGAGGCCCTGCCCCTGCTCGTGGACATGGTGCGCCGGCCGCAGCTCGCCGAATCGCAGCTCGGACCGGTCAAGGAGCTCTGCCTGCAGTCGCTCATGGGCCTGGAAGACGAACCGCAGGAGAAGACCTTTGTCCTGCTCAAGGAACACCACCTGGAGCCGCCCTACAACCGTTCGGGCTACGGCTCGCTGGCCGGCCTGCAGGCGGCGGATATCAACGATGTGCAGCAGTTCCAACGCGACCGCTTCCGGCCCGGCGGGTGCATCGTGGGCATCGCCGGCCACATCGATCCGGACGCCCTCACCGACCACTGCAACGAACTGCTGGCCGGCTGGGAAGGAACCGCCGAGGAGCCGGCCCGGGGGACGGAGTCGAATCGCGGCCTGCACCATGTCTCGGACGAGTCGGCGCAGGTGCATATCGGGCTCATGCTCGACGCCCCGCGCGAGATGGAGCAAGCCTCGATGCTGGAGCGGGTGGCGATCGCTGCCCTGGGCGGGGGCATGAGCAGCCGACTCTTCACCGAGGTGCGGGAGAAGCGCTCGCTCTGCTACGCGGTGCACGCTTCCTATTCGCCGGGGCGCGACGAAGGCCGCACCGTCTGCTACGCCGGCACCAGCCCGGAGCGGGCCCAGGAGACGTTGGACGTGCTCATCGAGGAGTTGACGCGTCTGCGGCAGGGCATCGATGCGGATGAGTTTCGCCGGGCCGTGACGGGGCTCAAATCGCGCATCGTCATGCACGGCGAATCCAGCGCCGCCCGCGCCAGCGCTTTGGCGAACGAGACCTTCGTCCGCGGCCAGGCCCGCACCCTGACGGAACTGGCGGAGCGCGTGGACAGCGTGAGCTGCGACGAGGTGAACGCCTACCTCGCAGACCGCGGCCTGGGCGAGCCGACGATCGTGACGATCGGCCCGGCCCCGCTGACCTCACCGCTGTAAGCAGACGCCTTGTTGTGACCGATCCGGCCCCGACTTACACTGCTGCTGCCATGGAATCCGCGATGCAGAAACTTGAAGCCGGCATGCGTGTTCGACTCACTCAACAAGTCGGTCGGCGGGCGGGGACCTGGTCCGCCGCCGTCGAAGGGGTGGTGGTCCGCGTCGAGCAGACGCAGACCGGCTCCTGGTTTGCCCACAGCAAGGGCGATCGGCTCTGGCTGGACCGCCTGCTGCTGCGGAAGGACGATGGCGAACTCACCTACCAGAACCTCGATCAGTTCAGCCACATCGAGGTGCTGGCAGCGGCGGGTTGATCGAGCGCGCGGGGTTGGGCCCCGCGGCGAAACGGCTGACGCGCAATGCGAACCGATGGTGACCCCCTGGGAGGCGTGACGGTCGCGTTTTTGCGCGCCCGGTGGTGTCGCTCCGCGGCCGTCCCCTGAAGAAAAGCGAAAAAGACTCGCGCCCGCTGCGGCGAGCGCCAGGCGGGTTGAGGTGGCCACGGGACGCCAGCCGCGACGCCGCGCGCCGCTCTGCTGCGCACGATCCGGACCGCTGGCCCCAGGGTGAAGGCTCGCTCGAACCCACGAGCCGCACTGCGAGGGCTGCCCATGAAACGCCATTTGGATGCATTCGCCGCGACGGGGCTTGATGAGGCGCTCTTGGAGTTGCTTCTCGCCGAGCACGCGGCGGAGCGCCAGCCGCGCTTCGAGCGTCTCTGGGCCTACTACCGCAACCCCGCCACACTCTCAGCGCAGACCGGGCAGCGAAGCCTGGCCCAGGAAGAGGGCCTGCCCGAGCGCTTGCGCCTGCCCGGCAGGCAACCGCACGACGACCGGGCCTCGCGGGAGATCGTGATCGAGAACGACATCGCCTGGCGGGTGCAGGCCCTGGTTGACTTCATGTTCGGCAAGCCCGTGCGTTTCACCAGCCTGGCCGGCGATCGGCACCTGCGAACGATCATCGAACAAGTCCTCGACACCGTGCTGGAGGCGAACGGCGGGATCCGGCTGCTGCAGGACCTGGCCCTGCTCGGCTCGGTGCACGGCTCGGTCGATCTCCTGGTGCGCCCCGATTCAGTCCCCGCATCGTGCCCCGCTTCCAGCCGAGGGGACTCGAGCGCGGCCGCCCCGTCTAACCCAAGCGCTCTCGAGCGGATTCTGGCTCGAGCCTCTGAGCTGCGTATCGAGACGATTGAGGCGCCGCGCTCGATTCCCCTCCTCAGCCCGCACGACTATCGCCGGCTCGACGCCTACCTCATTCGCTGTGAGCACGAGTTGAGCGAAGTCGAGTCAGGCGGCTTCATGGAGCGTGTCTTCAGCAAGGCTCTGGGCCGCTGCGCCTCCACGCACACGCGAGCCCGGGCGGAGTACCTCGAGGTCTTCTCAGCAACGCATCACCAGGCGTATCTCGACGGCGAGCTTCTGCTCGATGAGCCGTTGACGCTGGGCCGGTTGCCGCTGGTGCACATTCAGAACCTGAGCCAGCCTTATGCCTACGAGGGACTGAGCGAAGTTGAACCGCTGATCCCCTTGCAGGACGAACTGAACACGCGGCTGAGCGACCGGGCCCATCGCGTCACCATGCAGTCCTTCCAGATGTACCTGGGCAAGGGCATCGAGGGCTTCAGCGAACGCCCCGTCGGGCCCGGCCAGATGTGGACCACGGACAACTCGGAGGCGTCGATCGAGGCCTTCGGCGGGGACGCGTCTTCACCCAGCGAGGAATCGCACATCCGCGAGATCCGCGAGGCCTTGGACAAGACCTCCGCCGTCTCCCCGCTGGCGGCCGGATTGCTTCGGGCCAAGGTGGGCAACCTCTCCAGCGAGAACGCCCTGCAAATCACCCTCCTGGGCCTGCTCACCAAGACGGAGCGCAAGCGCATCACCTACGGCCGAGGCCTGGCGGAGTTGGCGGAGCTCATCCTGCAGACGCTCGACCAGGCGGGGGTGCTGCGGACCGAAGCGAGCGATCGGCGGGTGCAAGTCGTCTGGCCGAACCCCTTGCCGGACGACGCCTCGCGCCGCCTGGCCGATGCCAAGCTCAAGGTCGAACTGGGCGTGCCGCGTGAGCTGGTGCTGGCGGAGTTGGGCTACGCCGCCGCGGACGAAGGCGTGGTGTGAGAGCAAGTGAAGGAAACGACATTGACCCTCTCGGAGCGAGACCATGACTGACCCCCAACCCCCCCACGACCCCCACCAACAGAACGAAGCACCGGCAACGCCAGCGGACGACGAGATCCAGCGCACGCACGCTGAGATCACGCCCGACGCCGGCGAGGTTGAAACACTGCAAACTCAGCTCGCCGAGGCGCAGCAGGCGCTGGCGCACAGTGAACGGGCTCGGTCCCTGGACCGCGCCTTCCTGGAGGCGGGTGCGGTCGACTTGCCCGCAGCCCACCTGCTGCTCGAGCAACTGCCCGAGATTGAAGGCGAGGCGGAGGCGGTCGTGGCGGAACTGAAGCGGCGCAAACCCTACCTCTTTCGCCGGGAGCCAGCCCCGCCGGTCGCCCCGACGATGAGCCCGCGTCCCGGGGCCGGACGCGGGCCGGTGCTCGACGCTGCCTATTCGGCGATGTCCACCGGCAAGCGGGCGGAGCTGCTGCAGTACCTGCGGCTCAAGCGGAACGGCCAGCGGGCCCTGAGCGCCTAGCGCTGCGCCTCACGGCGGGCGGAGAGAGGCACGAAATCGCAACCCACTGGGCGGTCACGCGGAGCGCCCGACTGATTTGGAGGTTCCCCCCATGGCATTCACCGGCAAAGCCACATTCTCAGCAGGCGCGACGCTCCCGGAACTGGCCGAGGACGTGTCGGACATCATTGGGATCGTCAGCCCCTACGAGACCCCCCTGCTCGACCACCTGGGCGATCCGCAGCGGGCCGCCGCCTCAACCGTGCACGAATGGCTCGAGGATGAACTCCTGCCCAACACGGACGCGATCGACCACACCGGCCTGGACGACTCGGGCACGAACGTCACGACCTTCAAGGTAGCACACGGCTCGCGGTTCCAGGTCGGCGACCAGATCAAGATGGCGGGCAGCGGCGAGGTCATGCTCGTCACCGCCGTCAACACCACGCCCGACCCGGACGAGATCGACGTGGTCCGCGGCTACGGCGGTTCGACCAAGGAAGAGGTCACGGACGGCGAGACGATCGTCATCCTGGGCAACGCCGCCCTGGAAGGCGCCGACCGGCCCGCCACCCGCTTCACCAATCGCAGCCGCAAGCAGAACTACACCCAGATCTTCACGGCGGCGGTGGAGGTGTCCGGCTCGCAGCTCGCGGCCAACCAGATCGGCCTGGCGGATGAGCTGGACTACCAGAAGCAGGAGCGCCTGCGCGAGCTGATCCGCGATCTGGAGAACTGCGTCATCAACGGCGTGGCGGCGGCGAGCACGCCGCAGGGCGATGCCGACATCCGCCGCACCATGCGCGGCATCGTGCCCTCGCTGGCGACGAACCTCTTCCAGCCGGGCGCCGGGGCCATCCCGCCGGGCGACGGCACGGGGACGGATCTGCTGAACGAGGCGATCCTCAACGCCGCCTTGCGCCAGGTGTGGGAGCAGTCGTCCGGGGGCATCGACACCATTGCCGTCAGCGGCTTCCAGAAACGGCGGATCAACTCCTTCCTGTCGGACGGCCGGTCGTTCGGCCCGCGCGATGAGAACTTCCGCGACCTGGTCAGCGTCTACGAGTCGGACTTCGGCGTCTGCCGGGTGGTGCTCTCCCGCTGGATCCCGGCGGATGCGGTGCTGCTGCTCGACAGCTCGCGCCTGGACGTGCTGCCGCTCTCGGGGCGTAGCTTCTTCTACAAGCCGCTGGCCTCCTCCGGGGACTCGGAAGTGGGCCAGGTGATCGGCGAGTACACGCTGGAAGCGCGCAACGAGAACGCCCACGGCCTGATCCGGGGCCTGGCGACTTCGACCTGATCTCTCCTCCCGTGTGCACCGGTCGGTGACTTCGCGGTTGCCGGCCGGTTTTCTCTGACCGTTGACACGGACTCAGGAAAGGCAAGACAAATGTCTGTGGCGAGCGATCGTGATCTCTTCAGCGTGGAACCGGGGCTCTTGCGGCACGTCTCCTTCGCGGCCCAGCGGCTGGTGTCGCTGGAAGCGGTGGATGTCAGCGGCACGACGCTGACCGCGGCGGGGGCTGACTTCGAAGTGGCAGGCGTCGCAGCCGGGAGCGTGGCGGTCGTGGAGGGGACGCCACTCGAGGTGCTGGAGGTGCTGAGCCCGACGTCGCTGAGGGTGAGCCTGCTGCGGGCGACGACCGACGATGCGGCCATCCCGCCGGGCGATCGCACCGGGGCGGCGCTCTCCATCTCGACCTTTGGACCGCAGCTCGCCATCGGGCACACGCAGTTGCTGCAAGCGATGGGGCTGGGGCTGAGCGGCTCGGGCGAAGCGGTCACGGAAGACGCCATCCTCAACCCCGAAGCGCTGCGGCTGCTGGAAGCGTACGCGGCCTTGGAACTGGTGTTCTCGGCGGCGGCGAACCTGGTGAGCGAGGCGGAGGGGCTGTGGGCCAAGGCCCGGCTCTACCGCCAGCGCTTCGGCCTGGAGCGCAGCCGGCTGGTGCTACATCTCGACACGGATGGGGATGGCATCGCCGACGCCACCCGCCGGGCCGGCGTGGTGCAACTGACGCGGGCCTGAGGAAAGGAACCGCCATGCTCTGGCTCAATCCCAACCAGGTCAGCTTCGCGGGGCAGACACTGCAGCCGGTCCTTAGCGTCCGAGTGGAGCGGCGCGCGGAGCGGACCCTTGCCGAACGCGGCGAGGGCGAGCGCTTCTGCTCCTTCATCGATGCCTGCGGCGAGCGGGTCGAACTGATCGTCGAGCTTGAGCCCGTCGCCTGGCCGGACTCGTGGGGGCTGGGCGAGGCGGGTGAACTGGCCTTCGAGGCCTCGTTGGGCAGCAGCGACGGGCGGCGGGTGCGAGTCAGCGCCCCGGCGGTGCTCATCGCCTGTCAGGACACGCTCACACCCAAGGCGGGCCTGCGGCGGCAACTGCGTTTCCTGGCCCAATCCGCCGACGGCAGCGACCCGATCAGCGTGGAGGCGCACCCATGAGCAGCTACGACGGCGAAGACCTCTTTGGCAGCGGCCCGCACCGCTTCGCCCCCCTCCGTATGCCCCTGCGCCTTCTGGAAGCGACCGCGCCCGGCGTGGATGGGGCGCGGCTGACCGTCATGGGCAGGGCCGCCACCCGCCTGCGCCAGACGGGCCGCCTGGTCGCACAGGACTCCGCCGGCGTTGTCGCCCTGCGCGACGCCATCCGCGGCAAGTGCGACGGGCGGGCGGCGGACCTTGTTGATGCCCAGGGCTGCACGCACGCGAGCATGGTCATCGAGCGTTTCGAGGTGGCGAGCGAAATCGACCTCGGCCGTCTGGCCTCGCTGACCTACGAGATCGTCTATGTGGAGGCGGGCTGATGTCCGGTGCGCTCGCCATCGAATCCTGCGCTGCCGAGCCGATCGTCACGGCCGATGACCGCGAGCACCCGACGCTGGCGCTGCTGCGTTGGAGCCCGGCGGTGTCGCTGGACTGGTCGCTGCAGATCTACCTGAACGGCGAGCTGTACGACATCGTCAGCGCGTGGGGTTCGGATCGGGCGCTGCTGCGAATCGATCGTGGGCAGCAGGCAATCATCGAACTGGTCGCGGTGGACGCACTTGACCCTTGGCAGGAGCGCGGGACGGCAAGCGGCTTCGTCGACCCGCCGATCTGCGGCGTGCGGGTGGAACTGCCCCGCGACGCCGGCGCCCTCGACCCGACGCTGCGCCTGGGGCTGCGCGTGGAGGGCGAGATGCAGAGCTTGACGCCGATCTGGCCCAGCCATGCCGCCCGGCCCGGCTTTGGCTTGCGCTTCGGCGAGGAGGACTTCGGCCATTCCTTCACGGTCGGCCCGGGCTTCGGCGCTACGGAAGCGGGCGCGGGGCCGTTCGGCTGCGGCGGCACTCGTTTTCGACAGCGACTCGACCTCGCCCCGGGCGCGACTTCGACCGTGGAAGCCGTGCTTGTCGATCAGGCCGGCACGATCGGACCCGTGGTGAGCGAGACCGAGATCGAGACCTACGCCGTGACTCCCGCCGCCGGACCCGTCGAGCCGGCGGGCGGCTTCACACTGACCTGGACCCTGCCGACCGTCTGAGTGCGGCGGCCTTGCGGAGCGACCCATGAGCGAGTTCTACCCAGCCGATCAGACCCTGCTGACCCTGACCGAGGAACCGCACACCGGCGTGGAGTTCATCCCCACCGGCAAGACGCCTTACTACCTCGAGTTTCGCAAGCTGGTGCATCGCCTCACCCTGGCGGCGGGGCGCTCCGGCGATCTGCGGCCGTTCCAGGACGGCGATCTCTCCGTCGGCATCAAGCCGGGGCGCTGCGTGATCGAAGGCGCCAGCCAGGACTACGGCGGCGCGGACGGCGTGGCGGTGACCAACAACGACGACACCTTCATCTACCTGGAGAGCGCCGGGACGCTGCAGACCGCGACCGCCTTGCCGGACGATCGGGCGACGTTCCTCCCCATCGCCCTGGTCACTGCAGAGGACGGCGCGATCTGCGATGTCATCGACCTGCGTGGCGAGGCGTTCCTGCAGACGCCGACCCCGCGGGACGGCATCTGGCTGAGCGCCGTCATCGATGGCGAGCTGACGAGTTCCCTGGCGGAGCAGGCGATCGATGTCATCCCGGTGAACGGCACCATCGACGCCGTGATTCTTACGGTCGGCGCCAACATCGTCTCGTCGATCGGTCTGGACGGGGTGGAAGCCTCCCTGAAAATCAACGGCAGCGAGCTGTGCACCTCCAAGCCGGCCATCAAGGACAACGATGGCAGCGGCCGGCGCAGCACCGCTCAGGGCGAAGGCACAGCCCCGGTGCTGGACGGCGAGGTCGCCGAGGTGGCGGCTGGTGATCTCGTCTCCTGGGCCTTGACGCTGATCACCGTGGGCTCCGTCTCCAGCTATCCGAGCGATATCGCGGTCGCCCTGCGCATCGTGCCTGATTGAGTGACGGCGCCGCGCCCCCACACCGAGGAATGACCCATGCCTCCGCCTTCCTCCATCTCCGCTCTCGAAGTGCTGCTTGCCGACGGCGAGCCGACGACGAACGTGCGCCTGGCGACGACGCTGCCGGCGGACGCCACCGCCTTCGAGCTTCCCGCGCCGCACCGACCGGCGGAGGGCGAAGAGGTGCTGGTGGCGGTGCGGCTCGTCGATGGGGAGGACCGGCCGGCGGCGGTGTCGCGCTGGCGTCGGCTGCGGCGGGTGGGCGAGGCGTTGCGCCCCATGCCGCCGCGCCCCCTGCATCCACGGCGTGCCGACTGGCCCGTGCGGATCGTGGCGGACGCCGCCGAGTTGGTGCTCTGCCTGCCCGCCCCGCCGCTTCGCCTCGGCTGCAGCAGCGTCAAACTCCAGCGCCGCGAGGAGTCCGGGGCGCTGATCGAACTCCTGTCGCTGGATGCCGGGGATCTTCCCGCCGTGATCGTTCGGCGCGTGAACCTGATCGCCGGTGGGCAGCGGTTTCGCTGGGTGCTGGTCCTGCCGCTCGGCGATCGCGCTGTGGGGCCCTGGTCCGCAGATGTCCAGCCCACTGACTTCGCCGCCAGCTTCGACGGCGTGTCGCTTGGAGCCCAGACCTCATGACCAGCACCGCCATGCTCCCGCCGCTCGGCCCGCCCACCACGACCGCGGCCCAGGCCCCAGTCGTCTTCATCGATGGAGCGCTGCGGCCGGACCTGCGCTGCCTCGAACTCACGGCGGGCGGCCTGCTCGACGAACGCGAGGCAGCCCTGGCGCTGGATCTGGCGACGGATCCCGTCTGCCCGGACCGGGCCAGCGAGGCGCTGCGTCTGCTGGACGATTCCGCGGAGGTCGCCTGGCTCTTGCGCGTGGGCGATGCGGGGGCCTGCAGGCAGCGTTTCCTGAGCGGACGGCTCGATGAGCTTGGCGCTCGCCTCAGCGGGGAGTCCGCCGGGCTAGAGCTGCGGCTGCGCGATCGCTGGAGCCTGATCCTCGACCAGACCATCCGCGACAGTTGGTGGGCGGGAACGGGCGGGCCGGCGATGCGGCGTCACGTCACTGCCGGCACGCGCCTGGCGCCCTTCGCCAATCGTTCGCTGGCGCGCCATCTCGTGGGCGGCCGCAGCACGTATGTCTTCCAAGAGGGCGGGGTGCCCTGGCGGCTGTTCGATCTGCTCATCTACCTCAGCGCCGTCTTCGACCTCAACCTGCAACAAGACCTGCTGGACCAGGAGCAACTCTATCGCGAGATGGCGTTCGAGTTGCCGCTGCGCGGGACGCTGCGGGAGGTGTTGCGGGCGCTCCTCAGCGCGACCGGCTTGCAGCTTGACCGCAGGCAGGGCGAGGCATCGGCCCGGCGGGGGCATCGCCTGCGCCCGGTCAACCGCGGCCGGCCCGTCACGCTGACGCTGGCCGATCGCGCTGCGGCTCGCTCGCTCATCGAGCGCTTCGAGGCGGTCCTGAAGCGCGAGGAGGAGGCGGCGGTGCTGGGGCCGAGCGAGCCGTTGCAACTCTCGGGGACGTTTGTGCCGACCGGGAGTTGGGACGAGTCGCTCGAAGGTGAGCCGGCGGGAAGCTACGACCGCGATCACGCCGACTTCGCGACGGTCGCTGAGGTCTATCGTCGTTGGCGGCTGCCGGGCGACGATCCTCAGGTCACCGACCTGTACCCCGACGGCGTTGCACCCGCGGAAGCGCCTCGCTTTCGCCCGCGTGCCGATGGCGGACGCTGCGATCCGGCGACCGGCGTGCTCGTCGAGTACAGCCTCGACAGCGGCGCCACCTGGGCGGACTACAACGATGCCGTCACGCTCGCCGCCAACCGGGCGGAGTGCTACCTGGCGGCGGCAGCGCTGCCCTCAGGATTCGCGGCGGCGGGGAATGCCGGGACGCTGCGGCTCCGCCTCACCGCGTCACTCCGGCGCACGGACACCCCCGGCAGGCGGCGGATCCTGGGCAACGTCTTCCTCTCGGATCAGCAGGACAGCGACGATGACACGGGGGCCGGCTCCCACGCAGGCGGCGGCGCTTCGCCATACGACGACGACGATGACAACGATGATGACATTACGCTGCCCGGTCAGGACGGCCCCGCCGGCGACCCGAACGATGGCGATGATGACGACGACGATGGGGGCGAGATCACGCACGGGGCGAACGACTTCTTCGCCGGCCAGCCCCGTCCGCCTCGCACCCGCGGCGCGATCACCGTGACGATCGGCCCGATCGACCCCGGCATCGAGGTCGGCGATCTCGTGACCAAGGTGCGCGGCGGTAAGTCGCCTTCCCTCTTCATCCGCCAGACCGCCCCCCTTCGCGTCGACCGTCTTCGGCACGACATCGCGGGCAGGCAGCAGACAACGCTCTGGCTCACGCCGGTGCGGGTGGTGGAATAGCGGGCTGACGGACGATCACCTGCCGCGAAGTGCTGCTCCTTCAAAGCCGCGAATGGCATTCGCGGTGGCGTGAATCGAGGGAAACGACAAGCCGCACCGCACGTAGCGGGCAAGCGGGCCCGATGCAGCGCCTCGAGGACCCCGGGGTAATGCCCCGCCGATCCCATCGGCGGCTTTGCAGGGCACGGCGAACGACGAAAGGACGCACCATGGAACTCGACTTCGTGCAGATCGTGACCCAGTTCGGGGCGGCGGGGCTGATCGGCGTCCTCTGGATCTGGGAACGCAAGCTCAGCGCCACGCGCGAGCGGCAACTCTGCGAATCCCACGACCGCATCATGGAGCAGCGGTACCAATTGGAAGAACTCCTCCGCGTCGTCGCCGACAACACCGGCGCCATCGCCAGCATGGAGTCCTGCCAGGAACGCCTCGTGGCCCTCTTGGAGGGCCTCCGCGAGCGGATCGGTGGGGAAAACAAACCAGCCTAGCCCAGAGCCGCACGAACCCGCACCTCCATTGCCGCACTGCAACTGCCCCCAGAGTGTGAACTGGGGTGATTCGAGCACCTATTTCCGCACTGATCGGCCCGAGATGCCGGACTCACCGGTAGCACTTGGCGTTATCATGCAGTGATGCAGGTTCTCAAAACGAGAAGCGACTTGGGAAACTTCCTCAACCACCGCGGGCTGGTTGGGGCCGGTGCGGAGATCGGCGTCTACGAAGGTCAGTTCAGCGAAACCATTCTCAAGGTGTGGCGCGGCTTGCGATTGTACCTCATCGACCCTTGGACACACATGCCCGACTACCTTGACAGCTGGCGCGCTTCCGACGAAGAGATGCTGGAGAAAATCGAGATCGTCAAGCGCAGGCTGCAACGCTATGCAGAGCGCGTCGAGATCATCAGGGCGACATCCGCCGCTGCCTGCGCCTCATTCGCGGACCAGTCCCTGGATTTCGTTTACATCGATGCCAACCATGCCTATCAGCACGTGTGCCAGGATCTGGAGTTGTGGACGCCAAAGGTCCGGGTTGGTGGGATCGTGGCGGGACACGATTATTTCGATGCGCTCCCCGACGCCGACCTTGAGCCGATTCTGACGACGGATACAGCACCGGAATCGCTCACCAGCTATGGCGTCAAGTCGGCCGTCGATGATTTCGTAGGCAGACGGGGGTTCGACCTAGGCACGACCGAAGAGCAATGGCCGACTTGGTACTTTTTCAAAACACACGACTGACGGACCAAACGATCAGCAGCGGTTCACGACGTCTGTGAGCTGCCTCCGGTGCCAGCCGAGGAGGACGCACTCAAAGCGTTGAACCTCGCAATGAACGGATCTTTGAGGCGGATCCACACAAAACCCAAATAAACGTATGCCGCCACCAGCGTGAGGACGATGCTCTCGGTCGCCTGGACAATTAGGCCTCCAAGCGCGACGAAGCCGACTAGTATTACCGCATATTCGATCAGGACAACAAAGACCCGCGTGCGGCCATAGAGAATACTCAGAAAGCCATCCCCGCAAATGAAGATCGTGGCCGTGCCAAGAGCACAATAGAGCATCGCGAAGACCACGATAACTGGCGTAATCACCTGTTCCTGTGCCATCTGCGCGACTAGGATCATGGCTTCAATCTCCTCCGAATGGTGCCTGGGACAAGCACTAGGAATCCGGAAACCGCCGCCGCAACTGGGGTCAATGCGAACCAATTATCTGTCGGCATCCCAAGAATAGACTCGATTTCGCTATGCAGGCAGAACCAAGCTCCGAGCCCGAGCAGTAGCGCCGCCACAAGTCCAACGAGAATGGCGACACCAACCCACAGCGATGTGGGACGCCAACGGTCCGGCAGTATTGAGAACATCACAGGCATCATGAGCGCGTAGGCGCAGGAGTACGCGACGAAGAAGAATGACACCGCATCCAAGTTGTCCAGGGCTCCTGTCTGCTGCAGAACAATCCAGACGCCGATCATCAGGGCTGCGAAGAAAAAGACGAAGCTCCGCCCCAGCCCAGCGAACGCCTTGGACTTGTTGTCCGGGATCTCGCCCCACGATCTCCAATTCGCTTTGGCGACGACCACATCCGCTGTGATCATATGGGCTGACGTGACAAGAAACGTGTCCGCCGTGGACATCGCCGCCATGACCAGCGAGACGGCGATCACGCCCAAGAGAAACTTGTTCAGACCATCTGTCTGCAGTGTGACGAGCAGAAAATCGGCGATCGGATTGAGTCCTCCGGAATGCATCTCCCGTTGCGCTTCCGACAACCCCGGCATCACCACGGCGCCGTCGTACATTCCCCAAAGCCCAAAGAGCACGCCGAAGCCGATGATGAACCCGGTATATACGCTGAACGACCGCTTGGAAACCTGTACGCTGCGTGTAGCGCACGTTCGCTGCCAGTTGTCCGTGGCGACCAGGAACCATCCGCTGCCCACGACCACGATTCCAACAATGTTGTGCCAGCCGATATCCCAGAAACCTGCAAGGGTCGGCGGATATGTGGTAAGCAGATCATGCGGGCTGGCCGAAAGGCGACGCAAAAGGACGATGAGGGCACCAGCTCCACAGAACAAGAAAACCGATTGAATCACGTCGGTCCAGACAACACTCCTGTAGCCACCGATGAAGGAATAGAACGCGACGATGAAGGCCAGCCCACAAAAGACAGGAACAATCGGCCATTCCAGAATCGAAGCTGCGATATTCGCGCCCAGGTGAAGCTCAAACGCCAGCGCCAAGACCAGTGCGGTGCCGGTTGGGATCGCGGCCAGCTGTCGTAGACGGCGGGCATCACGGTCTTTGCCTCTCCCGCTCAGACAATACGCGTTGGCCAAATACTCATGAATCGTTCCACTGTTTGACTTCTCCTCAATGAAACGCTTGAACTTCGGGAGGTAGACGAAGAAGATGATGGCGTTTAGACACAGGTTGATCGTGAACCACAGCATGCCTCCCCACCCGAAGAAAAAGCACCAACTGGCGACGAAGATAAGGAAGTTACCCAATGAGAGATTCGTTGAGAGAATGCTGGACACGAAGCCCGTGTGCCCGAGTTCACCCCCCATGAGAAAGAAGTCTTGGAGGGTGGGTGACCGCCGGAAGTGACGATACCCATCGATGATGCAGAGAATCGCTACGAGCAGGACGCCTATGACGAGTATGGTCTTCATGTCGATGTACCCAAAGGACTAGGAAGTGAGCAGCGGTACTTCTGCAGGCACGACGATCGGGGGAAGTCGGCGAGCCGAATTCGCGTGGCAGGCCGAGTATACAGCTCTCGCCTGACTCCGCCCCTGACTTGGTCGATAGGGTGGGTGCGCAGGCCTGTCCGCTGCTGTTCCCGGTTCAGTGAGGATTGATGCATGCCCTCGCTCCGCAAAGCCCGACCTGATCCCGAGGATCGCAGGAACCAGGTTTAGCAGCGATCAGGATCCACCGCAAGAGTCTCTAGTAGCTTCCTCGGATCTGCCTCTTGATTGGCTGCGGATCGCAATCGTCACAAGTAGACGCCCCTCAATGGGGCAGGTCGCACATACCCCGCATTGGGGGGCATGACTGCCTCACTTGCTGGGCGATATCGGCGGCACGGCATCTACTGTCCATTGATCGCATGGTCACGCAGCGCCCGTTCGCGTCGCGTACTCCCTACTTCGCCAACTCGCCTGGTCCCTTCTAGAGTGGGAGGCACCCTCTACCGAGCCCTCTCGCAGCGAGCGAGGGGGTAGCACTGCCGCCTGATGGCCGATTGAGCGGCAGGCGATCGCCCGCTACGCTCCTCGTATGGCCCGTCGCCTCTTCCACCTCCTGGCACTCACCCTTCCCCTGCTGCTGGCGGGTTGTGCGCCTTCGGGGGAGCCGACTGTGGAGGAGGGGGCGGAGGCCTTGCTCGGCGGCCCGGCCTTGCGGGGGTCGAACTGGCCGTTTCAGCCGACCCGGCTGCGGATCCATCCGCTGACACGGATCGGAAGCGACACCGATGCGGCGACGGGGCAGGTCGAGTACTTCATCGACCTGCAGATCGACCTCGTCGACCAGTTCGGCCATTCCACCAAGGGCGTGGGCGAGCTGCGCTTCGAGCTGCTCTCCGGCGGGGAGGCGGAACGGAGCGAGCGACTCGAAGTCTGGCGGATCGACATCACGGACCTGGCGGCCAACACCATGCACTACGACTGGGTGACGCGGATGTACCGCTTCAACCTGACCCTGCCGCCGCAGAGGCTGGCCCAGCATCGCCGCTTCCGCCTGCAGGCGTTCATGCAACTGCCCAACGGCAATCGGCTGCAGCATGAGGCGGTGTTGGAGGGGAGTGGGAATTAGGGAACTGGGGAATTAGGGAACTGGGGTGGGGAAGGGACTGAGGGGCTGAGGGACTGAGGGACTGAGGGCGAGCCGCGTCGTCCACGACCGCGGTGTTCGGCGCGGGAGTGCGAAGTCGCGCGCGACACGGCCGCTCGCGGAGACGCGGCGGCTCGCCAGAACAGGCACATGGCGCGGAGTATCCAGGGGTGACTGGGGTCAGTCGGCGGCGAGCGTTGCCTCTTGTTTCTCCTCGCTGAACTGGTGGGTGTAGAGCTCGTAGTAGCGGCCGCCCAGGGTGATGAGGTCCTCGTGCTTGCCTGCTTCGACGATCTTGCCGCCTTCGACGACCAGGATGCGATCGGCGCTGCGAATCGTGGACAAGCGGTGGGCGATGACGAAGGCGATCCGACCTTCGAGCAGGCGTTCGATGCCTTCCTGGATGAGGTGCTCGGCCTCGGTGTCGACGGACGAGGTCGCTTCATCCATGACGAAGATCTGCGGATCGGCGAGCACCGCCCTTGCCAGGGAGACGAGCTGTTTCTGGCCGGTGGAGAGTTGGCCGCCCCCCTCGCCGACCTCGGTCTCGTAGCCCTTCTCGAGATCGCTGATGAACTCGTGGGCCCGGGCGACCTTGGCCGCCTCGACGATCTCGTCATCGCCGGCCTCGAGCCTGCCGTAGCGGATGTTCTCCTTGATGGTGCCGCTGAAGAGATGCGGCGCCTGCAGGACCATGCCCAGGTTGGCTTGCAGCCAGTGCAGGCTGCGCTGGCGATAGTCGACGCCGTTGATGGCGATGACGCCTTCGGTCGGTTCGTAGAAACGGCAGAGCAGGCTAACGATGGTGCTCTTGCCGCCGCCGGTGGGGCCGACCAGGGCCACGGTGTCGCCGGCCTCGACGGTGAGGTCGAAGTCGGAAAGCACCCGGTCGCCATCCTTGTAGGCGAAGCTGACCTGGCGAAACTCCAGGTGTTCGATGCGGTCGGCGTAGCCATCCAGCGCCAGGCCGGGCTTGGCCTCGACCTGTTGCGCGGCGATGCGGGCCTGGACCTCGGGCGAGTCCTTGATCTGGGGCGTGGTGTCGAGCAGGCCCTGGATGCGCTCCGCCGCCGCCTGGGCCATTTGGACTTCTGTGAAACGGCGGGCGAGTTCCTGGATGGGGATGTAGAAGAGGGCGGCGTACTGCATGAAAGCGATGAGCGTGCCCAGGGAGACGGATTCGCCCAGCGTCGCCCCCCCCCGCGCCACAGCGCCAGCCCCACGCCGACGCTGCCGATGCTGAGGACGAGCGGCAGGTAGACGGCGGACTGCAGGGCGTTGCGGACGGAGTGGGCCCGCATGTCGCCGGAGAGGTGCTGAAACTCGCTGAGGTTCTCTTCCTCGCGCACCAGGGTCTTGGTCGTCTTGGCGCCCATGAGGCATTCGTTGAAGGAAGCGGTGATCTGTGAGTTCACCTTGCGCACCGCCCGGGAGCTGTGCAGGAGCTTGGTCTGGAAGATGATGCTGATCACGGCGAGCGGGGGCACGATGGTCAGGACCACCAGGGCCAATTGCCAGTTGAGATAGAACATCATGCCGACGATGCTGACGATCATGGAGGTCCCCCAGAAGACATCGAGCGTCATCCAGGGGATCAGGCCGGACAGGCGGCTGCAATCCGAGGTCAGGCGTGACATGAGCCAGCCGACGGGCCGATGGTCGTAGTAGGCGAATTCGAGTTCCTGCAGGCGAGCGAAGCTCTTCTCGCGAATGTCGTAGGCGAGGCCCGTCGCCACTTGGCCGGCCAGGACGATGAAGAGCCAGATGGTGACGCAGATCACCACGACCAGCGAGGCGTAGGCGGCGCAGTAGAGGGCAATCTGCCCTCCCGACTCGCCCGCCGTCGCCAGGTCGACCAGGCGGCCGGTCACGTAGGGCAGGGCGGCATCGACGCCGGCGACCAGCAGCCCGGAGACACCCAGGCCGATGAGCTGCGGCTTGTAGGGCCGGGCGTGGGCGAGCACCCGCCGCCACAGGCTCCAGTTCAGCTTCGACTGGAATTCTTCTTCGTGTATGGCGTCATCCAGCATCGGTCTGATCCTTCGCGGCCGCGGCGTCGCCCGCCGGCCGGTGGGTTCGGAGTTCTTCTTCGCTGCGTTGCGCCAGGCTCGTTTGCGAGTCCCAGAGGGCTCGATAACGGCCTTGTTGCGCCAGCAACTCGTCGTGCTGCCCCTTCTCCACGATGCGGCCGTGGTTCAGGACGATGATCTGGTCCGCGTGCCGCAGCGTGGAGAGGCGGTGGGCGATGACGATGGTGGTGTGCTTGCCGTGCCGCTTTTGCAGGGCCCGGATGATGAGCGCTTCCGTGCGGGTGTCGACGGCGCTGAGGGCATCGTCGAGGAGCAGGATGTTCGGCCGTTGCAGGAGGGCCCGGGCGATGGCGACGCGTTGCCGCTGCCCACCCGAGAGCGTCACGCCGCGCTCGCCGACCATGGTGTCGTAGCCCTTGTCGAATTCCTCGATCGCTTCGTGAACGCAGGCGGTGACGGCGGCTTCGTGGATTTCCTCTTCGCGGGCTCCGTGCCGGGCCAGGCCGATGTTCTCGCGAATGCTCTTGCTGAAGAGGAACGGTTCCTGCAAGACGGCTGCGATCTGGCGGCGCACCAGGCGGCGCTCGACGGTGCCGACATCGCGGCCGTCGATCAGGATGCGTCCCGAGTCGGGGTTGTAGAGGCGGAGCAGGAGGTTGATGAGCGTCGATTTACCCGAACCGGAGGGCCCGAGGATCGCCAGGGTCGAGCCGGCGGGGATGCGCAAGTCGACGTCGTGCAAGACGGGTGTCGTGCCGTGGGCGAAGCTGACGTTGTCGAAGACGATCTCGCCGGCGCTCGGCTGGGTGGCGAGGACCGGCACCACGACGACGCCGCGGTCGGCGTCAACTTCGTCTTCCGTGGGCGAATCGAGGATCTCGCGGATGCGGCCAAAGGCCACCAGGGCCTTGCCCATGTCCGTGAGGATTCGGCCCATCATGCGAACGGGCCAGAGGAACATCGAGACCGCAGACAAGAAGAAGTAGAACGTGCCGGGCGCCAGCTCGCCTTGCCAGACCCAGTAGGCCCCCGCCGCCACGACGAGCGCCTTTTGCGTCAGGCACATGAGGTCGGAGATGGCCCAGAAGTGCGCCAGCAGGACATAGAGGCGGTAGTCGAGCTTTCGATGCTCGCCGTTTCGCTCGCGAAAGACGTCTTGCTCATGCGTTTGCCGGGCGAAGGCGCGGACGACGCGGATGCCGGTCAGGTTCTCCTGCAGCCTGCTGGAGAGCTTGCCTTCCGCTTCGTCAGCGCGCTTGAAGGTCGCCTTCACCTTGGTGAAGAAGATGAGCGAGAAGGCGATGATGGGCGGAATGGTGACAAGCGACACCAGCGTCATGCGCGGGTGCAGGCTGTACATCAGGGGAATGGGGATGAGCAGCATCACCAGGGCCCGGCCGATCTCCACGACCTGCATGGAGAGGAAGAGCCGCAGCGTTTCGACGTCGGAAGTGCAGCGTTGCACGTGGTCGCCGGTCTCGATCTTGTCGTGGTAGCGCACGGGCACGCGCTGCAGGCGATCGTAGAGTTGATCGCGCAGGCGGCGGGTGATCGCCTCGCTGGCGACGGCGGACCACCTGCCGCGCAGGTAGGTGAAGAATCCCGCCGCCGCCGCCAGGCCGGCCACGATGAGGGCGGGGATCCAGAGGTTGCCCCGGACCAGTTCGGCGCCGCCCATGACGCCGACCAACCACCGCATGAGGGGGGAGGCGTCGCTGCTGTCCTCCATGAGCACCACATCGATCGTGGCGGTGGGGATGAGGGGCACGAGGTAGAGGAAACACGAAGCGACGATGAGCGCCAGGATGGCGCCGAGGTAGCGCTTTCGCTGCCCTTCCATCAATCGCCAGAACAGTCTGATCTTCACACGCATGTCATTCATCCATCGCACGCGTCATTCATGTCAAAAACCCGCTGCTGGGAAGCGGGCTGCGTTCGATGCGCTGCATGGCATGAAAAAAGCCCGCTCCTGGGTGAGCGGGCCGTCGTGTCACTATTCAAAACAGGACGCGCGCACGCTCACCACTTCTGCTCGACACCGGTCGGGATGAACCGGCGATCCAAGTTGCGGGTGAACTGACGCATAACCCTGCTCCAAAGTCCGAAGAACTGTTGGCACCATACACGATGCCCGGGATCAGGCAAGGGCGAATCCATGCTTTTACCGGAAAGCCACTACCGGGATTCAAGGGATCTGCCGAGCAACCCCGCCATTTCCTGCACGATCGCTTGCCGGCGGGGATCGACAGCGCCCGTCCCGCTCCGACCAATCGCCTGGGCCCAGCGAGGGTGCTGGCGGGATTCGTCGAAGAGGCGCGACCAGGTCTTGCGGTCGGCGATCTGCTCGCGGCGGGGCTTGGGCTCGATCGGTCGTACCGCGGCGTGTCCACGCGTCAGCAAGGCGGCGATGAGCGCCAGCCCCCGCGCCTGCAGGAGCAGCAGCGTGGTGTCGTCGCAGCGCAGCTCCGTGGCGCCTTGCGCCTTGCGGACGAGGTGCTTGCCGTGCGTGCGCCCCGCCCCGAGGACCGCTCCCGCCGCCGCCCCGATGAGCGCGCCGGTCCCCAGGCTGAGTCCGCCGAGGAGGGCATCGAGCGTCAGTCCGGCCATGGCCCCCGCCGCCGCCCCACCGCCCGCCGAGACGCTGAACTGTTTCAGTGCCGCCGGGCTGAAGAGATCGACGCCCCACTTGCCTTCCTCGAGAGGCAGATCCCCCGCGGCGTAGTCCTCGGCCCGAAAGCGGTGCAGGTCGAGCAGTTGCCGCACGCAGGCGCCCTCGCGCTGACGGATCGTCTCTTTGAAACGATCGAGCGCCTCGCCCTTGGCGGAGCCGCCCTCTTCGGGCAGGATCTCGACGTAGGCGGCGCTATCGAGGAGCAGTTCCGCGAGCAGCCGCGCCGAGGCGGCGATCAGACGTCGGCGCTGCTCTCGGCGCTCGGCGATCAGGGCGGTAAGCAGCGCTTCCTGCGAGTCGAGCAGGGTGCGAATCTTCTCGAAGAGCAGTTCCTCCGCCCTGGCGTCGAAGGCGATCGTGTCGAACTCAGCGATGGCGTGCATGTTCACGCGAGAGAGCTGCTCGCGCCATTCCGCCGTGCGCGACTCCTCCGCCGCCACGAAGTTCAGGACCGGCACGACCGGCCGAGCGCAGTAGGCCAGGATCGTCAGTTCATCCCGGTGTTTGCCCAGGACGCGATCGCGCCCATCGACGACGTAGAGCGCCACGTCGGAATCGAGGACTTGCTTGAGTGCTTTGCACTCCTGGCTGAAACGGCCGGTCCCCTCCGGCGAAGCGAAGAGCTCGCGCAGGAGCTCAATGCCATCCACGCGCCGCTCCCCGCGCTTCTCCTGCAAGTGATCCGCCAGGCCGATGGAATCTTCCAGGCCGGGCGTGTCGTAGAGGAGCAAGCGCGCGTCGGCATCGCCGACGAGGCCGGGTACCGCGAGGGCTGCCCCTTCCACCTCGCGGGTGACGGCGGGCCGGTCCGAGACCTCGCCGAAGTCGACATCGCGCAACAGCGTCCGCAAGAGCGAGGTCTTGCCCGTGTTCGTGTGGCCGACGACCGCGATGCGCAGGGACTTCTCAGCCATGTGCGTCCCCCGATGCAGCGAACGTGGCGTAGCGCTGGCGAACGACCGCGAGGTACTCGCGCACATCGCCGGCGCTGGTCAACTCCGGTTCCGCTTCGGGCAGGGCGCGATCGAGCGCTCGCGCGATGCGCGCTTCGCCTTGCCCCTGCAGGCGCAGCACGAGCGTGAAGAGAATCGCCGAGCGCACGGCCTGGGCGAAGTCGGGTTCCGTGGTCTCGGTCTCGCCGGCCATTTCCTTGCCGGTCCGGGCCAGGTGGGTGACGCCGGCGATGGCGGCCCCGATGAGCGACCAACCGGGCAGAGCCGCGAAGGCGAGCGGCGAGGCCAGGACCCCGGCGGTGATGCAGGCGAGCGCTCCCGCCCCCGCCCCGGCTGCCAGCCACTTGGGGCTCTGCCTGAGGCGGTCGGGGAGCAAGGCGAGCATGGCGCTGCTGCGCTCCTGCACGAGACTGCCCAGTTCGCTGAGGTTCGGTCGTTCGAGCTTCACGGGCAGCCAGCGCCGGCGCCAACCGGCGTCGCGGTGGTCAAAGAGCCGGGCGATCGCCTCGTGCAGCTTCGCTTGCGCCTGCCAGTCGGGCGGCTGTTGCTTGCCCTCCCAAGCGGAGGCGTGCTCGATGATCAAGGCGAAGGCCATGTCGAGCGGCTCACCGCTGCCGGACATTCCATTGTCGCTTGCATCCCCAACGTCGAGCAGCCCTGCCAACATCCGCCGCGACTCCGCCGTGAGGTGGTCGAGGTCGACCTCATGCACGTTCGTCTCGTCGATCCCCGCCTGGCGCAGGCAGGCGCGCCAATCGTCGCTGCGCTGGCTCACGGCGGTCGGCTCCACGCGCTGCCGCAGACGCTCGCCAGCCGTCAGGACGATCTGCAGCGGGCGAGTTCGCGTCTGGCGCAAGGATGCCAGGAACGATGCCAGGCCCCGGTCCGGCGTTACCGTCAAGTCGCAAACGACGACAAGCGGAGTAGGCTCGGTCGCCTCCGCCCGCATGGTCTCCAGCACCCGCCGGCGCGAGGCGCCATCTTCCACGTTGCCCAGATCGAGCACCGCTGCTCCGAACATCTCTTGCGGTCTCCAACCGTTCGCGGGCGGCTCGATCTCCAGGGCGACGATCGCCGGCGGTCCGGCCGGGCGCTCGCGAGGGCCCGTGGTGGTTGGCTCCCGCCTCGCCGCCGGTACGCCGTCTTCGTCGGGGACCACGCCGAGGTACGTCTCTTCCGCGAGCAGGGCCCTGCGCAGGCGCAGGTAGCCGGGCTGTTCGAGATCGAGTCGGTAGCGACTGCGGATGGCGGCGTAGGCCAGGGCGCACCCACCCGTGAGAAGCAAGCGAGGGAGCAAGCCGTAGACCAACACGCTGCCCAGGAGCAAATGCCCCCACTGCTTCTGCGTGGGCCGATCCGCCTCGCTCGCCGTCTCCCGCCGACTCGCGGCGATCTGCTCGGGGCTGGGTGTATCGAAGCCCAATCGACTCGGCGCGATCGCCAGCGTCTGCGTGAAGCGTTGGTAGGCGGTTTCGGAGAGGATCGTGGTTTCCCAACTGAAGGCGTACTGGCGGGTGCTGAGCAGCGCCACCAAGGTCGCGAAGCAGCCGACGTTAAAGGCGAGCCAGAGGGCGTGCGACAGCGTCGAGAAGCTCCAGGTCGCCAGGCCCCGCCGCGCCTGCACGCCGGCGATGGCGGCAAGCGCTGCCTGGTGGTGGCGACTGCGTTGGCAGCGAGAGGCCAGCCAGCGACCGCCGGCGACGAGTCCCGCGCCAAGCGATCCCGAGGCCAAGCCGCGCGGCAATGCCAGCAACGTGAGGAGCCAGAGCACGAGTAAGAGCGTCTGCACCCCGAGCAGGCCCCCGAGCGCCCAGAAGAAGTTGACCGGCTCCCCGCCGCGCAAACCCAGGGCCGCCCGCCCCGCCGCCACGCCGGCGAGTGTCGCCAAGATCAATCCCGCCAGCGTCGCCAGGCCCAGCAGCCGCCGCACCTGCCCCAGCGCCTCGCGCAGTGGCCCCGCCGCCGCGCTGTGTCGGGCTCGCGCGAGCAGGCGCTCTTCGAGATCGCCGCCGGCCTGGACCGCGAGACGGATTGCCTCGGCGTTATCCGCTGCCGCGCCACCCAGGTCTTCACACGCACGCACCGCCTCGGCAAGCAGCCGATCCGAGAATCGCGCCCGAACCCGGGAGCCAGCGTCATGAGTGGAAGCGGCAGCCATGGCACCATCCTATTGGGGAGGGCCGCTTCCTGCTTCCCGACGAGCGCTGGAACGGACTCACCACGGAGAGCACGGAGGACACGGAGGTGAGAAGCGCAATAAAGCCCGGGGATCAAATCCCCGGGGCATTCGGCGAGTACCCAGGGCGGCGCTGCGCTCTACCCTGGCTCGACCACACCAGCACCCACTCTCTCCGCTTCCTCTCCGTGAACTCCGTGGACTCCGTGGTGAGAGTTCCCCTATCCCTTGGCCTTGGCGGGGCGGAACATCGATTGCCCCATGCTCCAGAGGGCCAGGCCCACGGGGGCGCAGATGACCGCGGTCAGGGCCATGACGGGTCCGTGCGGATCCCATTGCCCGGACTGGTGCAGATCCCAGGCGACGACGCCGCTGATCACCATGGCGGTGAGGCTGACCAGCCCGGCGAGCTGAAACAGATTGACGAGCAGCTTGCGCATGTCACGGACTCCCTGTGCAGGACCCAACGTGACAAGCGTGCCATCCCCCCCGGGGTATGCGAACACCCTGTCTTACCCCGGCGGCACATGCGTCGTTATCTGTCTTGCCTCAGGCGCACAGGCCGAAGCGGGGGCCCCCGACCAAGTCCGATAACCATGAGACGCCTGTCCTGACAGAGTGACCGAGGGGTCCCCGTGGGTGTTGGTGGCTCCTCCTCAAGACACGGCACCGCCTACCGTTTCTGTGGTCCGTTCAAAACAGACCGGCAATCGATCCACGTAAACCCCTGCAATACAAGGCTCGATATCAGAAAAAGGTACCGGGTACCTTTTCTCCCTTGGAAGCACGGCGAGTACCCAGGGCGGCGCTGCGCTCTGCCCTGGCTTGGCCACGCCCACATCCCGGCGGCCTGCCCATAGCGACAGCCTCCCCTCCACCCCTTCTCTCCGTGTTCTCCGTGAACTCAGTGGTGAATCCGCTCGGCATTCGACCCGCGCGGCGATCAGGCGGCGAGGGGGTAGGCGATGCGGCAGCCGACCTCGAATTTCCCACCGTCCGGCCGGCAGCGGACGACCGTGGCCTGGTGCAGGGGGCTGTTGGGGGCCACCCGCACGCGGATCATCGTGCCCGGGGCCAGGGGCTCGGGCGAGCTGGCCCGGAAACCCGAGTCCGACACATCGCGCAACTCCAGACGCAGCAACTGGTAACCGTGTGGCACCACGAAATGCACGGCCTGGGCGGCGCTGGTGAATTCACGCCGGGGACTTCGCCGCCGCTCGTAGGGCATAGGGGCGGGGACGAAGCGCAAGTCGGGTTGGCTGGCAGTCAAGGTGTCGCTGGTCTTCAGCATGGGGTGTGCCTCTCGGCGAGGTCTGGCGGAGCGCCTGAGGAAAGACAGATGGCCTCGCTGCCTTCCCTTTCGGCTCAGGGCAGGTCCGAGTTAAGCGGCTCCTCGCTTCGCAGGCGCGATTCGCTACGCTAGCGGCATGTCACACCTGCTCGCCTCCTTCGGTCAGCACGGCCTGATCTCGGACACCGTGCAGTTGGCGGTGACGCTGCTGGTCATCGCCACGGCGACGGGGGTGGCGGTCCGGTTCATCAAGATTCCCTATACAGTCGCCCTGATCCTGGTGGGGCTGGTCATCGCCGTCTTCAATCTTGCCCCCCAGCAAGCGCTTCTCAATCAAGAGCTTGTGCTCATCCTCTTCCTGCCGCCCCTACTCTTCCAGGCCGGGCTGCACCTGGATCTCGAGCACCTTAAGCGGGTCTGGATCTCCGTGGCACTCTTCGCCCTGCCGGGGGTCTTGGTGACGATGGTGGTGCTGGCCGGGACCATCAGCTTCTTTCTCCCCGAAGAGCTGCGGCAGACGCATCCGCTGATCCCCACGGCCCTGCTCTTTGGGGCGATTCTGGCGACGACCGACCCCATCTCCGTCCTGGCAACCTTCAAGACCGCCGGCGCACCCGAGAAGCTCAAGACCATCGTCGAGGGTGAGTCCCTCTTCAATGATGGCACGGGCGTGGTGCTCTTCGTGCTGCTCCTGGCCCTCGTCTTCCCGCAACTGGGCACGGCCGGGCACGACACGAGCGGCGCGGTGGGGACAGCGATCACCGAGACAACCGCCGCCCCCCATGCGGGAGGGCCGCAGCCGGCACCGGCTGAACCACAGACGACCGCGGAAACCGAGCCGGCGCTGAGCGTCGTCATCGGCGCGATCCTCGAGTTCGGGCGCGTGGTGGGCGTGGGCACCATCGTGGGCATCGGCCTGGGCCTGGGAGGCATCACGCTGCTGCGGCGAATCGACGACCACACCCTGGAGAACGCCATCACCATCGCCCTGGTCTGGGGCGGCTTCCTGCTGGCGGAGAAGCTGCACGGCTCGGGCGTCTTCGCCGTGGTCATCATCGGCCTGCTTATGGGCAACTACGGCCGGTATCTCGCCATGAGCGATGAAACGCGCCTGACCGTCGAGGGGTTCTGGGATGCCATCGACTTCGTGATCAACTCGCTTGTCTTCCTACTCATCGGCACGGAACTGCAGGAGATCGGCACGGAGGTCTTCCTGCACTTCGGCGAGGTCATCGTGCCGGCCCTGGCGACGCTGGCGGCCTTGTTCCTGGCCCGGGCCCTGGTCGTCTACTCGGTGGGTTACCTGCGGCGGGGGCATTGGGATCGGCACTGGAGCCACGTCATGTTCTGGGCGGGACTGAAGGGCTCGATTCCCCTGGCGCTGGTGCTGGGCATGACGCCCGGACCCCTGCGCTCGTATTTCCTGCCCATCATCTTCGCGGTGGTGCTCTTCAGCCTGGTGGGCCAAGGGGCGACGATGCCGCTGCTGCTCAAGAAGCTCGGCGTCAGCCAACCGCCGACTCCGGTGGAGGGTGATTGAGGCATGCGTTTCACACTCCTGGGCAGCGGCACGAGTTCCGGCGTTCCCATGATCGCCTGCGATTGCCCCACCTGCACCTCCGACGATCCCCACGATCAACGCACCCGCTGCAGCGCCGTCATCGAGACGATCGATGCCACCGGCCAGCCGCGGGCGATTCTGCTTGACGCCGGCCCGGACCTGCGCGAGCAGGCGATTCGCCACGATCTTTGGCGCTGCGATGCGATTCTGCTGACGCACAATCACGTCGATCACATCTACGGCCTGGACGAGACGCGGCGGTTCAACGTCGCCATGCAACAGCCCATCGATGTCTACGGCGACGCCCACACACTCGATTCAGCGAAACGGGTGTTCGAACACATCTTCGAGCCGGAGCGTTCCGTGAATCGCTCGTTCGTGGCGACGCTGGTGCCGCATGTCGTGGAGGCGGGCGCCGTGCTGGAGATCTTCGGCCTGCGTATCGAACCGATCCCGCTGATGCACGGCAAGCTGCCGATCTTCGGCTATCGCATCGAAGACACGCTAAGCGGGCGCTATGCGGGACCGGTCGCCTACTGCACAGATGCTTCCGAGATTCCGGATGGCTCGCGTGAGCTGCTGACGGGGATTGACGTGTTGGTGCTGGACGCCCTGCGGCCGCGCCCGCACCCGACGCACTTGTCGCTCGACCAGGCGGTGGCGGAGGCGCAGCGGATCGGGGCGCGGCAGACCTACTTCCTGCACATGGCGCACGGGATCAAGCACGCGGACGTCGATCCGACGCTGCCGGCGGGGATCAACCTGGGCTACGACACGCTGGCCTTCGGAGATACGGTTCCCACGGGGCGGGGAACGGTGGAGACGTTGAAACGGCCACCGTTGCCGGGGCACGATCTGGAAGGGTGAAGGGGCCACGGCGGAGAGTCACCAACCCAATTGTCGCGCGGATACCCGGGGCGGCGCTGCGCTTTGCCCCGGCATGGGGTGAGCCGGCATTGGGGGTTCCGGGTCGATCTGGAGCCGCCAGCGCGGTAGGCTGAGGACCGCGGAGGCGCGAAGAAAGGCGGGACGCGACGTGAGCGAAGCGAACGATCAGCCGGTCTCGGGATCCATTGCATCGACAAGCGCCGATACACCGGCTGCGCCTCAGGCCTGGACGCCGCTGACCGCCGGGCCTCCGAAGCTGGTGTCACTGGTGAGCACCCTGGCGGCGGCCCTGATTTTGGCGATCGCCATCGCTGTGACGGTTCTCTCCTACTCCAGTTGGGGCGTTGGCGGCGAGAAGCCGGCCGCCCCGTTGGACCCGCCCGCCACGGAGCCCGAGACGCCTGCCGAGCGTGCGGCCACGACGCCGAATCCAGCCGGGTAGCCACCGGTCCCAGGCGGGTGCTTCCCCCAACTCCCACCGAAGTCCCCATTCGCACGTGCGTTTTGCCGCTCTGGGTGTAGACTTGGGCAGAGCAGCGCTGCGTTCGCGGCGTCACTGCCGGGAGATGATCATCATGCGAACCCTGTCCACGCTCGTCTTGTCACTCTCTTGCGTTGGCGTCGCCGGCGCCCAGAACGTCTACCCCACCGCCCCCGACTGGACCTCGGCGAACCCGCACTACAGCACGGGCGCCGCCTTCGTCGACCTCAATCGCGACGGCCATCTCGACATGGTCATCGCGGATGGCAACGACATGGCGCGGGGCTACGTCAACGTCCACTACAACGACGGGGCGGGGAACTTCAATGTCGTCGCCGACTGGCATTCCAGCGATCTCGCCTACAACGGCCACCTGGACATTGCCGACGTCAACGGCGACGGCTTCGAGGACGTCGCGGTCGCCCTGCTCATCAATGAGGGCACCTGCGCCAAGGTGTACCTCAACAACGCCGGCACGCTCTCCAGCACGCCCGACTGGACCGCGGCCGAGAACGTCCCCGCCTTCGGGGCTGCCTTCGGCGATGTGAACGGCGACGGCCGACCCGACCTCGCCATTGCCACCGGCTTCGCCTACGACGTGCCCAACCAGCACCACAACTACGTCTACCTGAACCTGGGCACGGCCCTGGAGACGAGCGCCAGTTGGCAGAGCGCCGACAGCCACGACATGCAAGGCGTCCTCTTCACCGATGCCGACAACGACGGCCTGCTCGATCTCGCCGGCATCACCGCCCGCTCGCAGACGCGCGTCTACCGCAATCTCGGCGGCGTGCTCGCCACGACTCCCGCCTGGCAGAGCAGCGACAGCCCCAGCCAGGATGGCATCATGCTCGCCGCCGGCGATGTCAACGGCGACGGCTTCCGCGAACTCTTCGCCACCGACAACACCCAGCTTGGTGGCAGCGGCCGCTTCAAGCAATACGACGGTCTGGCCGGCGGCTTCTACGAAACCACCTACTCCTGGAGCTACTACGAGGGATACGGCTCGGCGGTGGCGCTGGCGGATGTCAACGCCGACGGCTTGCTGGACCTGGCCACCGGCGGCTGGTGGGACTACACGCGCCTGTTCCTCAACGAGGGCGCCGGTCTGCCGACCAGCGATACCTGGCGTTCCGCCGGCACCAGTGTCGTCGAGAAGATCGTCTTTGCCGACGTCAATCCCGACTGCGGCAGGGAACTTAAGCACACGCTCATGTTCGAAGGCGACAGTTCGCGCAAGCTCTTCTATCTCGAGCATCAGCCGATCCAGCACTTGCTCGACCTGCGCCTGGACGGGCAGCCTCTTGAGGCGGATGAGTACGTATTCAATCGCGAGTTCGGCTGGATCGCCCTGGCTCAGGCCCCGACGCAATCGCTGTGGGTGAAGTACTCGACCTCCAGTTCGCTGGACATGCTGGTCGCCAACTGGGACTCGAACATCGGCAACCAATTCCGCTACAGCCAGGTGCTGCGTGACTGCAATGGCAACGGCATCAGCGATGGCTGCGACATCGACGACGGCACCAGCAACGACTTCAACGACAACGGCATCCCCGACGAGTGCGAGAGCCCCATCAGCGACACGGATGGCGATGGCGATGTGGACCAGGCGGACCTGGGCGAACTGCTCGGCGCTTTCAACGCCTGCGTCGGCGCTGACAACTACCTGCTCGAAGCCGACATCAACGCCGACGGCTGCGTCAACCAGGCCGACCTGGGCACGCTGCTCAGCGAGTACGGCGCGGGGGTGTGAGGATCACCGTTTCGCCGCTGAGCTTGCTCAGCGCGTGGGGCAAGCCCGACGGCTAAACCGCCCGCCCAATCGATCCATCACCCCGCTACCGCCCGTCGCCGGCACTCCGCCCGCACGATGTCGCGCGCTTGCTGGATGGCGTCTTCCAGCTTGTCGTTGATCAGGAAGACGTCGTACACCTTGCCTGCCTGCGCCTGGCGAATCTCGCGCTTCGCTTCCGCGAAACGCCGCTGAATCGCCTCCTCCCCCTCGCGCTGCCGATCACGCAAGCGCTGCAGGAGCGTCTCTTCCGAGGGCGGCAGGACGAAGAGGCCAAAGGCCTCGGGCATCTGCTCTTTGATCAACTCCGCCCCGCGCACGTCGATCTCCAGGACCACGATGCGCCCCTGGGCCAGTTGCTCGGCGACGAAGCTCCGCGGCGTGCCGTAGCGGCAATCGAAGACGTGGGCCCACTCCAGGAAGTCGCCCCGGGCCAGGCGCTCGTCGAATTCTTCATCGGTCAGGAAGAAGTAGTCAACGCCTTCCGTGTCGGCCTCGGTCTTGGTGCGGGTGGTGGCGGAAACGGAGAAGACGCCGCTCAGTTCGCGCACCAGATCGCGGGTGATCGTGGTCTTGCCCACGCCGGACGGCCCGGAGATCATAAGAAGGAGCCCGGTCGGCTTGGCGGAGTCTTCCCCGGCGGTCATGGCATCTGCTCCCAACTGGCTCATACTTTCACCGCACTCACGCAGAGATACAGCCCCGCCATCCGCACCGCCAGACCGCTCGTCACTTGCTTGAGAATGACGGAGCGATCGCTGTCGGCGACGGCGGCGGCCAATTCGACGCCGCGATTGATCGGGCCCGGGTGCATGACGATGGCGCCGGGGTGCAGCCTGGCGGCCCGCTCTTCGTTGAGACCAAAGAGCGTGCTGTATTCGCGCGTGGAAGGGAAGGGGGCGTTGGCCATGCGTTCAAGCTGAATGCGGAGCATGTTGATCGCATCCAGACGGGGCAGCACCGCATCCAGGTCGTGGCTCAGCTCCACGCCCAGCGAGCGGAAGCCGCTCGGCACCAGCGTGGGCGGGCCGACGCAGATGACGTGCGCTCCCAGCTTGATCAGGGCGTGGATGTTGGAGCGGGCGACGCGGGAATTCAAGTTGTCGCCGACGATCGCCACCGTCAGCCCGGAGAGGTCGTAGTCCTGCCGGCCCAGGGCCTGGGAGAGCGTGTGCGTGTCGAGCAGGCCCTGCGTCGGGTGCTCGTGTCGACCGTCGCCGGCGTTGAGCACCGCGCAACGCACGGACTCGCTCGCCAGCTTCGCCGACCCGGAAGCGCCGTGGCGGATGACCATGGCGTCCACGCCCATGGCTTCGATGTTCCGCACGGTGTCGACCAAGGTCTCACCCTTGGAGACGCTCGAGCCCTTGCCGGTCAGGTTGATGACATCGGCGCTGAGGCGCTGAGCGGCCAGCTCGAAGCTGCTGCGGGTGCGCGTCGAGTCCTCGAAAAAGAGATTGGCCACCACCCGCCCACGCAAGAGCGTCGACTTGACGATGCTCCGGGTCGAGGTGTCGCGGAAGGCGTCCGCCACCCGCAGAATGGTGCGAATCTCCTCGGCGGTGAGGCTCTCCAGATCCGTCAGGCAGCGGTGCTGCCAATCCGAGGCGGCCTGGCGCACGGCCTGCATCTCGGCGGAATCGCCCGGGACGACGGTCAGTTCGGTGCTGCTTGGCGTCATGCCGAGCATGATACCGACTCGGCGGGGCGTCTCAGGCATCCGTTGGGAGGGTTCACCATTGGGGTCAGGAAGAACACGGAGAAGCTCTGAGCCGCTTGCCGGCTTCGCGCTGCCCTCCCACCTCCCACCCAGGTAGGATGCCCCCTCCCGATCCCCTTGGAGGCCCTCCCATGCCGACCCAGCAGGACCTGCTCGCCCACTTCGTGACCAACTCCGTGGAACTCTTTCTGCGGTTCCTGCCCGGGTTCACCGAGGAAAACCGCACCTCCCAGGCGCCGCACCTGCCCAACCACCTCGCCTGGACCCTGGGGCACCTGGCGCTCTACCTGAACCGAGTGGCGGAACTGGCGGCGGATGCCCCCTTCCCGGAAAGCGACTTCCTGAGCGGCGACGGCAGGCAGGGTGACGCGCAGCGCTACGACACCGAGTCGGTCGCCTACGCCTCAACGCCGATCGACGATCCGGGGATCTACCCGCCCCTCGCCCGCGGCAGGCAGATCCTGGAGCAGGCCGGCGCGCACCTGGCCGCGGCTCTGCGAGCCATGCCCGACGAGGTGCTGGCGGAGCGGCGGATCATGTGGGGCTCACTCGATATGTCGGTGACCGACCTCATCGCCCGCATCAGCAACCACAACGGCAACCATGCCGGCCAGATCGTGGACCTGCGGCGAGCCCTGGGGCTGGGCGGCGTGATTGGGTAAACAACGCTATGGCGTGCACCGGCAAGCAAAACTCGGGGTACTGGGCTGGCTGGGCCCTGCGGGCGGTTCTCGGACGACCCCCTGAATCAGGCTCTTTAAGCAACCCAAGTATCCCCAAAGGGCTTGATTTCGCACTTGCTTGCCCGATACTAGGTTGGTTCACGACTCGCCGTTCCGACGAGCCGGCATCGTTGTCTTGATGTCATCAGCAAGAGGAGAGGTTCGCCTTCGATTGTGAGGTCAATCCGGTTCCGGGCTGAACGACGGTGAAAGCCCCCCCCGGGAGCGGTGATCGTTTTGACCGAGCCATCGCCGGTGGACTCGAAACAACCAGCAAGATCCGCCGAGATCCGAGCGCACCAGCGCCCCCTCCGGCGAGCCCCACTTCTGGAGAAGGAGCAGTATCCATGTCGTTCCTGAGCAAATGCGGCGTCCTGACCGCAGGCCTGGCCTTGGCGGCGAGTTCCGCCTTCGCCGGCGCCCCCAACCTCATCGTCAAGAACGCCGATGAGCATGGGCTGAGCGTGTCGGTGCAGACCGAGTCAATCGACTTCGATCTGCGAAAGACCCCCGAGGGTCCCTTTGTGAATGTGACTTGGACCGACGCGACATTTGCGGGCGACATTGGTGCGCCGGCCCTTCCGGTGGTGCGTCGTTTCTTCATCGCGCCCGAAGGCGCCGAGATCGACCTCAACGTGATGTTCGGCGAGGTCCAGACCATCAACCTGGCCAGCGCCGGCTACGACGCTCCCGTCATGCCCGTGCAGGCGCCCATCGAGAAGTTGCCCGGCGCCATCGATGACGTCCGCTTCAACTTCAACGCCGCCGCCTACGCCGGCTCCGCCTTCGCGCCCGGCGAGCTGGTCACCATCAGCGACGTCGGCATCGTGCGCGAGCGGCATCTGTACCTGCTCGAAGTGCGCCCCGTCAGCTACAACCCCCAAGCCGGCGCTGTGCAGCTCTTCACCGACATCGAGGCGCAGATCAACTTCCGCGGCCCCGACTATGTCGAGCCCGACATCAACGCCCTGCCGCACCTGGAAAAGCTGGTCCTCAACCCCGAGCTGCTCGGCCTGACCACGGACGTTCGCGGCGGCAACCTGCTCATCGTCATTCCCGACACCTACGAGACGGCTTGCGGCGACTTCTGCGCCGCCAAGAGCGCCCAGGGATTCAACGTTGAGACCTACGTGATTCCCAGCGGCACCAGCGCCACCACCATCAAGAACTACATCGCCGGCCTCTACGGCGGCCCCAACTCGCCGGACTATGTCCTCCTCATCGGCGACACCGACAAGATCCCCTCCTGGACCGGCGGCGGTGACGGCAGCCCCCAGACCGACATCGCCTACGTCTGCATGGACGGCCCCACCGACTGGCACCCCGACATCGCCTACGGTCGCTTCCCTATCCGCAACACCACGCAACTGCAGGCCATGATCGACAAGACCCTGCTCGTTGAAAACGGCCCGCTTCCCGATCCCGAGTACACCACCCGCGCCGTCTTCATGGCTTCCGTCGACAACTACCAAGTCTCCGAAGGCACGCACAACTACGTCATCGACAACCACATGACGCCCAACGGCATCGCCGCTGACAAGCTCTACCAGGTGACCTACGGCGCCACAACCCAGGACGTGCGCGACTCCTTCAACGCCGGTCGCCTGCTCGGCGTCTACAGCGGTCACGGCGGCACCTACTCCTGGGCGGACGGCCCTCCCTTCTCCCAAGACGATGTGCGCAACCTCACCAACGTCGGCATGTACCCCATCGTCTGGAGCTTCGCCTGCATCACGGGCACCTACACCGTCGACGAGTGCTTCGTGGAGACCTGGGTGCGCAAGACCGATGGCGGCGCCGTCGCCATGTGGGGCTCCTCCGTCAACAGCTACTGGACCGAGGATGACATCCTCGAGAAGCGCCTCTTCGACGTCATCTACTGGGACGGCATCCGCGAGACCGGCCCCTTCTGGAACGTCGCCATGCTCGCCTATGAGCAGGACATGGGCGGCGGCTCCTTCACCCGGCGCTACTACGAAATGTACAACCTCATGGGCGATCCCACCCTCTACATCCCCGAGCCCGGCGGCGGCGTGGACATGCGCGTCTCGCCCTTCGGCGACTTCGCCTGCGAAGGCCTCTCCGGCGGCCCCTTCGTTCCCGATGAGAAGACCTACACCATCGAGAACAACAGCGACGGCACCCTGCAGTACCTGGTCACCGTCGACGCCAACTGGCTCGACGTGAGCAACGCCAGCGGCACCCTCGCCGCCGGCGGCACCGCCCAGGTCGTCGTCAGCCTCTCCGGCCAGGCCTACAACCTTGGCAACGGTGAATACACCGGCCTCATCAGCTTCCTCAATCAGACGACCGGCAGCGGCGATACCAGCCGCGACGCCAGCCTCGTCGTCGGCGTCCCCATTCCCATCTATATGTGGAACATGGACACCAACCCCGGCTGGAGCACCGAAGGCAATTGGGCCTGGGGCGATCCCACCGGACAGGGCGGCGACTACGGCTACCCCGATCCCAACAACGGCTACACCGGCACCAACGTCTATGGCTACAACCTCAACGGTGACTACGAAAACAACATGCCCCAGCGGCACCTGACCACCACCGCCATCGACTGCTCCAACCTCACCCAGGTCACGCTCAAGTTCCAACGCTGGCTCGGCGTCGAGTCGCCCAGCTACGATCACGCCTACCTCTCCGTCAGCGCCAACGGCACCAACTGGACCGAGATCTGGCAGAACGGCAGCTCGATCGAAGAGAACAGTTGGCACGCCCTGGAGTACGACATCTCCGATGTCGCGGATGAGCAAGGCACGGTCTACATCCGCTGGACCATGGGCATCACCGACGGCTCCTGGCGCTTCTGCGGCTGGAACATCGACGATGTCGAAATCTGGGGCCTCCCCGGCGACATGCCCTGCCCCGAAGACTTGGATGGCGATGACTACGTCGGCCAGGCCGACCTCGGCATCCTGCTCGGCGCCTACGGCGTCAACGCCGACGGCGACATCGACGGCGACGGCGACACCGATCAGGCCGACCTCGGCGCCCTGCTCGGCATGTACGGCCAGAACTGCCCGTAAGACGCCGTTGACACGCCTCACTTAGCCGCGACGCGCCGCGGAGCGCGAGGCGGCCACACAGAACCCCCCAAGCGCCCCGGTTCACCCCGGGGCGCTTTTCTGCGCCCCCCCCCAGAAACGCGCTCGTAGCGCGTTTTTTACATTGGGTAAGCTGCGCCGCCCCGCGAGAGTCTGCCCATAAGACACCGCGTCCCTTCTGAGGTCGCGCGAGCCGCGGCGTCCACGCCAGCGGCCCGAGGCGCGGAACGCAGCAGGTCGCGACGAAGAACCGCTCGCGTAGACGCGGCGGCTCACCCGGGTAGCCGCAGGCCCAGAAACGCGCTCGCCCAGAAACGCGCTCGTAGCGCGTTTTTCACATTGGGTAAGCTGTGCGCCAGCGCCACCCCCCTCACTGCGGGGTTCCCGACTGCCCGCCGCCACGCTACAGTCTCCACATGGCGCGGCGAGTGCGGACCATTGTGGGAGGCTACGTCTATCACCTGCTCAACCGAGCGGTCGGGCGGATGACGCTGTTCCATGAGGTCGGCGACTACGCCGCCTTCGCGCGCACGCTGGCCGAGGCGCACGACCAGCAACCCCTGCGACTGCTCGCCTACTGCCTCATGCCCAACCATTTCCACTTGGTCGTCTGGCCCGAGGAAGATGGTCACGCCCTGGTCAGCCGATTCATGCAATGGCTCACCGCGACGCACGCCCAGCGCTGGCACCTGCATCGCGGCAACGTCGGCACGGGCCCCATCTATCAAGGGAGATACAAGGCATTTCCCGTGTCAACCGATCGGTACTTCTACACCCTGATGCGGTACGTCGAGCGCAACGCCTTGCGCGCCAACCTCGTCACACGAGCCGAGCAGTGGCGCTGGTCCAGCCTGCACCAACGAGAGATCGGCGACCACAGATCACCGGTTCCCCTGGCCGATTGGCCCCTGCCGCCGCCCGCGAACTGGGCAGCGTTGGTCAACGAGGCCTTGACGCCGGATGAGCTCGCCGCCGTGCGGCGCAGCGTCAAACGGGGGAGGCCCCTCGGCGAGCCGCACTGGACGAGGCAGACAGCGGAGCGCCTTGGCCTCAATCACACCTTGCGCCGGCCAGGACGACCAGCGCGGGGCGCGCCAGTCCCGGAGGAGCCGCTCGATGCCACCTGCTAGATTGCCCAATGTGAAAAACGCGCTACGAGCGCGTTTC